>Ga0187833_10002815_pt1 | contig 18263 bp, 18 predicted proteins | sample ETNtaG_37_FD_167968 | JGI IMG/M metagenome (GOLD analysis project Ga0187833, IMG submission 167968) | Marine microbial and viral communities from oxygen minimum zone, Eastern Pacific Ocean - ETNP2014_SV_400_PacBio MetaG (Illumina Assembly) | ecosystem: Environmental > Aquatic > Marine > Hypoxic...
TGTGTCGAAGGCTTACCTCTTCTAAAATTATCGTTGTCCATTGACGGCAAATCATCATGTACTAATGAATATGAGTGAATACATTCAATTGCCGCACCAATTATAATTAATTTTTTATAATTTATTCCGAAAATTCTACCGGTGTTAACAACAATGTTTGATCTAAATCTTTTGCCTCCAGAAAAAATTGAATATTTCATAGGTTTAATTAAGTTTGAGTGGTTATCTTGTTTAGAAAAAAAATTTTTTAAATATATATTTGTGGTTTTTGCAATACTGTTTGATTTTCTCAAAAAACTGGACATAAAAATTACTTTAGGTCCTTAATAATATTTTTATTATTCTTATCTAGCTTCGAATGTTTAATTTCATTGGCTTTTTTTCTAAATTGTTCTTGTATATGATAATTTAAATGTATCATTCTGTTGTATTGTTGTATCGAATTTTCCAAATTGACTTCTTTGTTTTCTAATTGTGTTATTATCTCTTTAATTTCATTTTGTGCTTCTTTAATGGATTTTGTTCTTATATCTTCTGGAATATTTTTTAATTTCATAATATATCCATATACTAATTAATTTATGAAAAATATCTATTCAAATATATATAAAGCAAATTTAAGAAATTTAAAAAAAGCAAAAAAAAATATAGAAAATGATCATGTTATTGGAATGCCGACTGAAACTGTTTATGGTTTAGCAGGAAATGCATACTCGGACAAATCTGTAAAAAAAATATTTAAATTTAAAAAAAGACCAAATTTTAACCCTCTTATAATTCATTATAAGAATTTAATGGACTTAAAAAATGATGTAATCTTAAATAACAATTTTATAAAACTTTATAGGGCTCTTTGTCCAGGACCAATTACATTTATATTAAATAAAAAAATAAAATCAAATATTTCTAAAATAGCCACTGCTAAAAAAAAAACTGTGGCCGTTAGAATTCCTAGACATAAAATTGCAAGGAATTTACTTAAAATCCTAAATGTACCTCTGGCTGCCCCTAGTGCAAATATTGCATCAAAATTAAGTCCAACTTCAGCGAAAGATGTTGTAAAAGAATTTGGAAATAAAATTAAATTCATACTTGATGGTGGCTATTGTCAAATTGGCCTTGAATCCACAATAATTGATCTAACAAAAAAGCCTTCCATCTTAAGACCGGGTAGTATAACTGCTGAAAAAATCCAAAAAATATTAAATAAAACAATTGAAACTAAAAAATCTTCAGAAATAGTTAAGGCTCCTGGACAGTTAAAATTACACTATTCTCCTGGAATACCGGTAAAAATGAACAGAAAATACCCTGAAAAAAATCAGGCATTTATTGTATTTGGAAAAAAATTTACTAAAGAGAGGAATCAATTTAATCTGAGTAAATGTGGAAGTTTAAGTGAAGCTGCTAGAAATTTATACAAAACTATGAGAAAAATAAAAAAAAAAAAATTTAGATCAATTGCGGTTACTAAAATACCTAATATTGGAATTGGGCGTGCAATTAATGATAGACTAAAAAAAGCATCAAAAAAATGAATGAAAAAATAATTCAAGTAAAAAATTTATCAAAGCAATTCGGAAATACATTGGCGGTTAAATGTATAAGCTTTAATATTAACAAAAGTAATATAATTGGGCTTCTCGGACCAAATGGATGTGGTAAATCAACTACCATAGGAATGATGTTGGGCCTAATAAAACCCAGTTCAGGAACTGTTTTGGTAAGTGGTCAAAATATAGAAAATAATAGAACAGGCTTATTAGAAAAAATGAATTTTATATCTCCATACATCGAATTGCCTAAAAAGCTAACGGTTGAAGAAAATCTTGAAGTTTATGGAAGGTTATACGGTGTAAAAAATCTAAAAGATAAGCTTTCTGATTTAATGGAAAAACTAAATTTAAATGATTTTAAATCAAGAAAAACTGGTGAACTTTCTTCGGGACAAAAAAATCGAGTTTCTCTTGCTAAAGCCTTAGTGAATGATCCTGAAATACTTCTTTTGGACGAACCTACAGCAAGCCTAGATCCTGATGTCGGTGACTATGTCAGAAGTTTTATAGAAAATTATGCATCTATTAAAGGTGCCACCATCTTGCTGGCTTCACACAATATGAATGAAGTAGAAAGACTTTGCCATCAAGTCTTGATGATGAAGAATGGCGAAATAATTGATAAAGGGAAAAGCAGCGATTTAATCAATAAACATGGAAGAAAAAATTTAGAAGAAGTATTTTTAAAAATAGCGAGAGAATAACATGAAATTTCATAGAATATATGCCTTATCTCTGCGTCATATATATTTAATTAAAAGCTCTCTACCAAGGATTTTAGACCTAATTTACTGGCCCACAATTCAAATAATTCTTTGGGGTTTTATTTCAATGTTTTTTTCATTGCATAGTGATTATTACAACCACACTGCTGGGGTTATTTTAAGCGCAGCTATTCTTTATGATTTTTTATTTCGTTCAAGTATAAGTTTTAATATGTTATTTCTTGAAGAAATTTGGAGTAGAAATTTTACAAATTTGTTTGTTGCTCCTTTAAGAATTAGTGAAATTATAACAGCACTCACACTTACAGCTTTATTAAGAACTCTAGTTGGAGTAATACCAGCGATATTTCTTGCAACTCCTTTTTTTGGCGTTTCCATTTTTAACTTGGGTCCATCATTAGCATTACTTTTTCTAAGTTTGTATCTTTTTGGAATAACCTTGGGATTATTAGTTACTTCAGGTTTATTGAGATACGGTCCGGCTTTTGAAAATATTGCTTGGTCATCACTTTTCTTTCTTGCCCCACTCGGATGTATTTATTATCCATTATCTATTTTACCCGATTGGCTGCAAACAATAGCCAAGATTCTGCCTCTAGTTTATATATTTGAAGAAGTAAGATCTATTTTATTAAATAATATTGTAAATTACGCAAATATTATAACTGCATTAAAACTGAACTTGGTTTATTTTGCTTCAGCTGTTTTTATATTTTATTTGGCTTTCTATGGAGCGAGAAGAAAAGGAACGCTCATTAACGTTGGAGAATAATTTTTTATGAAATTATACGACTGCTGTATGTATTTTGACGAGAATCTTGTTTTAGATTTACGTTTAAATACTCTAAATGATTATGTAGATAAATTTATTATCGCTGAAGCCACTAGAGACCATGCGGGAAATGAAAAAAAATTAAATTTTGATTATAAAAATTTTTCTAAATTTAAAGATAAAATCACATATTTGGTAATCGAAGATTTGCCGATAGAAGTAAAATCGAAAAAGAAAAACTGGACACCAAATCATTGGAGAGATCAACATCAAAGAAATTCATTAGTAAGAGGATTTAAAAATTGTGAAGATAATGATTTAATAATGATATCTGATATTGATGAAATTCCAAATCCAAAAAAAATATCGGAATTCGAAATTAAAAACAAATACGCTTGTTTTATGCAAAAAAATTTTCAATCAAAATTAAATTTACTGAACATTACTGACGGATATTGGATGGGAACAAAAATTTGTCAAAAAAAATATTTAAAATCTCCTCAATGGTTAAGGGATATTAAAACTAAAAAAAGACCTTTTTGGAAATTTTATAAACCAAAAGAACCGCAGTTAATTTATGACGGTGGTTGGCATTTTAGTTTTTTAAAAAAACCAAAGGATATCTCATTAAAAATAAAAGTTTATTCTCATCAAGAATTTTATAAGAACGAATTTGTTGACGAAGAAAAAATAGCTGAAAGAATTAAAAACAATCAGGATTTATTTGATAGAAATATCAAATATAGAAAAATCGAAGTGGATGAAAGTTTTCCCAAATATATTGTTAATAATAAAACAATGTATAAAGAATGGATAATTTAATTGGCGCGCCCGGAAGGAGTTGAACCCTCAACCTTCTGGTCCGAAGCCAGACGCTCTATCCAATTGAGCTACGAGCGCTTTGATTAATTGTTTATATAACATATAGAATCATTAATGGAAAAAAAAATATTTAATGTAAGTGCATGCAATGATTCCCTTGGAAATCGCTTGGACAAATTTTTGCAATCACAATTAATCAAAATAAGCAGGACAAAAGTACAAAGCTTGATACGTGGCGGTTATGTTAAACTTAATAATATTACAATCTATGGAACCTCAAAAAAAATAAAGAACAATGATAAAATTGAAATTAATTTTCCACCGCCAAAAGAAATCTTAATTAAGCCATACAAAATGTCTTTGGATATTTTGTTCGATGATGATGATATATTGGTAATTAATAAACCTTCCGGTGTTGTAGTCCATCCTGGTGCAGGAAATTATAAAAAAACCATAGTAAACGCATTGCTATTTCACTACAAAAACAAACTTTCAAGTGTAGGTGGAAAATTAAGACCAGGCATAGTTCATAGAATTGACAAGGATACTAGTGGAATTATTGTTATCGCGAAAAATGATAACGCTCATATTAATTTGTCCAAACAATTTAGCAATCATACAATAAAAAGAACCTATGAAACTTTGGTATGGGGTTCTCTAAAACCCAAAAGCGGGAAGATAAACGAAAAAATTTCTAGGAGTATAAAAAATAGACAACTTATGGCAGTAAGAAAAGAGAAAGGGAAGAAAGCTGTTACGAATTATAAAACTTTGGAAATTTTTCATAATCTAAATTTGCCTAAAATAAGTCTTGTGGAGTGTCAACTAGAAACAGGAAGGACCCATCAAATAAGAGTGCATATGAATTTTAAAGGAAATCCAATTTTAGGAGACAAGTCTTACGGAAAAATAAAAAGAAAATTTAAAAAAATTGATGCAAATATAGAAAAGAAAATAAACAGTTTTAACAGGCAGGCCCTTCACGCAAAAAGCTTGGGTTTTATACATCCTAGAACGGAAAAGAAAATATTTTTTGAAGTTGAAAGACCAAAGGATTTCGATCAACTTGTAAAAAGCCTTAAAAATGCTAGTATTTAGCTGTCTTGTATTTGCCTTAATTTAATAATACATAGTCCAATGAAATCATGAACACTAAAACATTTAGTACAAATTTACCAACGATAGCTTCAGAAGGAAGCCTCTCGAGTTATTTGACGCAAATAAAAAAATTTCCCATGCTTAGCGCTGAAGAAGAATATATGCTGGCCAAAAATTGGAGAAACAGAGGAGACTTAAAATCAGCACACAAGTTGGTAACAAGTCATTTACGTTTGGTTGCAAAAATCGCAATGGGATATAGAGGCTATGGATTGCCCGTAAGTGAATTAGTTTCTGAAGGCAATATAGGATTGATGCAAGCTGTAAAAAAATTTAAACCAGAAAAAGGTTTTAGATTAGCTACTTATGCAATATGGTGGATAAAAGCATCGATACAAGAATACGTATTAAGGTCATGGAGTTTAGTAAAAATAGGAACTACAACGGCTCAAAAAAAACTTTTTTTTAATTTAAAAAAATTAAAAAATAAATTATCTTCCGTTAATACAGGAGACTTAAAACCTGAGCATGTAGAAGAAATATCAAAAAGATTAAATGTTAATAAAGATGAAGTAATTTCCATGAATAGAAGACTGCATGGAAAAGAAAAATCACTAAATGATCCAATAAAAAATGAAGATGGCTTACAATGGCAAGATTGGCTTGTGGATGATAGTCTCGATCAGGAAATAAAATTATCTCAAAATCAAGAACTTCTGGAAAGAAAGAAATTAATGAATGATTCAATGAGTATTTTGAATTCGAGAGAAAAAGAAATACTAACTTCCCGTAAATTATCTGAAAATATAAGCACCTTAAATGATTTAAGTAAAAAATACAAAATCAGCAGGGAAAGAGTTAGACAAATTGAAACGAAGGCTTTTGAAAAGTTACAAAAAGCCATGCTTAATGCCGCTAAGTCAAATAATTTACTTCCAAAAAACTAATTATAATTATTCACTTAAAAGGATTCTCTAAAAGTATTGTATCTTCTCTTTTGGGACTCGTAGAAATACTGGATATTTTAACACCACAAAAACTTTCTATAAATGAAACATATTTTCTTGCATTTTCTGGAAGATCTTTCCATTTTTTTATTCCAACTGTATTTTTCACCCATCCATCCATTTTTTTATAAATTGGTTTAACATTTAGCTGATCTTGTAAGCTGCTTGGGAAATAATCAATTTTTTTTCCATCAAGTTCATAGCCAATGCAAACATTTAGTTCATTAAAATCATCCAATACATCTATTTTTGTCAAAGCTATTCCATTTATTCCGGATACAGTACAAGATTGTTTAACTAAAGCAGCATCAAACCAACCACATCTTCTTTGCCTATTGGTCACAGTTCCAAATTCTCTACCTTTTTTTCCTATTTTTTTTCCTATTTCATTTTTTAATTCTGTAGGAAACGGTCCTTCACCTACCCTAGTTGTATAAGCTTTAACTATACCTAAAACATAATTGATAGTATCAAGTCCACAACCAGATCCAGCAAGAGCAGCGCCAACGACTGTATTAGAAGATGTAACAAACGGATATGTACCATGATCTACATCCAATAAAATCCCTTGAGCTCCTTCAAAAAGGATTGTTTTTTTTTCTTTTTTAAACTCTGCTAATTTTTTCCATATTGGTTTTGAATATTTCAAAATTTTAGAAGATATTGTAAGTAATTTTTTTATTAACTGATCCTTGTCTACAATTTTTCTTTCTAAACCTTTTCTTATTGAATTATGATGATTTAATAAAGTATCTATCTTTCTTGATAAATTTTTTTTGTTGGCAAGATCCATTACTCTAATTCCTCGCCTTCCCACCTTATCTTCATAAGCAGGACCAATACCTTTTCTCGTAGTACCAATTTTAACTGTATTCTTTGAATCTTCTCTAATTTCGTCTAGTTCTTTATGAACTGGCAAAATCAGATTTGCGTTTTCAGCTATATATAAGTTTTCATCATCAATTTTTATTCCTAATTTATTTATTTCTATAATTTCATCTAGTAAAGCCCAAGGATCAATAACTACACCATTGCCTATAATAGAAATTTTATTTTTTCTAACAACTCCTGAAGGCAAAAGATTTAATTTGTAGGTAACATTATCTACCACCAATGTATGACCTGCGTTATGACCTCCTTGAAATCTAACTATCACATCGGCTTTTTCCGAAAGCCAATCAACTATTTTTCCTTTACCTTCGTCTCCCCATTGAGAGCCTACAACAGCCACATTAGACATTGGTATTTTTTAAATTTAGTGAAACTAAATGATTTAAAGGTCCAAAACCTTTTCCATAACCTGGCGCGGAAGCTATTGCGCTATTTACATATCTTAGAGAAATTTTACATGATTTAACTATATTTTTATTTTGAGATAAACACGTAGCCAAAGCTGAAGATAAAGTGCATCCAGTTCCATGAGTATTTTTCGTCTTAATTTTTCTTTTTGAAAAAACTCTAATTCTTTTTTTTGTAGCTAAAATATCAAAAATCATTTTGTTATTAAGATGTCCACCTTTTAATAACACATTTTTTGCTCCCATGTTGAGAATTTTTTCTGCAGCTTTAATCATATCTTCTTTATTAGAAATTGAATGTCCAGTTAATACTTCTGCTTCTGGAATATTTGGCGTAACTAAATTACATAATGGCAAAAGTAACTTTTTTAAATATCTGATTGAACTATTATTAATTAATTTCGCTCCACCTTTGGCAATCATTACTGGGTCAAGAACAATATTATTTAATTTATATTTTTTTAAAATTTTATAAACACATTTTATTATACTTGCGTTGTGAAGCATGCCAATCTTTACAGCATTAGCTCCAATGTCATCTAAAATCATCATTATTTGTTTTTGTACGCTCATTGTGGGAATTGGAGTAATTTTTTTTACTCCTCTAGTATCTTGTGCAGTTACTGCTGTTACAGCTGTCATTGCGTAACTGCCAAGAACTGTAACTGTCTTAATATCTGCTTGAATGCCTGCTCCCCCAGAAGAGTCTGAACCTGCGATTATTAATACTTTTGATTTAGGTTTCACTATTTTATTGATCCTTTAATTATTTTTATACACTTTAAAATTAAATTTTTATTATATGACTCACCCATGATTCTTATCTTTGGCTCCGTACCTGATTTTCTTATCAATAATCTTCCATGCCCGTTCATGAGTTTACTAGCTTTTTTAATCGCTTTTTTACATTTGGGTTTATGGATTATATTTTTATCTTTTACGATCACGTTTTCTAATACCTGTGGCAAAGGTCGAAAAACATTAAGTAATTGACTAGCTTTTTTTCCTTTTCTTAATGAAAACAAAACCTCTAATGCAACCATCAAACCATCTCCTGTAGTTGCAAATTTACCAAGAATTATGTGACCAGATTGTTCGCCGCCTAAATTGAAATTTAATTTTTTCATTTTTTCCTTTACATATCTATCTCCTACCTTGGTTCTAAAAAATCTAATTTTTTTTTTTCTTAAAAAATTTTCTAATCCGTAGTTAGACATTAATGTTCCAATTACACCACCTTTTAAAATTTTTTTTGATTTCCATCTACAAGCTAGCATTGCAATAATTTGGTCACCATCTATTATTTTGCTTTTTTCATCACACATAATAATTCTGTCAGCATCACCATCAAATGAAATACCAACATTTGCTTTGTGTTTTCTAACAGCTAATTTAATTTTTGATGGCTGTGTAGATCCGCATTTATCATTAATATTAAAGCCATTAGGTTTTACACCAAAAGGCACAACTTTAGCCCCAAGTTTTTTAAGCAATTTGGGAGCAGCTATGTAACCTGCTCCATTGGCACAGTCTAAAACTATTTTAGTTCCTCTTAAATTAAAATTATTTGGAAAATTTTTTTTTAATATTTCGATATATTTATCATTGCCGTCTTCAAGTCTTTTGACTCTACCTAACAATTTAGGATTCGTTAGTTGTTTTGTGTTTTTTGCATCTATTAGTTTTTCAATTTTTTTTTCTATTTGATCTGATAATTTCATACCATCCGGTCCAAATAATTTAAGACCATTGTCATAATAAGGGTTATGAGAGGCTGTAATCATAATACCCATATTTGCCTTCATTAATTTTGTTAACATTGCAAGTCCATTAGTCGGTAAGGGTCCTAGTGTGAAAATATGCATTCCACCTGATGTTAAACCTGATACCAATGCTGGTTCTAAAGTATATCCAGATAATCTTGTATCTTTGGCAATTATTGCAATTTGTTTTGTTTTTTTTTGGTTTTTAAAATAAGTAGCAGCTGCTAGACCAAATTTAAAAAATTTTTCTCCAGTAATATTTCCTTCGTTGATAGCACCTCTAATACCGTCAGTTCCAAAATATTTATTACTCATGGGTTATTTTGTATTCAATATATTATTAAAAACTAATATTCCTTGATTAATTTCTTTAACATTATGAACTCTAAATAACTGAACTCCCTGAGAAAGTCCATATAACACTGATGCCAAAGTACCTCCTGTTCGATCAGGTGTATCAAATTTTGTTACTATATGTTCTATAAATCTTTTTCTCGAAGTTCCTATTAGAATTGGACATCCCAAACTATGGAAAATAGAAATTTTAGATATCAATCTTAAATTATGGTTCAAGTTTTTTCCAAAACCGATTCCTGGATCTAAAATAATTAATTCTTTTTTATAATTTTGTTTCACACAAAAATTAATTTTTTCTTCAAAAAAGTCAAAAATATCCAATATTACATCTTCATAGGTTGGATTGTTTTGCATTGTAGAAGGAGTTCCTTGCATGTGATGTAAAATAAATGGTTTTTTATTGGAATAGACAACATTAAAAGATTCTTTATCAAAATTTAAACCAGAAACATCGTTAATGATATCAACTCCGTTTTCTATACCTTTGATCATCACGTAGGATTTTCTTGTATCTAAGGATAAAATTCCTTTCGGAAATTCCTTTTTAAATTTAACAATGGTGTTTTTTATTCTTTCCCATTCTTCTTTCGCATCAATAGTTTTAGATCCTGGTCTAGTGGATTCTCCTCCAATATCAATGATTGTCGCGCCACTATTAATCATTAACATAGCCTGATCATAAGCTTTCGTTTCTTCAAAAAATAATCCACCATCTGAAAAACTATCTGGAGTTATATTTAACACTCCTATTAATAATGGAATATCAAATCCTAATCCTGATATATTTTCTCTTTTTGAAGTTATATTTTTTAAATCTTTTTCAATCGTAGTTAGGGTTTTTCTATCAATCTCAGAAATTTTTTTAATCGAATGAAATTTACTATTAATAACTCCCTTTTTTTCTCTATTAAAAATTTCTATTTGATCGAAGGCTATGTTTGGGCGACCAGTTAAAGAAAGGGCTTTTTTTTCATCAATAAGTTTTTTGGCGTAATTCCCGTAGTAGAAATTACACGGCCTTGTGTAATATTTGCGCATTAAAAATTAAACAGCAGGTTTTGGCTTTAAACCTAGAGATCCTAGTGATGAAGATTCCTCTTTAGTTTCTTCATCTTTTTCATTTTCTCTTTTTGGTTGGGTATTTGTTAGAATTAAATCTCTTATTTCGTCTCCTGATAAAGTTTCATATAATATCAAGGCCTTTGCTAATTTATGTAAATCACCTATTTTTTCAGTAAGAATTCTCTTTGCTTTTTGATAGCCTTGATCAACAATTCTTTTGATTTCTAAATCAACTTTTTTCGAAGTTTCTTCTGATATATGCTGTTGTCTAGTAATTGATCGTCCAAGAAAAACTTCATCTTCGTTTTCGCTATAAGTCAAAGGTCCTAATTTTTCACTCATTCCAAATTTTGTTACCATATCTTTTGCTAATTTTGTAGCCATCTGAATATCAGATGAAGCACCTGAAGTAACTTTGGCATGACCAAAAATCAGTTCCTCTGCAACTCTTCCTCCCATAGCTTTTGATATATTGGCTTCAAGATATTCTCTTGTATGAGAGTATTTGTCTCTTTCCGGTAGGGTCCAAACTACACCTAAAGCTCGACCTCTTGGAATAATAGTTGCTTTATGTATGGGATCTGATGCTTTTTCATTTAATGCAATAATAGCGTGACCACTTTCATGGTAGGCTGTTAATTTTTTATCCTCTTCGGTCATAACCATTGATCTTCTTTCTGATCCCATCATTACTTTATCTTTAGCTTCTTCTACATCAGCCATTGTAACAATTCTTTTATTTTTTCTAGCTGCCAATAATGCAGCTTCATTTGTAAGATTTGCCAAGTCAGCGCCTGAAAAACCGGGAGTGCCTCTAGCAATAGTTCTTAATTTCACATCAGGTCCTACATTAATCTTTTTAATATGAATTTTCAAAATAGCTTCTCTTCCTACAATATCTGGATTAGGTATGACAACTTGCCTATCGAATCTTCCGGGTCTTATTAAAGCGGGATCTAAAACATCAGGTCTGTTGGTTGCAGCAATAATTATTACACCTTCATTTGTATCAAAACCATCCATTTCTACGAGTAATTGATTTAATGTTTGTTCTCTTTCATCATTTCCGCCTCCGAGTCCAGCTCCCCTACTTCTTCCAACAGCATCAATCTCATCTATAAAAATTATACAAGGAGCATTCTTTTTTCCTTGCTCCATCATATCTCTAACTCTTGAAGCTCCAACACCAACAAACATTTCAACAAAATCTGATCCTGAAATTGTAAAGAAAGGTACATCAGCTTCTCCGGCTATTGCTCTCGCAAGCAAAGTTTTGCCTGTTCCCGGAGCTCCAATTAGAAGTGCTCCTTTTGGAATTTTTCCACCAAGTCTTCTAAATTTTCTTGGATCTCTTAAAAATTCCACCATTTCTTCAACTTCTTCTTTTGCTTCATCTATTCCAGCAACATCATTAAAAGTCACTTTGCCTCGAGCTTCAGATAATAGTTTTGCTTTTGATCTCCCAAATCCCATGGCGCCACCTTTACCTCCTTGCATTTGTCTCATAAAAAATATCCACACTCCAATAAGTAGTAACATTGGAAACCAAGATAAAAGAATTCCCAATAGAGAAGGCATTTTATCATCTTGAGGTAAAGCTGTTATGTTAACACCTTTTGAGGACAATTTTTCTACAAGGTTAGGATCGTTTGGAGCATAAGTATTGAATGCAACACCATCTGACATAACTCCTTTGATTTCATTTCCCTTAATCTCAACTTCTATAATTCTACCTTCTTCAAGATTCGTTAAAAAACTAGAAAAAGGGATTTTATTTGACGTGATAGATTGTTTGGGATTTTGATATAATTGAAAAAGTCCCACTATAAGCAGAACTATTACACCCCACATCATTAGATTTTTGAAATTCATATAGTATTTAAGATAAGCATTATTCTTTACTAAACAAGTAGCAATTTCGCCATGATAATCTTAAAAAATGGTCATTTTTCTAATCGGTTAAACATTTTTTTGATTTTTTTTTCTTTTTCAATTGAAATCAAACTTTCTTTTTTTTCAATGACGCATCCTCCTAAAGTAGATTTATTGAATTTAATTTTTTTAACACGATTAATTAAACTGATAATTTTTCTGGATCTTGGTGGATAGTACGTTCCTGATACCAAAGATAATACATCAGAAAAAGACTTAAAAATAATTTCTCCAGATTCTTCTGAAAATATTTGTGTATTTATTAAACATTTATCGTTCGACAAAAAAGATACATGCTTATATAAAGCTTTATTTTTATAAAAATTTATCGCTTTATTTGCAGACAGGAGATTGTTAATTGTCCTAATAATTTTACCTGTATCTAAACCTTCTCTCTCCATGGTTTTTATATACTTTCTTATTCTAACGCGTAAAAATTTATTATCTTTATTTGATGGATCTTTAATATAATTTTCAAAAATATTTAAAGTTACATACTTTAAATCTTTTTTTTTAATATCCAAAAGTGGTCTAATAATTTTCAATTTATTATTGTAGACAACACTATCCGACATTGAAGACAAACCGGTTAGTCCACTTCCTCTAAGTAATCTTATAAAGAAATTTTCAATTTGATCATCTTTGTGATGTGCGGTAACTAAATACCTTATGTTATTGTTTAAACAGTAGTTAGATATTAAAGAATATCTCATATTCCTAGCTTTGCTTTGAATGTTACTTTTTGGAATGCTGCCTTTCCAATTAAGAATTTTACTTTTTATACTTTTTTTTTTTAGTATTTCTTTAACTTTTGTGGCTTCTCTACGAGATTCTTTCCTTAGTTTGTGATCAACAATTAGAACATGCATTTTATTTTTAAATTCATGAACATACATTTTACCAAAATAAGCCAAGGATAAACTATCTGGGCCACCGGAAACGGCCAAAGCAAAGCTTTTTTTATTAACTTCTTTGGAAATTACAGTCTTAAATTTTGCGTAAGTTTTTTTAATTTTGAAATTTTTAATTGATAATTCTTTATTATTAACCTTTTTTATCACAATTAAATTTTTTCTTTTCATATTCAGCTTTTTGAATAACAGATTGATTGGCCTCTGGATATTGAGTTTTAACTCCCAAAATCATTGAGCAACCTCGGTCCTTCTCTCCAATCTGCACCATCATAACACCTAGTTTAAGTAGGTTTACGGGTGCTTTGGCACTTTTTGGATATTTTTGGTAACCGTCTAAATACGCACTTGCAGCATCTTGGTAAAGTTGCCTTACTCTAAAAGTTTCTCCATACCAATATAGAGCACTTCCAGCAAGTTCGTGTTCTGGATGAAAATCTATAAATTCTCTGAGCGCAAACTCTGCTGTTTCGTAATCTCCCACTTTCAAAAAGCTTTGAGCGAATTTATATCGTTCTTCGGGTGAACCTTCTGGAAGAAGTTTTTCAGTTTTTTCCGCTGTTTCGATGATAACGGCTCCTGCTGACTCGATAGATTGTGTTTTTTGATTTTGTTCTAGAGAAGCTAAATCTTTATCTGCAATGGCGCCTAAATTTTTTGCTTTACTACTTCCAGGTAATTCATTTGTCAAGTTAGCAGCAATATTTTCTCTAACATCCGATCCACCTTTTTCTACATCTGCTTCTAATTCTATAAAGCGGGTTTGGTTATCTGTTTGAATTTTTGTAATTCTGTTTGAAAGTTTATCCAGTTTGAAATTAATTTCTTCAAAACTGTTCGTTAGTATTTTAAATTGTTCTTCAAGGTCTGATAATTTAAGCAAATGTCTTGTTAAAACATCTCCATCGTTATCTGATAATTTTACTCTACTATTAATGCCTTCGTTATTTTGTGCATAAACAGCTTTTTCTAATGTTTTTATATCTTGTTGTAAAATTTTTATTTGTTGTAAAACTGATTCCGATTCCTCCCCATAAGTTTTAAATGAACCTAAAACGATAAGAATTGAAATCAGTATTGCCCTGCTTAAAAAAACTAAGATTTTATCCATTCTTTAATTTGATACTTTAAGGAAAATAATGGCAAGAAAAAGACCCTCTTGTGTAGACATGAGGGTCTTTTATAAATTTTTTCTTAAAGTATAACTTAGTTAGCTTTAACCGTTACAGATCTTCTGTTCTGAGACCATGCTACAGGTGTGCTGGCTGAATTAACCGGTCTTTCTTTTCCATAACTTATAACTGTTATTCTGTTTCCAGAAACGCCATAGGTTAATAAATAATCTTTGGCCGCATTAGCTCTTCTTTCACCAAGAGCCAAATTGTACTCTCTTGTGCCTCTCTCGTCCGCGTGCCCTTCGGCAGTTACGTTAACATTTTTATTCTTTCTCATCCACGCCGCTTGCTTACGTAACGTGTCTCTTGCTGCAGTCGTTAAGACTGACTTGTTCGTCGCAAAGAAAATTCTATCAGGAACTCCTGTTGCGAGATATTCCACCGTCTCTTGACCAGCGTACACGTCACCTTTAACCGCTTCAGCTCCAGCTGAAACTTGTTTTCCAACTTTTTTTTGTGTAGCGCAAGCTGTCAACGCCATGGTTGCAAACGCAATCAGCAAAATCTTTTTTACATTCACCAAGTAACCCATCTATATATCTCCCTGACTGTTGTTAATGTTTTTAAATTCTGTTGTTAATCCCAATACAATATTTCAAAATAACGTTCAAGTTGCAAGTCAATTTTACTCTAAAAATACACTACTTTGAGAGTAAAGAGGACCAAGATGGGTCAGATCCATCAGTCTCGGTCTCTATAAGTCTTTCGTTATAACCCGTTAGATCAATTGACCAAAGTTTAGCAGAAAAACCTTTTCCTTCTTCATCTGATTTTGTTTCCCGATAAAATATTAGCACTCTCCCATTTGGTGACCATGATGGTGCTTCTTGGTAAAAGTTTTCTGTTAATAATCTTTCTCCACTTCCATCGGCTCTCATAACTCCAATGTAAAATCTATTATTGTAAACTTTTGTAAACGCAATTAAATCTCCCCTAGGTGACCAAACAGGAGTTCCATATAGACCTTTGCCAAAAGTTATTCTTTTTACATTAGAACCATCGCTTCGCATCACATAAATTTGTTGCAAGCCACTCCTGTCAGAATTAAAACATATATACTTTCCGTCAGGTGAATATGATGGTGATGTATCTATGGAAGAGTGATCAGTAATTCTTTCAACAACTCTTGCAGCCAAATCCATTGTAAAGATATCCGAGTTTCCATCTTTGGCGAAACTCATAATAATTTTTTTTCCATCAGGTGAAAATCTTGGAGCAAAAGTCATTCCAGGAAAATCTCCTACTACTTCTTGAACTCCCGTCTCAATATCAAGTAAATACACTCTAGGCAAATTTCTAAAATACGACAAATAGGTTACTAGTTGATTTGTTGGGTTAAATCTTGGAGTCAATACCAACTCATTACCTAATGTTAAATACTTTATGTTCGCACCATCTTGATCCATGACCGCAAGTTTTTTAATTCTTCGAGTCTTTTCACCGGTTTCGGAAACATAAATAATTCGTGTATCAAAATAACCTTCTTCCCCAGTTAATCTCTGGTAAATTTTATCTGAAATTATGTGCGCTACTCTTCGCCAATTTCCAGGTGTAGTAGAAAAGGCCAAAGCTATCATTTCTTTTGCCGCCACAACATCCCATAATCTAAATTCAGTTCTTAGTCTGTTTTCCGAAATTGTCACTTTTCCACTAACAAGTGCTTGGGCTTTTATTAATCTCCAATCTTCGAATCTGGGTTTAATGTGAGCTATGTCGGGACTTTGTAGAAATGAATCTTTTTTCAAAGGATTAAATAAACCAGACCTTTTTAAATTTAATTCAATTATCTTTGAAATTTCTTCTCCAACATTTTTAATAATCTTTTCGCCTTGTTTTATTTCTTGTGAACCTTGCTCATGATAAAGAGACGATACAGCTATCGGTAATGGTTCTAGGTTTCCTCTTGTTATATCAACCTCAATTAAAGCAACTGTAGGCTTGATAAGAAGAAAAAAGCAAAAAATAACAAAAAATAGTCTCTTCATGCTATCCCTTTAACATTTCGTTAGCATTAAAATTTAATTGTAAATCTTTCCATCTTTTATATCCTGTTGGCGGAACTCTTAAGGGTTGACAAATTCTAACAGCTCTAAGAGCACTTTCTGCCAAAACTTTATAAAATCCTTGCCCCGGTGTATTCATACGCTCGTGATCCAATATTGTTGATCTTAAAACTGTACCATCGGGTTTCAACCTCAATTTAATTCTCACTAACAAATTTTCCTCATAAGGTAGCCCCAATGGCAAACTCCAACATCCAAAAATTTGTGCTTTTAATGCGTCTTCTTCACTTAAAGTTAATCCGGTTGTAAATGAGGTTTTTTTGATGCTGCTTTGTGTAAGTTTTTTTTCTTTTTTTGAGGTTTCAGCTTGCTCTACTTTAGATTTATCAATAAGAGCCGCTATTTGATTGGGGTCAAAAAGTTCCTTTTTTTCAAATTCTGAATCTTGCCTAATAAGTTCTTTAATTTCTTCTGGATTTTGTTTTTTTTTTACTATTCTTTTTTTTTCTTTATTTAAATCATCAGGAAGTGGAATTCTATCTGGTTTTTCCTTTTTTTTTTCAGACGGAGGAGCCTGTTCTGAAACTACTCTTTCTTCTTTTTTTTTAATTTTTTCAAGCACCTCTCTAGCTTTTGGTGCAAAGGGAATGTTAGTGATATCAGAAATTTGTATTAAATCTACAGATACTATTGGCGGTAAGTCAATTGGTATTCTCTTCATAAAGGGCAAACTTAAAGCTGTCAGAACAATCATAGCTGAATGAAATAACAAAGACAAAAAAATGCTTCTAGCCATTTCAGTTTTTGTAGGGCTCCGAAATTAAAGCGACCTTAGAAAAACCGGCCCCAGATAACATTCCCATAATTTCAAGGACTCGGCCGTAGTTGATCGTTTTATCTCCCCTGACATATATTCTGGTATCAGTTCTATTTTTTGAAATAGCCAAAATTTTTGGTATTATTTTTTCAAAAGCAACTTGATGTTCCTGTATAAAAACTTCGCCTTTTGAATTAATTGATAGTGTCAGTGGTTCTTGTTCATCGGGCAAAGAGTCAGCTGCTGATTCTGGTAAGTCAACTTGTACTCCTACTGTTAACAGGGGAGCTGTAACCATAAATATTATTAGAAGCACTAGCATCACATCAACAAAAGGTGTCACATTTATTTCGCTCATTGGTTTTTTAGATGAACGATTCAATTGAAAACCCATAAATATAATTTAAATTATTGATGTAAATCTCTTAGAAAAATTTTCTATTCTTGCGCTATATTTTGCAGAGTCACTTGTAAATTTATTATACGCGACAACAGCAGGTACGGCCGCAAGCAAACCTAATGCTGTCGCAAAAAGTGCTTCTGCTATTCCAGGTGCTACTATTGCAAGACTAGTATTTCTTGAAATAGCAATTGACTGAAATGAATTCATTATTCCCCAGACCGTTCCAAATAAACCGATAAAGGGAGCAGTTGAACCCACGGTGGCTAAAAAAGTAAAGTGTCTCTCAATCAATTTAATTTCTTTATCACTTGAAATTTCAAGAACTTTACTTACTCGAGCAGATTGAACTGAAACTGATTTGGACCTTGTTTTCAACAATTCAACCATTGCTGATTGAAATATATTTGCTAGTGGATCTTTTTCTTTATTAGCGAGATTATTATAAAAATTTTCTGCTGATTTAGATTTCCAAAATTTTTCTTCAAAATCTTGTGTGGTTTTTTCAATTTTTGCAAAAAGTCTATATTTTTCAAAAATCAGTGCCCAAGAATACACGGATGCA
>Ga0187833_10002816_pt1 | contig 18261 bp, 25 predicted proteins | sample ETNtaG_37_FD_167968 | JGI IMG/M metagenome (GOLD analysis project Ga0187833, IMG submission 167968) | Marine microbial and viral communities from oxygen minimum zone, Eastern Pacific Ocean - ETNP2014_SV_400_PacBio MetaG (Illumina Assembly) | ecosystem: Environmental > Aquatic > Marine > Hypoxic...
ATTTCAAACGGCAAATCCTTAGTAATAAAAAATAACAGATATAACAAAACTTATATTTATCCATTAAAAACCACACCACTTGAATATATTCTCGATAAAGAATTTATATTAAATAAGATCAAAAATTTAGAGCCAAAAATAAATATCAACAAAATGATAGAGTTTTCAATAACCAACGAATCAAACCTGTTAAGTGTTTTTTTTGATAGTAAAACTTATAATTTATCAGGATGGAAAACTATAGATATTTACCAAAATGAGGTTTTTTTTCAAATTAATAATTTAGAAAAAAATATAAATATTAACGAAAACCAATTTAAATTACCTCCTTTAAATTAATTTTGTGTATGGAGCAAAAAAGTGAAACTCAACCCGATCAACAAACAATAGATGAGGTTTTAAATTTATTTAAGTCTGGCGAGCTTAATAAAGCAAAAATAAAAATAGAAAATTATATAAAAAAATTTCCAAAATCTTTTGTTTTATTTAATATTTTAGGAGCAGTTTGTGCAGGTCAAGATGAACTAGAGGTTGCTATTAACCATCATAAAAAATCTGTTGAAATAAATCCTGATTATGCTGAAGGTTATAACAACTTAGGCATCGCTTTTCAAAAACTTGGTTTATTTGAAGAAGCGGTAAAAAATTATAAAAAAACATTGAAGTTAAAGCCCGATTTTTCACTAGCTTATAATAATTTAGGTGTAGTTTTAAAATCTCTTAATAAGCTGAATGAAGCCTTGTTAACTTCAAAAAAGGCAATTGAACTGGACCCCGAATTTGCAGATGCACATAATAATATTGGCGCAATATTACAAGACTTGGGTAACTATGAGGGAGCATATAAATATTATAAAAAAGCTATAAAATTAAAATCAAGCTATTCAGAAGCTTATTATAATTTGGGAATCTTGCTAAAAAAACTTGGCAAAATAGAGGAATGTGTTGAAAATTTTCAGAAGGCAGTAATAGTTAATCAAAAAAATAATAGGGCCTACAGTAATTATCTGTTTAATTTAAATTATCTTACTAAATATGATGACAATTATTATATCGAAGAGGCAAAAAAATTTGGATTTAATTTAAAAAAAATTGACGACCAATTATGTATTCCATACAAATATAACATTAATCCAAAAAAACTTACTGTGGGTTTTGTTTCTGCAGATTTAAAAAAACATCCTGTTGGTTATTATTTAATTGATACTCTAAAATATTTAAAAAAAAAAAATATTAAATTAATTGCATATCACAATTCAACAGAAACCGACGACTTAACCGAAAAACTAAAAAAACATTTTGATATCTGGTATAATATTGAAGATAAAAATGACTTAAAGGTAATAAATTTAATAAGAGAAAACGGAATACATATTTTATTTGATATGTCTGGCCACACCAAAAAAAATAGATTGCCGATTTTTATAAATAAACCTGCTCCTATCCAGGCTACCTGGATAGGTTACAATGCGACTACTGGTCTTAAAGAAATAGATTATATTATAGGAGATCAATACGTTACACCTTTAGAAAATAAAAACCAATTTACAGAAAATATTTTACAATTACCAAATATTTGGTCTTGCCTTAGCAAACCAGCTTTTGAAATTAAAAAAGAAAACTCTTCCCCTGCTCTGAAAAATGGATTTATTACTTTTGGAAGTTTTAACAATCTGTCCAAAATAAATGACGATGTAATAGATATATGGTCAGAAATATTAAAAAGAGTTAAAGATTCAAAGCTTTTCCTAAAAGCAAAACAATTGGATAACCTAAAAATAGTGGAAAATATAAGAAAAAAATTCCAAAAAAATGGAATAAACGCTGAAAAAATAATCACTGAAGGTAGATCTGAAACAAGGGAAGAAATGTTAAAAAAATATAATCAAATTGATATTGCGCTGGATCCATTCCCCTATTCGGGAGTTACTACAAGTTTTGAATCTGTCTGGATGGGGGTTCCATTACTTACGAAAAAAGGAAATAATTTCTATTCCAGAATTGGAGTAAGTATAAATAAAAATTTGGGAATGGAAGATTGGATAGCAAATAATGAAAAGGATTATTCTACTAAAATTTTAAAACTTACTTCGGACTTTAATCAACTTTCACAAACAAGAAAATGTTTAATCAATAAAATTGATTCGTCAACTTTGTTTGACTCTTCTCTTTTTGCTGATAATTTTAATAAAATACTTTGGAAAATTTGGGAAAAATTTACTACTAAATAAATTGTTGAATTAATTTTTATTATAAAATTAGAAAATTTGTTAGCTAACCATTTTTCCTACTTTTTCACCCCCAAATAAATGGAAATGTAAATGAGGTACTTCTTGGCCACCATTTTCACCAATATTTACCAAAGATCTGTAGCCTTTTCCATTATCAGATAAAGAAATACCTAATTTCTTTGCAACAAAGCTAATCCCTTTGATTAATTCACTTATTTCTTTTTCTGATGCTCTTGAAGAAAAATCATCCAGGTCTATGTATTCGCCCTTTGGCACTACAAGTGCGTGTACTTTTTTTTGCGGATTAATATCATAAAAAGATAAAATATATTCATTTTCATAAATTTTTTTACAGGGAATTTCACCTCTTAAAATTCTAGCAAATATATTATTTTTATCGTAACTCATTTTTTTCTTTTATTTAATTCCTTCATAACATCTTCTATTTTAATTCCATTTGACTCAAAATAAACCAATAAATGATATATAACATCTGCAGCCTCATGAATTTTATTAGTATTTTGTTCAACTGATTCGATTAACTCACTAATCTCCTCTTTAACTTTATTCGCGCTTAACTTTTTATCATTTAATAATTTATTTGTGTAAGATTTGTCCGGGGAAGATTTTTTTCTCTCTCGGATAATTTTAATGAGCTCTTCTAAAGATTGTAACATACTAAATTCTAACAGGTATACCTTTTGAGTCCAAATATTGTTTGGCTTCTAATATTGTATGTTCTCCAAAGTGAAAAATTGATGCTGCTAGGACAGCACTTGCTTTACCAATTTTAATACCTTGATGTAAGTGTTCTAAGTTGCCAACCCCTCCTGAAGCAATTACTGGTATGTTAGCAAGCTTAGATACTTTTTTAGTTAAATCTAAATCATAACCTTTTTTGGTTCCATCTCTATCCATTGAAGTAAGAAGTATTTCGCCAGCACCTAAGGATTCCATTTTTTCTACAAATTTTAAAGCATCTATACCCGTAGATTTTCTTCCTCCATGGGTAAATATTTCCCATTTATTTTCCTGTACCTTTTTTGCATCCACGGCGACGACAATGCATTGAGAACCAAATTTTTCAGAACTTTCCTTAACTAAATTTTTATTATTTACTGCAGCTGTATTTATTGAAACTTTGTCAGCACCAGCTAATAGTAAATTTCTTATATCCTCTAACGTCCGAACTCCTCCTCCAACCGTTAGTGGCATAAAGCATTTTTCCGCAGTCTTTTTGACTGTATCCAATATAATATCCCTATTTTCGTTTGAGGCTGTAATATCTAAAAAACACAATTCATCTGCGCCTTGTTCATCGTATATTTTTGCTTGTTCTACTGGATCTCCAGCGTCAATTAAATCTACAAAGTTAATCCCTTTAACTACTCTTCCATTTTTTACATCTAAACAAGGTATAATTCTACTTTTCAACATTTTAAATTAACTCGGCTAAATCACTAATTTTTATATCACCATCATAAATTGATTTACCTACTATCACGCCTTCAATATTTGAATTACTTAGTAATTTGATTTTTTTTATATCTTCTATTGAAGAAACCCCTCCGGAAATAACTAAAGGAATTTTTACTTTATTAGATAATTCAACTGTATCTTTTATATTTGGTCCTTTTTTTGTGCCATCTTTATTTATATCTGTATAAACGATTCTAGAAACGCCAAAATTTTGAATTTCCTTTATATAGTCTATAGCAGAAATATTAGTTTGTTTTTTCCATCCGGATAAAGCAATCAAACCATCTTTAACATCTAGGGCAACAGCAATTTTATTTTTAAATTTATCGCAAGCGATTTTAAGTAAATCTTTATTCTCTACAGCGGCGGTACCCATAACAACCTTATCTACACCCATTTCTATCCAATTATTTATATCATCAATTGTTCGTATGCCACCCCCAATTTGAATTCTTGATTTAACTTTTTTTATTATTTCTTTAACAATAATAGAATTGACTGGCTTCCCTTGTAGTGCGCCATCTAAATCAACAATATGAATATCATTAAAACCACTTTGAGAATATTTTATAGCTTGATTGGCTGGTGAATCTTCATAAGAAATTATTTTATTAAAATCTCCTTTTATGAGTCTAACGCACTTACCATCTTTAATATCAATGGCCGGGAAAATAATCACTTAAAACTCCCATTTTAAAAAATTTTCTAAAATTTTTAATCCATTTTTTTGACTTTTTTCTGGATGAAATTGGGTACCAAAAATATTTTCTCTAGCAATCGCTACAATAATTGAATTACCGTAATTTACGGTAGCAATTATACAATCTTTTTGTTTCGTTAAAAATTCATAGCTATGAAGAAAATACATATGAGATTTATTTTTCAGACCAGAAAAGAGAGTAAAATCTTTTTTAAATTCTATTTGATTCCAACCCATATGTGGCAGTTTTAATGTTTTATTAATATTATTTATTTTTTTTACTGTTGCATCTACCCAGCCAAAGCCTCTTGTTTCTTGGGATTCATAACCAATTTTAGCAAATAGTTGCATACCAACACATATTCCAAAAATAGGTTTTTTTTTAACCAAAACAAATTCATTTAAAGCATCCTCTAAACCTGAAATTTTTTTTATACCTAAATAGCAATCTCTAAAAGATCCTTGGCCTGGAAGAATTACTTTGTTTGATTTTTTAATTATTTCCGGATTAGATGTAACTACTATTTTTAAATTTAAATTCGTATTACTGGCGGCAGCTTCAAGTGCTTTAGCTGCTGACCTTAAGTTGCCAGAACCATAGTCAATTATTGCAATCGACATTACTAATTTTATAAAACACCCTTAGTTGAAGGAATTTTATTTTTTATTTTTTTGTCTATTTTTAGTGCTTCGCGCAACGATCTTGCTAAGCCTTTAAAACAAGATTCGATTATATGATGGCTATTATCGCCATAAATGTTTTCAACATGTAAAGTTATGCCCGCAGCCTGAGAGAAAGCTTGAAACCATTCTTTGAACAATTCGGTATCCATCTCGCCCAATTTTTCTATTTTTAATTCAACCTTCCATACCAAATATGGCCTATTGGAAACGTCGATAGATATTCTCGTTAGTGTTTCATCCATGGGTATTAAAGCATGAGCATATCTCGTTATTCCTTTTGATGAATGGAGTGCTTTTTTTATACATTCACCCACAGCAATACCCGTATCTTCTGTTGTGTGATGCAAATCAATATGTGTATCGCCTTTGGTCTTTAAATTAATATCGATTAATGAGTGTTTGGAAAATTGTTCCAGCATATGATTTAAAAAACCAATTCCAGTATCAATTTTATATTTTCCCCTTCCATCAATATTGGTTTCAACATTAATCGTTGTTTCTTTGGTTTTTCTCGATATTTTTGCTTTTCTAGACATTATAATTTTGGATAAAGGTATATAATTAAACAAATGTGATATCAATAAAATCAAAAATACTCTTGAACTGGCAAAATAAATATCCACATAAATCTATGACTATGAGTGAAATTCAAAATTGGCATGGAACCACTATTATTCTTATAAGAAAAGATAATGATGTTGTTGTTGCGGGGGATGGACAAGTAAGCCTGGGCAATACTATAATTAAAAGAACAGCAAAAAAAGTAAGGAAAATAGAAAAACGAAATGTTATAGCTGGTTTTGCGGGATCAACTGCTGATGCGTTAACTTTATTTGAAAGATTAGAAGCAAAATTAGAAAAACACGCTGGAAACTTAACCAGGGCGGCTGTTGAATTAGCTAAGGATTGGAGAACCGACAAATACCTTAGAAGACTTGAGGCCTTAATGGCAATAGCGGATAAAGAAAAAAGTTTTATTATTTCTGGTACCGGAGATGTTTTGGAACCCGAAGATGGAATTATTGGCATAGGATCTGGTGGTAATTTTGCCCTTGCTGCTGCAAAAGTTTTAATGGAATCCAAGCTCACAGCCGAAGAAATAGCAAAAAAAGCAATATCTGTAGCTGCAGAAATTTGTGTGTATACAAATAACAATATTACAGTTGAAAAAATTTAATGGAAAAATCAAATATTACAAATTTCAAGCCTAAAGAAATTAAAGAGAACGTAGAGCAAAGTTCTAATGTAACTTCTTTATCTCCACGAGAAATTGTATCTGAATTAGACAGATATGTAATTGGACAGAAACAAGCAAAGAGAGCTGTTGCAATTGCCTTAAGAAATAGATGGAGACGTCAAGCATTAACAGATGAGATGAAAGATGAAGTTTTGCCAAAAAATATTTTAATGATCGGGCCAACAGGAGTTGGTAAAACTGAAATTTCCAGAAGATTATCAAAACTAGCTGAAGCTCCTTTTATTAAAGTAGAAGCTACAAGATTTACTGAAGTTGGATATGTAGGAAGAGACGTAGAACAAATCATAAGAGATCTTCTTGAAATCGCAATAGCAATGGAAAAAGTAAAAAAAAGAAAAGAAGTTTTTACAAAAGCACAGCAAGCTGCAGAGGAAAGAGTTCTAGAGGCAATGGTTGGGAATAAAGCCAGTATTGCAACCCGGGAAAGTTTTAGAAAAAGATTGAGAAATGGAGATTTAGATAAAAATGAAATAGAAATTGACGTGCAAGAGGGTTCTTCGATGCCAAGTTTTGAAATACCAGGAATGCCAGGAGCAAATGTCGGTATGGTAAATATTGGAGAAATGCTTGGAAAAACAATGGGGAAAAAACCTAAAAAGAAAATAATGACCGTAAAAGAGTCTCATGAAATTTTAATTGCTGAAGAATCTGATAAATTAATCGAACAAGACAAAATTGTTAAGTCGGCAAAAGTTTCTACCGAAAACAATGGGATAGTTTTTTTAGATGAAATTGACAAAGTATCTGCTCGAAGTGATAGAATTGGAGGAGATGTATCGAGAGAAGGTGTCCAAAGAGATTTACTACCTTTAATCGAGGGAACAACTGTCAGCACGAAATATGGAACAATTAAAACTGATCATATTTTATTTATTGCTTCAGGAGCATTTCAGTTAGCAAAACCCTCAGATCTTTTACCTGAACTTCAGGGCAGACTTCCAATAAGGGTAGAGTTAAATGCTTTAACAAGTGAGGATTTTAAAAAAATTCTAAGAGAGCCTGATAATAGCTTAATTAAACAATATAAAGCTTTGCTAAAAACTGAAAAAATTAATCTTGAATTTACTGATGATGGAATTGAGACCATCGCAGAACTGGCTACAGAAGTTAATTCTAGTGTAGAAAATATAGGAGCAAGAAGACTGCACACTATTATAGAAAAAGTTCTAGATGAAATAAGTTTTACTGCCACAGACAGAAGTGGTGAAAAAATTATTATCGATAAAAAATATGTTCAGAAAAACCTGGGTGAATTAGTTAAAGATACTGACTTGACAAAATTTATTCTATAGCTTCTTTAGAAATATATAAAATGCACCTTCGCCGCCATCTTTTATTTCTGCTTTTGATATACTCTTAATTTTATTTTTAATTTTTAAGTTAGCATTTATATAATTGGGTACCGAATTTTTTAATATACTTAAATCTTTGGAAACATATGGATTACTAGTTTTAGACCTTAAACCTTTACCTGTTATAATTATAATTTTCTCAACACCTTCCATAAAGTATTTATCAATAAGTATTTCGATTTTTTTATTAGCCCCATCTAAAGACAGGCCATGTAAATCAACTTTTTTAATTTTTTGTGTAGGTGCTCTTTTTTGATCTAAATAATAATCTTTATTTTCAATCGTTTCTTTACTTGAAGTAAAATTTCTCCATATCTTAAGGTCTCCTGGTGTGATTTTTTTATTCAAATTAAATTTGGGTTTCTACTAAATACCAGTTTGGATTGCCGCTCCACATGTTCTTTGAAAATTTCCAAACATCTTTAACCGTCTTGATTATATCTGGGTTACCCTCTATAACATTGTTATTTTTATCTTTTTTGCAAGTTATGATCTCGCTGACAAAGTCCACCGTAAAAGTATAATTATTATCTTTTTTTTCAAAATTCTTAATTTCAGCAGATTTAACGCCAACAAATGTTAGTTCTGATTTTAAATTTTCTTTTTTTCTATAATCAATTTCATCAGAAAAATTCTGGAATATTTTTTTATTTAGAAGAGGTTTTAAAGCTTTTTTATCACCTTTGGCAAAAGAGGTAATAATCATTTCATAAGCTTTTTTTGCACCCTTAATGAACTGTTCTTTCGCTGCATTATCAAGCTTATCTGAGTTTAAATTAACAACTTTTTTTTCACTACCACTTTGTGACACCTTTTTACCGAAAAGATCTCTAAAATCTTTTTTTTCATAACCAGTTCTTCGACCAAGTATTCCTCTTAACCTTAAAATAATAAATCCCGCTATTATCGCCAATAAAATAATATCAAGATATTCGAAGCTAGTGTTCATATGTTTTTTGTAACATTTTATTTTATTTAGTATAATGGTTTATATCAATCTACGAAATATATATTCTAAAAAAAATGAGCACACTCCTGATACTAATTATAGGTATTCCACTAATTGAAATATATTTATTTATTAAAATTGGATCGGCAATTGGCACTTTAAATACCATTGCATTTACAATAATTACCGCCCTAACAGGAATTATATACGCAAGACACGAAGGTTTTAATACCCTAAAATCGGCTTTTCCTCAGTTGGCAAGGGACGAGATTCCAATCTATGAAATTATTACCGGAGCAACGATAGCTTTTGCTGCATTACTTTTGATTCTTCCTGGGTTTGCAACGGATTTTTTAGGCTTTTTATTAATATTCCCTTTCACTAGAAAGTTAATTATAGCAAAGTTTGCAAAAAAATCTAAAACATATAAAAAAACAAAAAAAGACATTATCGAAGGTCAATATGAAGATTTGGACAAAGATTTAGAATGAAAAAAAAATATAAAATATTGGCTGAATTTGCAAAAGACGTTTCTCATGAGACGCCTGATATTGAAACATACCTTCAAACAAAAGACAATATCTTGAAATATAATTTAACCCTGGATATTTATAGCAAATTTTTAAAAAATAAAATGATAGAAGTAAATATTATTTCAAAATTTCAAGAGACTAATTTGGAGAAAAAAAGGTCTAATTTTGAAATTACTTATACAGCAATAGTTAGAATTGATGAAAATGTTAAAAATGAAAAAGAAATGGAACAAATTGTTTTAAGCGATGTACCAAATGAAATTTATCCAAGACTAGAAGATTTGTTTATTTCGTTGGTAAATAAATCTGGTTTTCCGGAGGTTAAGATTGAAAGAAAAGTCGATTTTGAAAAGCTATATAAAGAAAAATTAAATTAATTAAAAAAAATTTTTCTTTAATTCGTTTTTCAAAAACTTATCATGTAATTGTTTTTCTTCGGATGTTGGATAGATAATTTTTTTTGAATATTTTGTAAATTTAGCATCTTTTTTTTTAAAGAACTCAACATCATTTTGTATTGAAAAATCTAGAGTAGGTTCCTTTTGGTCTGTCAGATTGATATAAACTTTGGACAATAATTCACAGTCTATTAAAGCATTATGTTTTTGTCTTTTTGAATAATCAATTCTAAATTTTTTACATAAAGAATCCAAATTAATAGCAGAGCCCGGAAATTTTTCCCTGGCCAACTCCAAAGTATCAATAATTCTGTTTTTCTTTATTATATCTCTACCAATTATCGTTAATTCATTATTCAGATGTGAAAGGTCAAAATCAGCATTGTGAATAATTAATTTTTTATCATTTATAAATTCTAAAAAATCATTAGCAATTTCTGAAAATTTTTTTTTCTTTGATAAGAATTCATCTGAATAACCATGAATTTTAAATGCATCCTCAGATATTTTTCTTTCAGGGTTCAATAAACAATGGAAAAATCTTTTGGTTGGGATTTGATCCTCGAGTTCTAAACAACCTATTTCAACTATTCTGTGACCATCTTTTACTGAAAGGCCTGTGGTTTCTGTATCTAGCACAATTTCAAGCATTTTGTAAAATTTTTTCTAAAACTTGTTTAACATTTTTTTTGACGGAATTATTCCTAAAATTATTTTTTATTACAAAATTTGATTGTCGTTTTTTAAATTCTATAGGAAGTTGAAGTTCTTTAAATTTTTTTATTATTTTTAAATTAAAGTTTGGTTTTTTTTTTAATCTTTTATCAATTTCTTTTTTTTTGGCATCTATAAAAATTAAAATATCATCTTTTTTATTAATTTTATTTTCCATTAATAATGGAATATCCAAAACAATAATTTTTTTATTTTTATTTTTTTTAATAAAATTATTCATTTCAGATTGAACCTCTGGGTGAATAATTCTAACGATTTTTTTGAGATTATATTCATTTTTTGTAATGGCCTCAAAAAGCTCACTTTTTTTAACAGGGAAAGAAGTTATATAATTGGGAAGTGTTTTTTTAAGTTTGCTATGACATTTTCTGCTTTTTCTATATAATTTAGCAACTTCGGCATCAGCATTAAAAACTGGATAACCAAATTGTTTTGCTACGTAACTTTTTCCAGAACCAATATCTCCAACAATCGCAAGTCTAATCATAAATCTAATAATTTATTATCAATTTTTGGCAAAATATTATGCCAAATTCTAAATGCTAATTGAGCTTGGTAAATAAACATCATCTTACCGTTTTCAATTTGATTACCAAACTGTTCTGCTTTTGAGAGAAATTTTGTTTTGTTTGGATTGTAAATAATATCATAAAATAATTTGTTTGTTCCAATATCAGTATAATTCAATTTTATTTGATCATCGCTTTTCAAGCCTAAACTTGTAGCATTTATTATCACATTGAAATCAGGAGTTTCTCCCCAATTTATAATCTCTAAATCCGTGTACTTTTTTTTTAAATCATCAGCTTTTTTTTTGGTCCTGTTACTTAAAATGATCTTAGCTGCTCCTAACCTTTTTAAAGCTAGAATAATTGAAGAAGCCACTCCTCCAGCTCCCAAAATGAATACGTTCTTGTTCTTTAAATCATAATTAATATATTTTAAACCTTTCTCAAATCCACCAATATCAGTGTTATCTCCAATAATTTTGTCATCTTTTTTGAAAATCGTATTAACTGACTGAACTTCCTTCGCGAGTGCTGTTAGTTGATCAAGAAAAGGTATGACAGATTTTTTAAAAGGAACAGTTACATTTATTCCATCTATTTCTCCCTTTTTAACTTCGTCTACAATTTCTTCAATGTCACTTTCATTAAGCTGTTTCTTGTCATAAATGGCATCTATATTATTTTCCTTGATCCAATGGTTATGTAATTTGGGAGACAAAGAATGTTCAATTGGGTTTCCTATAACTAAATATTTTTTCATTTTATCGTATTAAAATATTCCTTTATTTGTTTGACCGGCAATCCCATAATGGAGTCTTCGTCCCCTTCTATTTTTGAAAACAAAGGCCTGCCCTCAGCTTCAATTTGATAAACCCCATAAGCATATAATTCTTTATCCCCTATCTTTGCTAAATATGATTTAATTTCATCTAGATTAAGCTGCTTCATTGTTAAAGTTGAAGCGTCTGTGAAGTTCCAAATCATAGATCCGTTTTTAGATATACAAACAGAGCTGATTAATTGATGTTTTCGACCATTTAATTTTCGAAGTATCCTAATAGCTTCTTCTCTATTTGTGGGCTTTGAAATAAGTTCTCCATTTAAATCTATAACACTGTCTGCACCTAACACGAGTTCACCGTGTTTTTTTTCACTAACTTTGTTTGCTTTTAATTCTGCTAAATTTTTAGAAATTAGCTCGAGTGTAGCGTTTGTTTCCAAAAGCGACCTTTTAACCTGGTCTTCATTTATTTTTGCTGGAATGACTTCACATTTTATCCCATTGTTTTCTAATATTTTTTTTCTTATTCCGCTCCTTGATGCCAAAATTACATTTTTTATCATCGGGACTGAACAATGTCATAAATTTTTATTATTGAAGCTGCGCTTTCCTCCACAGATTTTCTTGTAACGTCTATGGTTGGCCAGCTATTTTTTTTAAAAATATTTTTTGACATTTCAACTTCTAGCTTAATTTTTTCTATATCCGTATATGGACCCGATTTTTTTTCACTCAAAAAATTCATTCTATTTTTTCTTACATCTAACAACCTTGATGCTTCTGCTATTAGTCCTACCACACATAAAGTTTTAGAATTTTTTGTTAATTTGGTGGGAATAGAATTTTCATTTATTATTGGTATGTTGCAAGTTTTATATCCTCTATTTGCCAAATAAATTGATATTGGTGTCTTGCTTGTTCTGCTTATACCCAAAAGCACGACATCTGATTTTTCTATATCATTTATTATCTTTCCATCGTCATGGTTCATCGTAAATTGGATTGCTTCGATTCTTTTATAATAATCTTCGTCGAGTACATGTTGTCCGCTAGGTATGTGTGAGGCTTCTTGGTGTAGTAGTTTCGAAAACCTCAATATTAAATCACCCAAAACTCCAAAACAAGGTATGTTTTCTTCTTTGCTTTTTATTACTAAAAACTTAGCTAATTGGGTATCAACAATAGTATATAAAATAATAGAATCTTTTTTTTTCTTACAAATATCTAATATTTTTATTATTTGGTTTTTTGTTCTCGTAAATGCATATTGATGAGATATATATTTAAAATTTAAAAATTGAGCTTTTAGAGCTAAAAAAATTCTATCTAGTGTCTCCCCAGTTGAATCCGAAACAAGATAAACTTCGTATGTTTTGTTCATTTATAAACTGTTAATAAATTTGTCAATTATTAACTTTGTTTGGTATTTTATTTTTATTTTTAATTTTATTAAAACTTATCAACAATAATTAATATATAATCATAAGTGAAAAATTAAATATAAATAATGTTAAATATGAGAGTATTTAAATATTTTATTAAAATCAAAGAAAGTTTTAAATTCTATTTTGTTAATAAATGTTGAAAAAAATGTGGAAAATAAATAATTAAGGTTATTAACATAGTATAATACTAATAATACCTTCTATTTATATTTTATTTATTTATGAGAAGATTAAATAAATGTTTAGAAAAAAAAAAATATACAAGTATTCCTATTTGGTTTATGAGACAAGCAGGAAGATATCTAAAAGAGTTTAGAGATATTAGGAAAAGAAACCCTAATTTTATTAATCTTTGTTTAAACCAAAAACTTGTAAAAGAAATAAGTTTACAACCAATTAAAAAATTTGATTTAGATGCAGTTATATTATTTTCTGATATTTTAATTATTCCTTACGGCTTAGGTCAAAAAGTTAAATTTAAAAAAAATACAGGACCAATTCTTGGAGATGTTAATTTGGATTTAATTCTTAATATTAATGAAAATGATTTCATAAATCGTATTAATCCAGTCTACAAAAGTTTAAATCTATTAAAAAATGATATGGATTATAATAATAAAAGCTTAATAGGTTTTGCTGGTGCACCTTGGACGTTGTTTCTTTATATGATTCATAAACGGTCTCCAAAAAAAAATTTTAATAAAAATAAAATTTTAAATGATAAAAATTTATTAAATAATTTAATTTTAAAATTAGAAAATATTATATGTTTACATATTAATAAACAAATAGAGGCAGGAGCAAATGTTATACAGCTTTTTGATTCTTGGGCCGGCCTATTATCAAAAGATGATTTATATAAATATTGTTATTCTCCGACTTTAAAAATTGTTAATTATACTAAAAAAAGAGGCGTACCGATTATTTGTTTTCCTAGGGGTATAAAAAAAGAAGACTATAAGGAATTTTGTTCGATTGTTAGGCCGAATGCAATTAGCATTGATTACAAAATTGATCCCGAGTGGATAAAAAACAAAGTTAACAACTTACCCATCCAAGGAGGACTGGATCCTAAAATTTTATTAACTAGCAAAGAAAATATAAAAAAAAACGTTGATCATTACTTAAATGTTTTTTCCGGGTACCCTTATATATTTAATTTGGGCCATGGTGTTTTACCAAAAACCGATCCGAATATGGTAAAGTATATAATTGATATTGTTAGGGAAAAAAAACTTAATGAAAAAAGCGGTAATATTATTTAATCTAGGGGGCCCCGATAAACTAGAAAGTGTCGAACCATTTCTTTTTAATTTATTTAATGATCCTGCAATAATTAATATTCCCTCTATTTTTAGGTACCCATTAGCAAAATTTATTTCTAAAAAAAGAGCTCCGATTGCAAAAAATATATATAAAGAAATTGGAAACAAATCTCCAATTCTTGAACTGACACAAGATCAGGCAAAAAGTTTAGAAAATAACCTTTCAAAAAAAGGTGATTATAAGTGTTTCGTAATAATGAGATGTTGGCATCCGCGGGCCTCAGATGTAATTAAAAAAGTTAGAGAATATAATCCAGAAGAAATAATACTTTTGCCTCTTTATCCTCAATATTCAGCCTCAACTTCGGGATCCTCTATTAATGAGTGGGACGACTTATGCAAAAAAAAAAATTATCATGTTAAAACGAAAACCATTTGCTGTTATCCCACAGAAAATAATTTTATAGCTTCACATATTTCACTTATTAAAAAAACTCTAAAAGTAATAGAAGATAATAATTTTAAGTTAATTTTCTCTGCCCATGGTTTGCCGAAGAGTAAAATAAAAAAAGGAGATCCTTACCAATGGCAAGTTGAGGAAACTGTTAAAAAAATAATGTCCAATTTAGAGGATGAAAATTTAAATTATATAATAAGTTATCAAAGTCGTGTAGGCCCCTTGAAGTGGATTGGCCCATCCACGGATAAAGTAATTATTAAATATTCCAAAGAAAAAAAAGGTATTGTTATAGTGCCCATATCCTTTGTGTCAGAACACTCAGAAACATTAGTAGAATTAGATATAGAATATAAAAAATTAGCTGAAAAAAATGGTTGTAGTTTTTATAAAAGGGTAGCGGCTCCAGGAACGGAAGAGAATTTTATTAAAGGACTCACAGAACTAGTTTTAAAACAAGAAACAAGGGGTAATTTTATTTCATCATTAATGTGTCCTAATAAATATGTAAAATGTCCTTGTTTAGAATTATGAAAAAATTTATTTTAGAAAAATGAACGCCTATTTATTATTTAAATCAATTCATCTAATAGCTGTTATTTCTTGGATGGCAGGACTTTTATATTTACCAAGAATTTTTGTTTATCACAGTGAGGCTGTTGAAAAAAACAAATCCGAAGATTTGACGTCTACTTTTAAAATCATGGAAAAAAGGCTTTTTATTTATATTATGAATCCTGCGATGATTGCATCTTGGATTTTCGGTGGCTTGCTGATCCATGCTATTGGTATAGATAATTTGAGTTCTCTTTGGTTGCAGCTAAAATTGCTTTTTGTGGTCGTTTTAACTATTTATCATTTCTTTTTATTTAACTGTTTAAGAAAATTTGCTGAAAATAAGAACGCTTATTCGGCTAAATTTTATAGAGCAATCAATGAAATACCTACTGTTTTGTTGATTTTTATCATTTTTATAATAATTTATAAACCATTGTAGGCTTGAAATATTATCAAATAGTAATTATATTCATCACATCACATCTCCAAGACAATCAATAAAATTATGAATATCCAAGAACTTAAAAAGACAAGCTCCGAAGAGCTTATTGCTAAAGCTGAAAAACTCGAAATAGAAAATCCCAGTACATTAAGAAAACAGGAAATTTTATTTGCGATATTAAAAAAACTTGCAGACAATAAAGAAGAAATTACTGCAGGTGGAGTTTTGGAAGTTTTACAAGATGGCTTCGGTTTTTTGCGGGCAATCGAGTCAAATTATTTACCTGGACCAGATGATATTTATGTTAGCCCAAGCCAAATAAGAAGATTTGGTTTAAGAACCGGCGATTCCGTAGAAGGCCAAGTAAGGTCTCCTAAAAATGGAGAAAGATACTTCGCATTGCTAAAGGTTGAACAAATAAATTTCGAAAGTCCAGAAAAAGGAAAAAATAAAATTGCATTTGATAATTTAACACCCCTTTATCCAGATAAACAATTAAAGATGGAAATTGAAAAAACGAAAATTGAAAAAAATCCAGATTTAACGCAAAGAATTATTGATCTAATTGCCCCCATCGGCAAAGGACAGAGATCTTTAATAATTTCTCCACCAAAGGCGGGAAAAACAATAATGCTTCAAAATATTGCTCACTCAATATCTTCCAATTACCCAGAATGTTATCTTATGGTTTTACTAATTGATGAACGTCCCGAAGAAGTTACGGATATGCAAAGAACTGTAAAAGGAGAAGTGGTCAGCTCTACATTTGATGAACCAGCATCCAGACATGTTGCTGTTGCTGAAATGGTTATTGAAAAAGCCAAAAGATTAGTGGAACATAAAAAAGATGTAATAATTCTTTTGGACTCCATTACAAGACTTGGTAGAGCATATAACGCCGTTATCCCCAGCTCTGGTAAAGTTTTGACGGGAGGTGTAGATGCGAATGCACTTCAAAGACCAAAAAGATTTTTTGGTGCCGCAAGAAATGTGGAAGAAGGAGGATCACTTACCATAATCTCTACAGCTTTAATAGATACTGGTAGTAGAATGGATGAGGTAATTTTTGAAGAATTTAAAGGAACGGGTAACAGTGAAGTGATTATGGACAGAAAAGTTCATGACAAAAGAATTTATCCGGCAGTTGATATCACAAAATCTGGCACAAGAAGGGAAGAACTTATTTTTGCAAAGGATGATCTTCAAAAAATGAATGTTTTAAGAAGAATAATTAGTTCAATGGGAACATTGGATGCCATAGAGTTTTTAATTTCTAAATTAAAAAATACAAAAAATAATGCCGAGTTTTTTGACTCGATGAACAAACCTGCTTAATTATAAGAAAGGAGATAAATATGGAAAAAGAAATGTTAGTTGTAGGTAAACTAAAAGAAGGTAAATTTGAAAAATTATGGGTTTCATGCAATCAGATGCAGGAATGGCTGAAAGAAAAAAAGTAGCTGATGTTACAAAAACTGTTGCAGCAGTTACTCCAGACAAAAGTGCTGTTATGTTTAAAATCTCAGTTCATAACGAAGAAGCTTTAAAGGCATTTTTAAATGGTTCAAATCCTGTATCAAAACCAATCCTTGATGAAGTTATGGAAAGCTATCAAATTTATGATTTGAGCAAAGTAGATAGTTAATTATTAAACTAAAGAAAATAAAATATGTCATTAATACAAAAACTTATCGATGCTCAAGATAATTAAGATTTAAAAGCATATAATGAGGTGCTTAGCGAAGATTATTATTGGTTAAGGCATTCAACCGGAGAAAAAGTTCCTAGAGATGAATTAAGTAAATGGTTAATTAGTCCCGATGCTCCCAAGACAGAAAGTTCTCGTATTATTTATGAAAATGACGAAATAGGAGTGGCTCATTATTTTATTTCTTTTAAGGATGGCTCAAGACAGGCAGTTCTAGTCGCATATGTTATAAAAGATGGCAAAATTATTCGCTCTGAAACGGGCGCCACCAATATGCCAAAATAATATTTTATAGATTAAATACCTAAAATTTCTTTTTTAAATTTTGAATATAAAATTGTTGAAAAGTTGTTCATTTGTTTCATATTTACTTTGGCTTCTTGATCAAACTTTTCTAAAGCACCATCCCCAAATTGAGCTTCTAAGGCAGACTTGTATTCAGGTACGCATCCCCAATCTGTAACTGTATTGTTTTTAACTTCGATATGAAACTGAATTCCATAAGCATGATTTTGGTATTTAAAAATTTGATATGTAGTTGTCGGAGATGATGCTAGCAAGGTAATATCTTTGTTATTTTCAAGATTTTTTACTTCATATGAATGCCATTGTAGAGCTTTAATTTTATTAGGAAACGTAGAAAAAAGAGCATCTTCCTTTTTATCCTTCAAAAAATCAACATTCATAATGCCAATTTCGGAAGGATCTGATTTTACTACTTTGCCTCCAACTACCTCACCTAAAAGCTGGCATCCTAAACAAAAGCCAAGAAAAGGT
>Ga0187833_10002817_pt1 | contig 18254 bp, 21 predicted proteins | sample ETNtaG_37_FD_167968 | JGI IMG/M metagenome (GOLD analysis project Ga0187833, IMG submission 167968) | Marine microbial and viral communities from oxygen minimum zone, Eastern Pacific Ocean - ETNP2014_SV_400_PacBio MetaG (Illumina Assembly) | ecosystem: Environmental > Aquatic > Marine > Hypoxic...
AATCAAGCGCTAGAACTTGCATTCTTAATTTCAGATGAAATTAAGAAAAATTCGCAATATTCAAAGAATATTATTAAAGCAGCATCTTAATAATTGAATTTTAATTATTAAGATCTATTTTAAGAAATAGGATATTAATATTTATGCAAACATCAAAAAGAATAGATTATATAAAAAATTGGATAACCTGCTATTGTAAATCCATGTCTAAGGAACCAGATTCTTTAGTTATCGGTATTTCTGGAGGAATTGATTCATCGGTTACAAGTACAATTTGTGCATTAACAGGAAAAAAAACAATAGTTCTTTCGATGCCTATAAATCAAATAAAAGAACAACAAAATCTAAGTTTAAAACATCAAGAGTGGCTTAAAAGTAAATTCAAAAATGTAGAAAGTCATTTAGTTATCTTGGACAATTTATTTAAAACATTTAAAAATTCATTAAGTAAATTTAATAATGAACATGGATTAGCAAATTCTAGAGCCAGGTTAAGAATGGCAACACTCTACCAAGCGGCATCTTCAAATAATGGTATTGTTGTGGGTACAGGCAATAAAGTAGAAGATTTTGGTGTTGGTTTTTATACAAAATACGGTGACGGCGGCGTAGATATTTCGCCGATTGCGGATTGTACAAAATCTCAAGTTTGGAAAATGGGAAAAGATTTGGGGATATTAAAAGAAATTGTTGAAGCACAACCCACAGACGGCTTATGGGATGATGCTAGAACTGATGTAAAACAATTAGGAATGTCATATCAAGAATTGGAAGAAGCCATGAAAGATTCTTCAAACAAGAATCACAAAAAGTATTTAGAAATAAGAAAAAGGAATTTGCATAAAATGAATACTATTCCTGTATGTAAAATGAAAGATGAGTAAAATTATAAATTTTTTCAATACGCTATCTAATAAAAGAGAACAATTTTTCCCAATAAATAAAAATAAAATTGGAATGTATGTTTGTGGACCAACTGTTTATGATTTTCCTCACATAGGCAACGCTAGACCACTAGTTGTGTTTGATGTTTTGTTTAGATTTTTTAGAAAATTATGGGGAGCAACTAATGTTACATATGTTAGAAATATTACTGATATAGATGATAAGATTATCGAATCTGCTAAAAAAAATAAAAAAAGTGTTCAAGAGCTTACCAAAACTATAACCAATATTTTTCATGAGGATTGTATTTATTTAAATTGTTTAAATCCAACTAATGAACCAAAGGCAACAGAATATATAAAAGGAATGATAGATATGGTTTCAAATTTATTAAAAAATAATCATGCTTATGAAAATAAAAAACATGTTTATTTTTCAGTTTCCTCTTTTAAAAAATATGGAAAATTATCAAACAAAAATTCCGAACAGCTTGTTGCAGGATCAAGAGTAGAGATTTCCAAATATAAAAAAGATCCACTTGATTTTGTTCTTTGGAAACCTTCAGACAAGGAAGATCCGGGTTGGGATTCCCCTTGGGGAAGAGGTCGACCTGGTTGGCATCTAGAATGTTCTGTTATGAGTGAAAAGTTTCTTGGCAAACAATTTGATATACATGGGGGCGGTCTTGATCTTATATTTCCGCATCACGAAAATGAAATTGCTCAATCATGTTGCTCAAATAAAACTGAAAATTTGGCAAATTTTTGGATGCACAATGGTTTTGTAACATTTAATAAAGAAAAAATGTCAAAATCATTAGGAAACATTGTGACTATTAATAAGCTAAAGGAAAAAGTTAATGGACAAGTTGTAAGACTTGCTCTTTTAAGTTCTCATTATAAACAACCACTTGATTGGAATGAAAAATTAATACAAGCCAGCCAAAATACATTAAATAGATGGTATGACTTATACGATGAAAAAATTGATCCAAAAGAAATATACAGTATAAATAGTAATTACATGGACCAACTTTTTGAGGACTTAAATACACCAGAGTATATTACTCATTTACATTATCTTTATGACAAAGCATACAAAGGCGATAAATTTTCCAAATTGCAATTTCTAGCTGGATGTAAGCAAATTGGCTTACTCGAAGAAGACAAGCAATCATGGGAAAATTTTAAAAAATCTAAAGTCCAAGTTGATGAAAACTTTATTAACCAGAAGATCAAAGATAGAAATGATGCTAGAAAAAAAGGAAATTATGAATCGGCTGATGCTATAAGAAAAGAATTAGAAGATAATGGTGTGATTATTGAAGATAAACAAGAAGAAACTCTATGGAAATATAAATGAGCAGAGAAAAGATATATATTTTTGACACTACACTTAGAGATGGAGCCCAAACTGAGGGGGTTAATTTTTCTATTGATGATAAAAATAAAATAGCAAAAGCTTTATCAAATCTTGGAGTAGATTATTTAGAAGGCGGGTGGCCAGGTGCAAATACTTTAGATACAACTTTTTTTAATAATCCACCAAAATTAGAAAATACAATTCTAACTGCTTTTGGCATGACAAAGAAATCGGGCAGAAGCGCCGAAAATGATCCAGGACTTTCAGCCTTACTAAATTCTAAAACTTCGTCAATTTGTTTGGTAGGAAAATCTTGGGATTTTCATGTTGATGTAGCTTTAGGTGTGACCAAAGAAGAAAATCTAGAAAATATTAAAGAATCAGCAAAATTATTTATTAAAAATAAAAAAGAATTTATGTTTGATGCAGAACATTTTTTTGATGGTTATAAAAAAAATCCCGAATATGCACTAAGTTGTATAAAAACAGCTTATGATGAAGGCGCAAGATGGATTGTTCTTTGTGATACAAATGGAGGTACTTTACCCAATGAGGTAGGTGAAATTGTTTCAAAAGTAAGTAAAAAAATTCCAGGAAAGAATCTTGGAATACATGCTCATAATGACACGGAAAATGCCGTAGCTAATTCTTTAACAGCTGTTTTGGCTGGCGTGCGTCAAGTTCAAGGTACAATTAATGGACTTGGAGAGAGATGTGGGAATGCAAATTTGATATCTTTAATCCCAACCATAGTTTTGAAGAAATTTTTTTATGATAATTATGAAATAAAAATAAATGAAAATAAAATTAAAACTTTAACAGAATGTTCGAGACTATTAGACGAAATATTAAATAGAAAATCAAACAGAAGGGCAGCTTACGTTGGACCTTCAGCTTTTGCGCATAAGGGAGGATTACATGTTTCTGCAGTTTCAAAAAATCCCAAAACATATGAGCATATCGATCCAAGTTTGGTGGGAAACGTAAGAAATATTATTGTTTCCGATCAAGCCGGCAGATCAAATATTATGTTGAGATTAAACAAATACGGAATTAAAGTTGATAAAAATGACCCTAAAATTCAAACTTTATTAAATGAGGTTAAAGATAGAGAATTTATTGGTTATTCTTATGATGGTGCCGATGCTTCATTTGAGCTATTGGCAAGGAGACTTTTAGGAGAAATACCAAAATATTTAACTATTTCTAAATATAATGTTTCAGTTAAAAAAGAATCCAAAGATAAAATAAATTCTTTTGCAAAAGCTCATATTCAGGTTGATGGCAAAGAAATTATTTGTGAAGGATCAGGAAATGGTCCTGTTAATGCGCTAGATAACGCAATAAGAACCAATGTTGATAAAGTTGGCAAATATACAAAATATTTGAAAGATTTGAAATTGGTTGATTATAAAGTAAGAATTTTAAATACTGGAACTAACGCTACTACTCGTGTATCTATAGAAAGTACAGATCGTGGCGGCAAAAGCTGGTTCACTATAGGAGTCTCACCAAATATTATTGAGGCTTCATTTAAAGCATTAATCGATAGTCTTGATTATAAACTTTATAAAGAAAAAGCTCCTGCAAATATCTAATGAGTTTAAATAATGTTTGCTTCATTTTAGTGAGACCACAAATGGGAGAAAATATTGGTTCCGTAGCTAGAGCCATTAAAAATTTTAATATAGAAAACTTAAGAATTGTTAAACCAAGATGTGATTGGCCTAATCAAAAAGCATTAGCAACTTCTGTTGGAGCTAAAGATATTTTGAAATCATCAACAATTTATAATTCTATAGAAAAAGCAATCGGTGATATGGACGTAGTTTTTGCTAGCACATCAAGAGTGAGAAAGGTCAATAAAAAAATTATTTCTATTTTGGATATAAATAAAAAAATTAAAAATAAACGGAAAATTGGGATAATTTTTGGCCCGGAAGCTTCGGGTTTATCTAATGATGAAATTAATTGTGCAGATTATTTAGTAAAAATTCCCACTAATAATAAATTTAGTTCCTTAAATTTATCTCACAGTGTAGTAATTTTTTGTTTTCAACTTTTTCAATTTTTTGTAACCAAAAAGGTTATTTATAATTCTACTTATAAAAGTTCAGTTGCCAATAAATCTCAGATAAATAAATTTTTGAACTTTATTATTAAGAAATTGGATAAAAAAGGTTTTTTACAACCAGAACATAAAAGAAGAAGCATGCTTAGAAATATTTACAATATATTTCATAGGATGAACTTGTCAGAGCAAGAAATACGTATTTTGCTAGGAATTTTCTCTACACTAAATAAATTTAATAAGAAAAGCTGAATTGACAAAATAATCTCATCGTTTATAAATCACGTTGTAAAAGTATGACAAAAAGATTAGCGTCCAAACACAAAGTAGATAGAAGGCTTAAGGTTAATCTATGGGGGAGACCAAAAAGTCCTTTTAACTCAAGAAATTATCCACCAGGTCAACATGGAAAGACAAAAAGAGGAAAAACTTCAGATTATGGTACACAATTGGCAGCCAAACAGAAAATGAAGTTTTATTATGGAAATATGAATGAAAGGCAATTTAGAAATATGTATCGTAAAGCTCTAAATAAAAAAGGAAACACTTCGGAAAACTTAATTGGATTCTTAGAAAGAAGGTTAGACTCAGTAATTTATAGAGCAAAATTTGCTACAACCGTATTTTCGGCTAGGCAACTAATTAATCATGGACACATTAAAGTAAATGATAAAAAAGTAAATATTCCAAGCTATCTTGTTAAAGAAGAAGATACTATAGAAATAAAAGACAAATCCAAAGAATTGACAATGATTATTGGATCTTTATTGAATAAGGAAAGGGAAATTCCAGAATATATTCAAATGGATGAAAAAAATAAAAAAGTTAAATTTATTAGGGTTCCAAAATTTTCAGAGGTACCCTATCCAACCATCATGGAACCAAATCTGGTTATTGAATATTACTCAAGATAATTTTTCCGCTCTACCATATTTTAACATATACATATTAATTTTGAGGTTTGATGTATTGATAAATTCAAATACTGGAGTATTGAGATTTTTTTGATAAACTTTGTAAAGATGAAAATTATATATTCGAAGAAAAGTTTTTTTATAATATTTTTATTTATTTTTTTCTTTGTAGGCGCTTTTTATTCTGTAAATACAGGCCTATCTCTTGACGAGTGGCAAGAACAGAGAAATTGGGAGTATAATGTTGCATTATTTAAGCACATATTATTTCAAAAAGAGTTAGATCCTATATTTGAGAATTATGCCGATAAGTACTACGGAATAAGTTTTCAAATATTATCGCAACCCATTCAATTTTTTCTGTCTAGTATTATTTTAAAATATCAAAATATTAATAGTTTTGGTGCTCATTTGATTGCAAAACATTTTGTTGTATTTGTCGCTTTTTTTACATCTGGTATTTTTGTTTATTTAACTATTTCAAAAATTGTAAACAATTCAACTTTTTCTATTACTGCTACCATATTATATTTACTCTATCCTTATTTGTTGGGTCACGGTCTATTTAATCCTAAAGATATTCCATTTTTATGTTTTTGGATTATATGCACATATGTATCAATAAATATATTTCACAATTTACTAAATGGTAAAGATCTAAAATATCTAGATGTATTATTGTTTGCTTTTTTAAGTTCTTTCTTAATTTCCATAAGAGTCACAGGCGTTTTGATTTTTCTGCAATATTTGTTTACGTTAACAATTTTTTTAAAATCAAATACGTTGAATTTTGGCACTTTTTTAAAAACTATTTATAAAAAGTTTTTGTTCTTTTTCTTATTAACAGCGTTATTTGTTTATCTATTCCATCCAGTCTATTGGAAAAATCCTCTGTTATTTATTGATGCTATTAATTATATGAGTAAGCACTTCAATGATGTTTGTACATTAACGTTAGGTAAATGTATGTTTTCAAAGAATCTTGATCCTTTTTATATACCAATATGGCTTTCTGTAAAATTACCAATAGTAATATTAATTGGTTTAATACTGTTACCTCTAACAGAAAAAAAAATATTTATAAGCAAAGCTAACAATATTGTTTTTGGCACTCTTTTATTTTCATCTTTTTTCATGCCAATTATTTTAATTTTATTTGATGTTCGTTTATATGATGAACTAAGACAAATATTGTTTCTAATTCCATTAATTTTCATATTAGGAGTTGTCTCACTGTATATTTTCTCAAAAAAAATATTTTATTTTTTAACTTTCATAACATTAATTATTTTTTTTATTGAAAATATAAAAATTTATCCTTATCAATATGTATGGTTTAATACACCTTCGCGGATTTTAAATTTAAGTAAAAATTTTGAATTAGATTACTGGGGATTAGGCGGTAGAGAGTTAGCGAAGAATATTTCTATATTAAACAAACAATCACTAAAAAAACCTTGTATACTCGTTAACCCACCTTGGTTAATAAAACCTTTTTTAGACTCAAAACTATATTCATGTTATGGGCTTTTGCAAGATATAGACTCAGGCTTTGCAAGACCTTTTTGGGCAGTGCAAAATATAAGGAATCTGAAAAGAAGTAAGTTTTATAAATGCAACTTGATCTATGAAAGTAAATTCAATTTTTTGTTTTCTAAAGAAGATATTATTACTGGTAAATTAATTAAATGTATTTAATTACTTTTAGTAGCATTAAGCTCTTTCTTAATTTTTGAAATAAATTTATTAATTAAAATTCTTTCATTTTCTGTAAGATAATTTTCTTTTTCAGTAGCTTTTTCCATCTCATTTTTAATAGAATTTATCATTTCTTTTCTACCCTCTTTTGTCAAAAAACTGCTAGAAATTTCATCTATTTGGTTAAATTTTCTACCTATTGTAAACTCAAACACTATAATTAATGCTATGGTGGCTATAATGATTTTGTATATATAATTTTTCATTTAACACTTAATATTTTTTGCAAATCACCTTTTTCAAACATTTCTTTTATGATATCACATCCCCCTATAAATTTTTTATTTATATAAAGTTGAGGTATGGTAGGCCAATCACTAAACTCTTTTATTCCTTCTCTAATATTATTATCTTCAAGAACATTTATTCCTTTAAAATTTACATTTAAATGTTTTAGTACATTTGCTACTGCTAGCGAGAATCCACATTGAGGAACATCAGGGGTACCTTTCATGAATAAGCAAACTTCATTTTTTTCAATTAGATCATTTATTCTTTTTTTAATTGTTTCATTCATTTTTTAACTTTCAATTGTATTAAGTGCTAAAGCGTGAAGTTCGTTACCTATTTTACCATTCAAAGCTTTATATACTAGTTTATGTTGATCAATCTTGCTTTTTCCAGAAAAAATTTTTGATTTAATTGTTGCAGAATAATGATTTTCGTCACCAGCCAAATCTTTGATGCTGATTTCTGCATCTGGTATAGATTTTTTTATTAAACTTTTTATTTCTTCTAATTTTAAACTCATAGCCTATTAATTTTCTTTAAAATAAGTCCTAAACCAAAATGAATTGAATTCACTCAAATCAGTTAATTTTATATTAAATTCTTTGTCTAATTCCAAATAGTCTTTCTGCGTTTTTCCAACAACTTCATAGAATATACCATTTTTTTCTAATATTTTACATACTTCATCTTTGTTATTTTTATTTACCTCAATCAGATATCTACTTTGATCTTCACCAAAGAGATATTCATGCGAACCAATTCCATTTTCTGGAATTTTTATTTTGGCGCCAATTTTTCCAGGAATACACATTTCTGACAAGGCTACAATCATTCCACCAGACGATATATCATGAACAGAATTTAGCAGTTTTTTTGAAATAAGCTCTTGAACAAACAAACCATTATTTTTTTCATTAAATAAATTAACTTCAGGAGGATGACCGTCTTTTATTCCTACAACTTCTCTAAAGAATTCACTTTGATAAAGATGTCCTAAGGTTTTGCCAACTATTAATATGTAACTTCCAACTTTTTTAAAATTTTTAGTCATCATATCATCTAAATTCCTTATTAAACCAATGCCACCAATAACTGGAGTTGGTGAGATTGATTTGTTTTTTGTTTCGTTATAAAAAGAAACATTTCCAGAAACCACAGGAAAATCTAAATAAGTGCAAGCTTGAGAAATGCCATCAATACTTTCAACAAACTGACCCATTATTTTATTTTTTTCTGGATTGCCAAAATTTAAACAATTTGTAATAGCTATTGGATTTGATCCTACAGAGATAAGATTTCTCCAAGTTTCACAAACTACTTGCTTACCTCCATCTATTGGACTTGCTAAAGAATAATGAGTAGAAGAGTCAACTGTTATTGCTACACCTTTATTTTTTCCATGGATTCTTATTACAGCAGAATCTCCACCTGGTTTTTGAATTGTGTCTCCCATAACTGTTTGGTCATACTGCTCCCAAACCCAGCTTTTTTCTGAATTATTGGGACTCATCAATATTTTTTTTAAGGAGTCACTTAAATTAAAAGAATTAAAAGTTTTTCGTAAATTTTTTTTCTTATTAATTATATTTTTTTTCCATTTTCTATCGTATACAGGTACATCGGTCGATAGAGAGGTCAGAGGCAAATTTGCAACCTCTTTATCGTTAAAATTTAAAACTAAATTTTTTGAATTTGTAGTTTTTCCTATTATTGAAAAATCTAGCCTCCATTTGTTAAAAATTTTTTTTGCATTTTCAACTTTTTCAGAATTTACTATTAACAACATTCTTTCTTGACTTTCAGAAAGCATTATTTCGTATGGAGTCATATTTTCTTCTCTGCATGGAACACTATCTAGATTTATTTCAATTCCTAAATTACCCTTTGAGGCCATTTCAACACTTGAAGAAGTTAAGCCTGCAGCACCCATATCTTGTATTGAAATTATAGAATCGTCCTTCATGAGTTCTAAACAAGCCTCCAAAAGAAGTTTTTCTGTAAACGGATCACCAACTTGAACGGTTGGTTTTTTTTCGTCAGTATTTTCGCTAAACTCGGTTGAAGCCATGCTTGCTCCATGTATTCCATCTCTACCCGTCTTGGATCCAACATAAATTACTGGTTGATTAACTCCTTTTGCTTTCGAATAAAATATTTTGTTTTTTTTAGCTAATCCTACAGCCATAGCATTAACTAAAATATTTTCGTTATAAGTAGAATTAAATTTTACCTCTCCACCAACGGTAGGAATACCTATGCAATTTCCATATCCTCCAATGCCAGAAACGACACCATTTAATAGATTTTTTGTTTTTGGATGTTTATGATCTCCAAAGTGAATAGAATTGAGCGAAGCTATAGGTCTAGCTCCCATCGTAAAAATATCTCTTAGTATTCCTCCAACACCTGTTGCTGCTCCCTGGTAAGGTTCTATGTATGATGGGTGATTATGACTTTCAATTTTAAACACAATAGCATCACCATCCCCAATATCTATTACCCCTGCATTTTCACCAGGTCCTTGAATTACTTTTTTATTATTTGTTGGTAGAGTTTTTAAATATTTTTTGGATGATTTATAAGAACAATGCTCATTCCACATTGCAGAAAAAATACCTAATTCTAATAGATTTGGTTTTTTATTAATTAAACTAATTATTTTTTTATATTCGTCCAGTTTAATGCCGTGTTTAATAATGATTTCAGGAGTGATTTCCATTTTATTGAGATTTAAGCAAACTTTCAAACATCATTGAACCATCTTCACCAGACAATAATGGATCAATTAATCTTTCAGGATGTGGCATCATACCCAAAATATTTTTATTACTATTTAATATACCAGCAATATTGTTTGACGAACCATTAGGGTTGGAATCTTTATTTATATTGCCTTTTTCATCACAATATTTAAATGCTATCAAATTATTATCCTCAAGATTTTGTAAAATTTTATTATCTGCAAAATAATTCCCTTCGTTGTGGGCTATAGGCAATTCTATAATATTTTTTTTATTAAAATTTATACAAAAATGATTCTCAACATTAATTACTTTTAAAAAAACATTTTTTGATAAAAATCTAAGTTTTTTGTTTCTCAATAAAACTCCTGGAAGTAAATCAGCTTCGATTAGTATTTGAAAACCATTGCATATACCTAAAATCAAACCGCCTTTTTTTGCATGTTTAATTATATCTTCTATAATAGGCGATTTACTAGCTATACAACCAGTTCTTAAATAATCACCATATGAAAAACCACCAGGTAAAATTACTAAATCTGTTTTAGGCAAACTAGTTTCGTTATGCCAAACCATTTGATGACTAATTTGAAATTTTTCCAGAGCTACAGCAACATCTCTATCACAGTTTGAACCAGGAAAAACTATTATTGACGATTTCATTACTCCAAATTAATTGTATAATCTTCAATGACTATATTCGTTAAAAGTTTTTTGCTAATTTCTTCAACTATTTTTTTTGCTTTCTCTTTGTTAGTTTCGTTTAATTCAATTTGAAAATATTTTCCTTGTCTAACATTAATAATATTTTTATAACCCATATTTTTTAATGTTTGGCTAACCACTTTCCCTTGAGGATCAAGTACTTCCTTTTTCAAAGTGACTGTTGCGGATATCTTCAATTTATTATTTCTTTATATTGACTGCTTTTGGTTTGCCGAATTTGACTTCACTTATGTTGCTTTCTTCATGAATTATTCCAAGTCTTCTTGCAACCTCTTGGTATGCTTGAATAATATTTCCTAAATCTTTTCTAAATCTATCTTTATCTAATTTTTTTTCACTAATTACATCCCAAAGCCTACAAGTGTCTGGACTTATTTCGTCAGCTAATAAAATTTCAGTTTTTCCATTAATATTTACAGTTCCAAATTCTAATTTGAAATCTACAAGTTTAATTCCAACGGCTCTAAACATGCCTTGCATGAAATCATTTATTCTAAAACAATAATCATTAATCATATCTAGATGAACAGCTTGTGGGATCCAGCTGAATTCCAAAATATGTTCTCTAGCAATAAGAGGATCCCCTAGTTCATCATTTTTGTAACTGTATTCAATTAATGGTTTGGACAAAATCGTTCCATCTGGAATGCCCAATTTTTTTGTCAAAGAGCCTGTTGCTATATTTCTAACAATAAATTCAACAGGATATATGCTCACTAGTCGTACTAATTGTTCTCGCATATTTAATCTTTTGATCAAGTGAGTTTTTATTCCAATTTGATTTAGATTATTTAAAATATGTTCTGAAATTCTGTTATTTAATACTCCCTTTCCTTCAACGATAGTTTTTTTTTGATTATTAAAGGCAGTAGCATCGTCTTTGAAATGCTGTATTGCCGTTCCTTTTTCAGGTCCTTCATAAAGAATTTTTGCTTTTCCTTCATAAAGTTTCTTTCCTTTATTCATACTTGTTTAAAAACTCTTTTAAAAATTATGTTTATTCTCTTTATATGATAGTTAAGATCAAACATCTTACTTAATTCTTTATTCGAAATCTTTTTATTAATCAATGTATCATTAGCCAAACTTTTATAAAAAGATGTATTTTTTTTCCATGAATTTTGTGCGTTCTTTTGTACTATTGTATAAGCTTTTTCTCTTGAAAATCCATGTTTTGTTAACTCTAACATTATTCTTTGTGAAAAAATTAAACCATTAGTTATATTTAAATTCTGTAACATTTTTTTTGGATAAACATTCATATTCTCCAAAATATTTTTTAACCTACTAAGAGCAAAATCTAGCGTAATAGTGGAATCAGGACCAATGTTTCGCTCAACACTAGAATGAGAAATATCCCTCTCATGCCAAAGAGTAATATTTTCCATTGCAGGAATAACATAACTTCTAATCATTCTAGCTAAACCAGTTAAATTTTCACTTAGAATAGGATTTTTTTTATGTGGCATTGCTGAAGATCCTTTTTGTTTTTTTGTAAAAAATTCTTCTACTTCTTGTAATTCAGTCCTTTGTAAATTTCGTATTTCGGTAGCTATCCTTTCTATAGATCCCGCAATGATGGCTAAAACAGAAAAATAATAAGCATGTCTATCTCTTGGTATTATTTGTGTAGATATCGGTTCAATTCTTAAATTTAATTTTTTGGCTACATATGATTCTACCTTATGATCAACATTGGCAAAAGTTCCTACTGCACCAGAGATTGAACATGTAGATACTTCTTTGACTGCGCTTTCAAGTCTTTTTTTGTTTCTTTTAAATTCTTCATAAAAACTTGCTAATTTTAAACCAAAAGTAGTTGGTTCAGCATGGATACCATGGCTTCTACCAATGCAAAAAGTTTTTTTATATTTTAAGGATTTTTTTTTTAGAACTTTTAAGATTTCATCAATATCCTTATTGATTATTTTACTTGCCTGCACTAACTGAATATTAAAACAGGTATCTAAAACATCAGATGAAGTCATACCTTTATGTAAAAATTTTCCATCAGGACCAACCTTTTCGGTAACGGAAGTTAAAAAGGCAATTAAATCATGGTGCACCTTACTTTCAATTTTATGAATTTTTTCAACGTTTATTACAGCTTTTCTTCGAATTTTTGCTGAAACACCTTTAGGTATAAATTTCCATTTTTCCATGGCTTGTGCAGCGGCTATTTCAATATCTAGCCATATTTGGTATTTGTTTTTTTCATCCCAAATTTTTTTAATTTCTTTTCTCGAATATCTTTCAATCATATAGAATAAGGAGGCTGATCATAATTTTTTTTAGATTTTGTAAAAATTTCAAATCCGTTCTCTGTTACACCTACAGTATGTTCAAATTGTGCTGATAATGTTTTATCTTTTGTTACAGCAGTCCATCCATCGTTAAGCAATTTAGTGTTATGTGTACCCACGTTTATCATTGGCTCAACAGTAAATACCATTCCTGTTTTTAACTTAATTCCTTCACCTTTTTTTCCGTAATGTAAAATGTTTGGAGGTTCATGAAATAGCTTACCTATGCCATGTCCACAATAATCTTTTACAACAGAAAAACCTTTTTTTTCCACGAACGTTTGAATGGCTTCTCCAATGTCTCCTAAATGTATTTCATTTTTTATTACAGAAATACCTTTCATCATAGAATCGTAGGTTATTGAGACTAGTTTTTTGCTTTTTACAGATACATCATCAACAAAAAACATTCTACTGCTATCACCATGCCAACCATTAACGACTGGGGTGACGTCAATATTAACTATGTCTCCCTCTTTTAAATATTTGTCAGTTGGGACACCATGACACACAACATGATTAACTGATGTACAACAAGACTTTGGAAAACCTCTATAAAAGAGAGGTGCTGAATATCCGCCATTATCACTAATGAATTCATAACAAATTTTATCTAATTTATCAGTAGTGACTCCAGGTTTGACATGTGAAGCAATTTCATCAAGTGTTTCAGCAGCTAAGACACCTGCAATCTTAATTTGTTCAAAAGAATCTTTATAATTATTGTTCATAAATAATTTGATTGTTAAGTTTTATCTCTTCATTGCTTAATTTACAATCATAGCAAAGTATATTAACCCCATTTTTTAAAGCTTCATCAAGAGCAATTTTATACTCTTGATCAATATCTTTGGCAATTCTAAAAGATTTACAATCATTTCTTTGTATTAAATAGAATATATAACTTTCAAAACCTTTTTTTTTGGCATTTATTAATTCCTTTAAATGTTTTGTACCACGAGAAGTTATTGCATCAGGAAATTCTGCAATTTTGTTTTTTCTTGATAAAGTAACACTTTTTACTTCAAGAAAGCATTTTTTTTTATTACTAGAAATTAAAAAATCAAATCTGGTTTTATCAGAGAATTTTATTTCAGTTCTAATATTATTGAATTTATTTAGATTTCTTATTTTTTTTTGATTTAAAGCCTCCAAAACTATTTTGTTGGCTAAATGTGTATTTGTACCCACTAATGTTTTTCTAGATCTAACCATTTCAAGAGTATACTTTAATTTCCTTTTTATGTTGTTAGATTCGGAAAACCAGACATCATTACCTTTATTTAGTAAATTCATCATTGATCCTGAATTGGGGCAGTATGTAGTAATAATTTTATTTTTATATTCTATGTCAACAAAAAATCTTTTATATCTTTTAATTAAAGTTCCCTCTAATAGTTTCTCTTTAAATTTCATTTGATATGATTATTATTAGAATATGAAAAAAGCTAATAAAAAAGCAAATGCTGCGATTATCATTATAGGTAATGAAATTTTATCAGGAAGAACCCAAGATGTTAATGTTGTATCTATATCAAAATGGCTTAATAAGCTTGGTGTTAAAGTTGAAGAGGTAAGGGCAATACCCGATTTAGAAGATTCTATAGTAAAAACTATAAATGATGTAAGAAAAAAATTTAAGTATATTTTTACCACTGGAGGTATTGGACCTACTCATGATGACATTACTTCCAAATCAATAGCCAAGGCATTTAAATTATCTTATGAATATCACAAAGAGGCTTACAAAATATTAGAAAAACACTACGGAGCAGAGAAATTTAATGAAGGAAGAAAAAAAATGGCAAAGCTGCCAGCCAAAGCATTGCTGATAAATAATCCATCTAGTACCGCTCCTGGATTTCTTGTAGATAATGTTTATTGTTTACCTGGCGTTCCTTCCATTCTTAAATCAATGTTAGGAGAATTAAATAGTAAAATTGTGGGTGGAAAAAAAATTTTAAGCAAAAATATAAATTTAAAAACTGTCGAAAGTGAAATTGCATTACCTTTAGGAAAAATTCAAAAAAAATTCAATAATACTGAAATTGGCAGTTATCCTTTTATCAAACAAGGTAAAGTTGGTGTTTCTATAGTGATACGATCCACAGAAAAGAATTTAATTCATAAATGTACTAATGAAATTAAAAACTTTATTAAAAAACAAAAGATAAAAATTTTAGAAAGTAAATAATTGAAATGTATTATTTTGCATATGGTAGCAATCTTAATCATTACCAGATGAAAAATATTAGATGTATGGGATCGAAATATTTGAAGACATTTTTTCTTAAAGGTTACAAATTATCATTTTGTCATCCAAATAAATTAAATAAGTACGGATATGGTAACATTGTTAAAAAAAAAGGGTCTAAAGTTCCAGGAGCAATTTGGAAAATCACAAAAAAACATGAAAAAATATTAGATAGATATGAAGAATTTCCCAATTCTTACCAAAAGAAATATTTTTATTTAAATGGAAAAAAGATAATGTTTTACATTATGAAAAAGTGTTTTAAAAAAAAACCACCAAAAAGTTATGTAAATATAATTAAAGAAGGGTATAAAAATTGTAATATAGATATGAAATATGCCAATAAATTTTAAATGATAAAATTTAACTCGAGCCCCAATCCAACAATAGGTGTTGAGATTGAACTTCAATTAATTGACAAAAATAATTTTAATTTAAAAAATGTAGCTTCCAAGGCGTTACCCGAAATAGATAAAAAGTTTTCGGATAATATTAAATACGAGCTTATGGATTCAATGATAGAAATTAATACTAATATCTGTCAATCTATCGAGGATGTTGAAAAAGACATTAGTAAAACCTTAGAGCATCTTGAAAATATTTTAAAAGATCACAAAACTCTCTTAAACTGTACCAGTCTACATCCATTTGCTTTGGGAAAGGATCAAATTGTTACGAACAATCCTCGTTACAAGCGAATAATGAAAGATCTTCAGATTGTTGGAAAACGTTTTATTACACAAGGACTTCATGTTCATATCGGTATAAATGATTGTGAAAAAGTTATTCTGGTAAATAATGCATTAAGAATATATTTACCGTTGCTTCTTGCACTCTCAACATCCTCGCCGTTTTATGAAGGAGAGGATACCGGACTGCATTCATACAGAACAAAAATATTTGAAGCTTTACCATTAGCAGGAATGCCTGATTATTTAAATGATTGGAAGCATTTTGAAAATTTAACAGAGCAATTACAAAATGCTGGTATCATAAATTCAGTAAAGGATCTTTGGTGGGACGTTAGACCTCATCCTGGATTTGGTACTGTAGAAATAAGAGTCTGTGATATTCCTATAAATTATAAAGCAATTCTTTGTTTGGTTGCCTTAATTCAAGCGCTTGTTGTTACATTGGCAAAAAAAAATTTTTCCTCAGACACACATATTCAGATACTTCAATCAAACAAATGGCAAGCTGCACGATATGGTCTTGAGGGTGTTTTTGTTGATCCTAAAACAATTCGAAAAACAACTATGAGGAAGGCAATCGAAAATCTTTACACACTAGTTGAACCAGCTGTTAATTCATTGGGTTCAACAAAATATGTTAAAAAAATTGAAGAAATATTAAATCAAGGCACAGGATCAACCAAACAGAGAAAATTGTATAATGGTTCAAAAAACTTTGAATATATGTTGAAATCTTTAAAAGATCTTTTTTATCAATAACTATTAGTAATTTAATTGTTTCGCTGCACTTAAAACATCTTCGACGGCAATAGATGATATATCTTTTGTGTTGTTAAGTTTTTTACTATCTAAAACGATCGAATTTTTATATTCAGGAGCAAATTTTTCAGAGTCAGTGGGCCCAAACAGAGAGATCATTGGAATTTTTGCTAACGAAAGCATATGCATTATTCCGTTATCAATTGAAACAGCAAAATCTAATCTTTTGCCTAGACATGTTACCAAAGCAGGAGAAGAAAGATTTGATTCATGTTCTGGAAAAAGCGAATCTGGTATTAATTTTTGAATTTTATTTTTTAATTCTTTATTTTTATTTTCAATAAAAAAAACTGGTGTTTTATTTTTTTGCCTAAGTTTACTGCATAAAGTTACCATGTTATCAAAAGGCCATTCTTTTTTTCTATAAACATTACCTTGCGTTATAGAAAATCCAACATAATTGTTTTTTGGTAGTAGTTTTTCAGATTCTAAATAAAATTTTTTGTCAATTTTATCGATATTATATTCGCTCAGTTTGTAGTGTGTTTTTGAGATATAATTGATAGCATTTAAAATTGTATTATTAATTTTTTTTTCTTTCTTTATATTCAGACGAGGCTTGGAAAGGTTAAAGTTAAAACAAGATGATATAAAATAATTGTGAGGTATCATTTTTAACAATAAAGAATTTCTAATTTTTGATTGAAAATCTATTATCAAATCAAATCTTCCTACGTTACGATCTTGAAGTCTTTTTTTAACGATTAATGAATGCCACCATCTAAATCCAAAATATTTTATACCAATATTTAGAGTATTTATTTCACAATCAAAATCTATTAATGATGAATTGAAATGATTTTCATGTGCGCTTAGATAAGAAAATTCTGTATTTTTTAACTCTTTTTTTAATGTATCAATCAAAGGTAATATTTGTATTGCATCGCCAAGTCCACCTCCAGAGTTATAAAAAAGTACTCGATTAATCATTTTAATAAATATATTAATAATCAATTTATCAAATTAATGTTATAAATTAAGAAGAATCTTTATTAAAGAAATGCCCTCGTGGTGAAATTGGTAGACACAAAGGACTTAAAATGATTGTGCAACATAATTTTAGTGTCCATAGGTGTCCACAGATTTACATAAAACCAAAATATACTCCCATACATTCTTGATTAATTTTGCCGTATCCGTATATCTCAAGGTATATGAACTCGGTAGAACCAACGGACAAACCTGGGCTTATTCCTGGTCACAAACCTGGGGTGTTAACTATCAAATGGGATAATGGAGTTATTAAACACTTTAATCCAACATCTGATCATATTACGGGAAAACCTTATTATGAACACAAGACTAGAAAAGAAGATGAGGAAAAAATCACTTACACTTGGGACGAGCCTGTCAGAAAGGATCCTGGGGCAGATTATAAACCAGGGAAATTTAAACATTTAGACGAAGCAATTAGGAACACAAAAAAGGATTAGGGAACTCCACGGACCTCCTTCAGTTATGGAGGACGCAACTTTTGACATATGTTCCTTCGGACCAA
>Ga0187833_10002818_pt1 | contig 18253 bp, 20 predicted proteins | sample ETNtaG_37_FD_167968 | JGI IMG/M metagenome (GOLD analysis project Ga0187833, IMG submission 167968) | Marine microbial and viral communities from oxygen minimum zone, Eastern Pacific Ocean - ETNP2014_SV_400_PacBio MetaG (Illumina Assembly) | ecosystem: Environmental > Aquatic > Marine > Hypoxic...
TGAAATTTTAGAATCACAAGCTTGCTTAATGCAATCTAAGCTATCAACTAAAAAAACTGGAATTAAAAATATAATCAGTTTACTTTCCAAATAATGTCTAAAAAAAAATAATAGATTGATTTATGAATATTTGCGAATATCCTACGAATCATGGACAATTTATTAATAATATTAGTTGGTGTTTTAATAGGAATTAGCCTAGTTATTTTATACTTTCAGCTTAAGGCCAAGCCTAAGCAAGAGGATAATCCTACAGAAAAAATCCAGGAGGAAATAAATAACTTAAGAAATTCACTTAATCAGTCCTTCGGGTCTATGTCCAAAGATATTGCTAGAGATTTTAGTGCTTCTTTTGGAACAATGACTAAAGAAATTGCCAAAGACATGACAGGTGCCTTAACCAAAGTTGATGAAAAAGTTCTAAACTTTAATCAACAAGTTGAGATTTTAAATAAAAGCCAAGAGGGGATTACTAAGATTTTAGCAGGGGTTAAAAAATATGGAACTTTAGCTGAGTTTAGTTTGGCATCTTTATTAAAAGACTTATTACCTGCTTCTCAATTTATCTCAAATGTAAAAATGAAAGAGGATACATCTGAAAATGTAGAATTTGCCATCAAACTTCAAGGAGATGTTTTAGTTCCGGTAGATAGTCATTTTCCAGTAGAAAGATTTAAAGCAATAGATGACGCTCATCAAGAAGATGACAAAAAAGCAATGGCAGATGCTAGAACAAGATTAGCTAGAGCTTTTAAAGATAAAGCTAAAAGCGTTAATGAAAAATATATTGTTCCACCAAAAACTACAGATTTTGGAATAGTGTATGCACCAACTGAGAGTTTATATAAAGAATTAACAGACTACCAAGATCCTAGTACTAAAGAATTATTAACCCAAGAATTGATGAAAAAATATAAAATTGTAATCATGGGCCCAAATACTCTTTCAGCTTATTTACAATCTTTGCATATGGGTTTTCAGTCATTAAAAGTTCAAAAAGGTGCAACAGAAATTTACAATCACTTAAAAGCTATCAGTACAAGATTTGCAAAACATTTTGATAATGTAATTGTACTTCGAAAAAAATTAGAAGAAGCAATGAAGGTTGTAGATACATTTGGCACAGATGCCAGATCAATTGCTAGAACTTTAGAAAATATAAAAGATCCCGAGCAAGTTGAAAAAGCTGTTAAAACAGAAAACGTAGAAAAATTTGTTGACCACTCAAAACAACTTAAAAATTAATTTCATTTTCAAATTAAATACATTTATAAGTGACACAATGAAGTGGAATAATAAATTTAATTATCCAAAATCATCAAGATCCATTGAAAATGGTATGAGAAAGTATTTGTTTGGCGATGAAAAATTACCAAGCGTTACTTCTATTTTGCAAGCAACTAAATCAGAAGAAGATAAAGCATCTTTAGAAAATTGGAAAGAACGAGTAGGCCATAAAGAAGCTAACAAAATTAAAACTGAAGCATCTAGCAGGGGTTCATCGATGCATTCTTGGATAGAAGGGTTTTTGAGAGGACGCATTAATGAGAGTTTTTTTGAAAGTAATGAACAGTATAAAAATATGGCAAAAGAAATAATAGATAAAGGCATTAAAGGAAAATTAGAGGAAATATATGGAATGGAAACTACACTTCATTATCCAGAAAAATATGCTGGTACAGCAGACCTTGTTGGCATTTATCAAGGGCAAGAAACAATTATAGATTTTAAACAAGCAAATAAACCAAAAAAAGTTGATTATATTCAAGATTATTTTTTACAATTAGGTGCATATACCCTGGCACACAATGTTGTTTACAAAACAAATATTACTTTAGGAGTAATATTATTATGTACTGTGGATAATTTATTTCAGGATTTTAAAATTGAAGGAGCAGAATTGCTTATGTATCAAAATTTATTTTTAGGAAGAGTAAAGAAATTTAATGAAATGAATAATATAAGTTGACATTCATTAATAAATTCTTAGAAGAGATAGTACTAACTAAAAGCTACTTGTTTAGATGCAAATGGTTTAGTCCTCAAAAAAATAATCTAAACATCCATCAAAACATAGCTTTTTAAAGGATAATTAATATATGAATTTAGCTATATGGGATATCGAGTCCTCAAGCGCTAGCACTGATTTTGGAAGCATAATTGAAATTGGTGGAATATTAGTTGATGAAAATTTTAAAGAAAAAGACAGATTTAATTTTAGATGTAGGTTACCCAAAGGTGAAATTCCTCAAGCAATGGCTTTAATTGTTAATAAAACAAGCATTAAACAATTAACTCAAGGAAATTTAAGCCACTATCAAATGCTTGGAGAAGTTGAAAAAATTTTCAAAAAATGGAGTCCAGCAATATTCTTGGGATGGTCAAATATAGGATTTGACGATGAAATGATAAGAAAAGAGTTTTTTAAAGGCATAAGATACCCTTATATTACTAATGCATCTCCAAATAAAAGACACGATGGTATTAATATTGCAAGGGCAGCTTATGCAGTAGATACATCTGTTTTAGAAACAGAAATAAATGCAAAAAATAATCCAGTTTTTAAACTAGAATCACTTTCGCGTATGCAAGGTTTAGACTCAAGCGATGCTCACAGTGCATTAACAGACGCTACTCTAACTGCAAAAATTTTAAGTATAATTAAAAAAAGACAACCAAGTACTTGGGATATGTTTTTAAGAACAGCAAATAGATCAGATGCAGAAACAATTTTTAAAAAAGAAGAAATTATTAGTTTAAACGAATATTTTTATGGAAAATCAAGATTATATCTATGTGCTCCTCTGCATCCAAAACACTGCATACACCCTATTTATAATTGGGGCCAGGCGGTTGACCTCCGGGTTGATATTGAACCAATTTTAAATATGTCCATTAATGAACTAAAAGTTGAGATGAAAAAAACTCCTAAATTTTTAAGAACTATTAGATCAAATAAAGCTCCAATAATTTTAGATGCAGAATATGCGATGAAAGTCGAACCATACAATGCAATGGATCTAAGCTTAATTAAAAAAAGAACTAAATTAGTTAGAGATAATGAAAAATTTTCACAAAACATTCTTACAGCACTTAGAGAAATAGCAGAAGAAAAAGAACAATCAAAATCACAAGAAGATATTTATGCTGAAGAAAGCATTTATAATAAATTTACTTCAAATAAAGATACTGCACTTTTTCCTGCATGGCATGCTGCATCTTGGGAAGATAAATTGAAACTATTAGATAAATTTGACGATGAGAGACTTATAGGATTTGGTAAAAAAATAATTTATCAAGAAGCACCGGAAGTATTACCACCAGACATGCATAAATCTATAAAAAGATCTATATCCAAAAGAATTTTAAGTGAAAAATTCGAAAAATGGTGGACAGTTTCTGCATGTTACAATGAAATTGATACATTAAGAGATAAATATTCTAACGAGAATGATCAGGAAAAATTAAAATTTTTGGATGAACTTAATACTCACGTAATGTCAATAGAAAAAAAATATGAAAATTCTTAGTGTGGATAATTTAAAAAAATTTTTTTTTAATGTTGAATAAAGTTTTTAAATTTATATATAAATAATATGGCTACAGTTAATGTAACAGATGAGAATTTTGAGACGGAAGTCATTAAAGCTGGCAAACCAGTCATAGTTGACTTTTGGGCAGAATGGTGTGGACCTTGCAAACAAATTGCCCCAACATTGGAAGAAATATCTAACGAAATGGCTAATGATGTTGTAATTGCAAAACACAACATTGATAACGAACCCAATACTCCCACAAAATATGGAATCCGTGGAATTCCAACTATGCTCCTTTTTTCAAGTGGTGAATTAAAAGCCACTAAAGTTGGAGCTACCACAAAATCAAATATTGTTTCTTGGATAAAGGAAAATATTTAATTTAGATTTAAAACTTCTCCAGCCAGATATAGGGATCCGGTAATAATAATTATATCATTATCTTTTAAATCTATTGATTTAATGGCTTCTTTAATTGATTTTTTATAGTTAATATTTTTTAAATTTTTTAATTTTTTCATTAAATCTTCACCATTAATAGCATTAGATTGGTTTGGAATATCTATCGTTGTTAAAGAGGATATTTTATCTTTAAAATAATTAATATATTCAATATGATTTTTATTACTCATCATTCCTAAAATTATATGTTTGTTACATTCTAATGAATTTAAATGTTTGCTTAAAACGCTAGCTCCAAGAGGATTATGAGATCCATCAATATAAATTTTATTTTTTTTAACTAGATCTTTTAATCTCCCATTTTTTATTTCTTGAAATCTTGCAATACTTTTAATTTTTTTTATTCCATTTTTAATATTTTGATCCGAAATATTTATTTCTTCTATATTTCTTATAGTGGCTATTGCTGTCGATATATTGGATAATTGGAATTCACCTTCTAAATTTGGTAATGGCAGTTTAAGGCCTCCATATTTGTCTTCATAATAAAAAAATCCATTTTCACTTAAAGTGTAATTAAAACCATTGCTAAAAATTATTTTTTTTGAAGAATTTTCTTTAATTGAGTCTTTTATTTTATTTAAAATTTCATTTGAGCTTTGTTTTGAAACAATAACTTTTGAGGTTAATAAAGATGAAGTCTTTTCAAATATTATTTGATCTATAGTTTGTTCATTTTTTGGCAACCAGTCTAGGTGATCTAAACCAATAGCGGTAATAACGCTTGCCAAATTTGATTTAATTATAGAACAGGCATCTGCTCTGTGAAATAAACCGCTTTCGATAATGTTAATGTTATTTTTGAAGTTTTTGGCATTATAAAAATAAGCAGCTGTTAATATCTCAAAATAAGTAATAGGCTCACCTGCATTAATATTTTCTACTTCATTTAATAATTTTACAAGATTTTCATCAGAAATTTCCTCATCATTATATATAAATCTTTCATTAATTTTTTGAATATGTGGACTTGTATAAATATTGCAATTTATATTGGCATCTTTGAGTATGGCTCTAATTGCTTGAATTGTAGAATATTTTCCGTTTGTTCCGACTACCGATATATACTTTAAATTATCTTGGGGATTTCCAAGTTTTTTACAGAGCTTCTTAATTCTATCTAAACTTAAATCTATTTCTTTAGGATGCAGCTTTTGTAGGCTGTTCAATATTTTCTGAAGTCTCATTTAATAATTCTGAATTTACCTCAGAATTTTTCTTTAGCAATATTTTAAGTAATTTTCCAATTTCATTTTTTAAATCTTTTCTATTTACTACTTTGTCAACAAAACCATGTTTCTCAACGAATTCAGCTGTCTGAAAATCTGGACTCAATTCTTCCTTTACTGTTGCTTGAATCACGCGTTTCCCAGCGAAGGCAATTAAACATCCTGATTCAGCAAAATGTATATCACCCAACATAGCAAAGGACGCTGTTATTCCTCCTGCTGTTGGATCTGTAAAACATACTATGTATGGAAGGTTATTTTTTTTTAATTCATTTATTGCAAGTGTAGTTCTGGTCATATTTGCCAAAGCAATAGGACTTTCAAACATTCTTTGACCTCCTCCACAAGGAAAAAAAATATAAGGAGTTTTATTATCAATCGCATGTTGCACTCCATATATAATAGCTTCACCTTCTGCGGCACCAACAGATCCACCTATAAAATCAAAATTAATTGCTCCTGCTGTAATTTGAATTCCATCTATTTGACCATTAGCAATCATTACCGCACAATTTTGTCCCGTTTTTTTTTTAGCTTGTGCCAATCTTTCTTTGTACGTTTTTGTATCTTTCCAGTTTAATGGATCTTCCGTTGGAGCGGGGGTTTCAAGAATCTCGTATCTATTTTTTCCAAAAAATAAATCAAATCTTTGTTTACAACTAATTCTGTGATGCTTTCCACAGGAACTACACACCCATAAATTTTCTTCTAAATCTTTTTTAAGAATCGGGCCTTTGCAACAACTTGTCCAATCCGAATTTGCAATTTCTTCTTTTGTTGGAAACTTTTTTTGTAAATTTTTTTTTATTTTATCACCAAAAGTTTTTATTTTTGTTAACCAATTCATGAAATTTTATTTTTCAGTTTTTCTACTATTTTACTTACATTTGTGACAGGATTTTGTCTATTGTTTAAACTTCTAGTAATTTCTTTACAAATAGCACTTCCTACCACCAAACCATCAGCTGGTTTCAGTTTTGAGATTGTTTTTTCAGTAATTCCAAAACCAATCACACAATTCTTTTTCCGGTCAATTTTTTTTATTTTATTAAAATTTAACAATATTTGTTTTGGCGACACTTTAAGTTTACCTCCAGTTGTTGAAAGCATACTAATATAGTAAATCATATCATGAGAATCTTTTATAATTTTTTTTAATCTTTCATTTGAAGTAGTTGGTGATAAAAGTTGAACAAAACTAATTGATTTTTTTTTACACTTTTTTGCAAAAACTTTATTTTCAGGCCAGGGTAAATCAACAACAATTAAACCATTTACACCTGATTTTTTGCATTTATATAAGAATCTATTTTCTCCATATTGATAAATCATATTATAGTAACCCATTAAAATTACAGGTTTAGAATATTTGTTTTTTTTAAATTCTTTAACAATTTGAAATACATCGTTAATTTTAATTCCATTTTTTATTGCTCGATATGCACTTGTTTGGATTTGCCCCCCATCTGCTATTGGCGTATTGTGTGGGAAGCCTATTTCACATATATCTACATTCTTTGATATTGATTTTAATATAGCCAAAGATTTTTTTTTTGTATTATCTCCAGCAACTGTGTAGGTTAATAATGCGGGTCTGTTTTCCTGCTTTGCTTTTTTAAACGCATCACTAATTGGATTTATCATATTTTCTTTCTCAATCTTTTCTTTAAGATATCCCTGTCTTTTTTTGCGTCTCCACAGGAGTTAACTATAATAATTATATCCTTACTTAATCTAGGGGCAATCTTAATGGCTTCAGCAAAGGCGTGGCATGGTTCTAAACTTGGATTTAATTTTTCATATTTTGTAACTAATTTATATGCATTCAATGCTTCTTCGTCTGTTGCATAAGTATATCTGGCTCTTTTAGCATCTTTTAAATAACTGTGGATTGGACTTACTCCTGGATAATCAAGACCCGCACTTATAGATTCTGTTTCGTTAATTTGTCCATCATTGTTTTGGCAAACATAAGAGGCAGCTCCATGTAATATTCCTAATTTTGCACCTCTACTTAATGGCGCTGCATGCAATTTTGATTTTTTTGGCCCTCCAGCTTCAACACCAATAAATTCAATTTGAGATTTTGGATAATCAACAAATTCACTCCAAAAACCATATGCTGAACTTCCTCCTCCTACACAGTTAATTAATTTTATTTTTTTTGGAAATTTATTAAATTTATTTTTGATTTGAAACTTAAGCTCTTTAGAGATTTGAGCGGTGCTCCAACCACAAATTTTTACAAATATGTTTGGCCCTACAGTTGATCCTACACACATATGAGTAGTATCACAATTTGAAACCCAATACCTCATACATTCGCTTACCGCATCAACTAATGTTTGGCTCCCAGTGTAAACAGGTACAATTTCAGCTCCATTTTTTTTAATTGCATCACAATTGGGTTTTTGTCGTTTAATATCTTTTACTCCCATAAATATTTTACATTTTAGGCCAAATTTTTTTGCTGCCATGCTTAACATTTTGCCTGCATATCCAGCTCCTGTATCACCCACGATATATTTCTTTCCCATGCTCTTACAGATTAAAGCATGAACAGTTGCATTGTATATCTTGTGTGCACCACCATTAGCTTCGGATACAACTTTGGTCCATATTTGAGCACCACCAAGGTTTTTTGATAATTTTTCTAATTTTATAAAAGGAGTGGGTGATCCAATATAGTTTTTAAAATAAAAATCTTTTTTCTTTAAAAAACTTTTGTTTTTCCTAAGTTTTTTAAAACTTTTTGTTAGGTCATCAACTGGTTTTTTTAAAGTTTCTGGTATGAAACTTCCACCAAATTTTCCACCCCAAAAACCAAATTTATCATGTTGGTCAATTAATGGAATATTTTTTCTAATTTTCATTTTTAATTTTGCTAATGTTTTCTAAAAAAATTTTTATTTTTAAAATATCTTTCTCTCCTGAAGTTTCTAAACTTCCTGAGACATCAATAATATCTGTTATTTTAGAATATTTATCAAGCTTATCATCATACTGAATGTTGCCAGCAAGCATTTTGTTTACTGAAGCCGGCACATTATTTAGTAGATGATGATCAAACCCGACAGATTTTTCATATCCCTTACTATCAAATAAAATTATTTCAGAAATAGATTCAAATTTTTTATATTCTTCAACATCATTTTTATTTTCAATTGTAAGTGCAGTTATAATTTTTATTTTGTATTTTTCTTTTATTATTTTAGTTTTTGCAGGACTCACATCATATAATTGGTAGTAATCAAAATTTAAATCTTTTATCTTTTCTAAAACCTCATCATTTGGACTTACAAGAACTGAAACAAAATTTATTTTTTTTTTATCTATATTAATTAATCTTTTAAGATTCTCATGTTCAACATATCTTATAGATTTTGGATAATTAGCTATGAAACCAATAAATTTAGGAGGATTATTATGATTTACTATATAATTTAAAGTTTTGGAATCTTTGATACCACAAATTTTTGCATCCATTATTTATTAAGATGATCAATTAAAGTTTGAATATTTTTTTTTACATTTCCTTTTGTAATTGGCCTTCCAATTACAAGCCAATCAGATCCATTTTTGAATGCTTCTTTAGGTGTCATTACTCTTTTTTGGTCATTTTTATTTGAATTAAATCTAATTCCAGGAGTAATTATTTCTTTTTTGAAAACTTTTTTTACATATTTTATTTCTTGAGGACCACAAACAATTCCATCAAGCCTTGCTTTATTTGCTAGTTTGGCCTGGTGAACTACTAACTTTCTTAATTTTTTATCATAGCCTATCTGTTTTAATGAATAATTGTCTATTGATGTAAGCGTTGTAACTCCAATTAACTTTATTTTGCCAGAAACTCTTTTTGCTGCTTTTAGCGCCTTCAAACCAGAGCTTATGTGTATGGTTAAATAATTAATCCTAAGGTCTTTTATTGCTTTTATAGCAGACGCACATGTATTTGGTATATCGTGCAGTTTTAAGTCAGCAAAAATAATTTTATTTTTAATTTTTGATATAAAAAATCTTCCATTTTTAGAATTAATGAATTCTAATCCAAATTTGTAAGCAATTTTTAATTTTTTAGTATTTGAATACCTAATTATTTTTTGTGCTATTGAGGTTTTGTTTGTATCACACGCAATAAATATATTCTTATTCATTGTTTAGACTATTAAACCATTTTTTTGACATTTTGAAATGGACTGTTTTTTTTTTAGAAACCTTAATTTTTTCTTGTGTCTTTGGGTTTCTTGACATTCTTGCTTCTTGAATTCTAGTTTCTAAAGTAAAAATATCTCTTAATTCAACTCTTTCATTTTTTTCAAGAGCATTTTCAATTTTAGAAAGCGTTATTTCTATAAGCTTTGATAGGTCTTTCTTTAAAAAATTTGGATAATTGTCTGATAAATGATCTAATATTTTTGATTTTACTAGTGCCAAATTAGTTAACTATTCTTCGCTTTTATTTTTATCTTTTTCTAATTTGTCAGAAAGAGACGAAAATGGTAAATTTTTTCCTGAAAGAGGTGATGAAAATTTAGATACAGCTTCTTTATTCTGTAATTCTTCTAATAGTTTTATACTAAGATTTACTTTTCTCTTTTTTAAATCAATTTCAGATATAGCAGCATCAATTCTTTCGCCACCAACAAATCTTGAAGGTCTTGCATCGGCTGAATTTATTGCTATTTGTGATTTTTTTATCAATATATTTAAATCTGAATCTTCTGGCTTAACAATTAACCCTTTATTATCTGAAGATATAACTTTTACAGTCACTATATCATTAACTTTTTTATTCTTAAAATAACTCAGCGGATCTGTTGTAGTTTGTTTTAATCCAACTCTCACTTTTTGTTCTTCTTTTTTTATTTCTAATACCTCTACTTTTAGCAAATCGTTTTTTTTATATTTTTTTATTTCTTCTTCTGGATTTCCTGTATAAGAAAGATCATTTGCATGCAAAAATACATCGATATCATAAGCTTCAATGTGTAAGTAAATCGCATACTCATTAATGTTCGATATTTTTCCTTCTATCTCAGATCCAACAGGATATTTTTTTTCTAACGCTTCATAAGGATTTTCTTTTGTTAGTCTATGAGAAATCGCAACTCTTCTTTTTTCTTTGTCGATTTCTGTAATTACACAATCAATAACATCTCCAATTTTATATATTTTTTTTGTACTTACATTTTTTTTAGTCCAACTTAACTCACTTGAATGAAGCAGTGTACTTAGTCCAGGCTCTAATTCACAGAAACAGCCATAATCAGTTATTTTTACAACTTTTACTTTGTATAGTTTATTCAATTCATAGTTTGAAATATGTTCAAATGGATCTTGAGAAAGTTGTTTAATTGAGCAACCAACTTGTAGTTTTTGTTTGTCTACAGAAATAACTAGCAAATCATGTTTTTCACCAATATTAAAAACTTCATCAGGGTGATTAATTCTTGAGTAGGAAATTTCTTGTAAATGCACAAGCACATCCAATTCACCATTGTTTACTCCAAAGAAACAACCAAAAGAACTATAACCTTTAACAACTGCATCTTTAATTATATCTCCAACTTTATATTTTTCTATTATTTTTGCCTTATCTTCTTTTTTATTTGAAGAAACTATTTGTCTTCGAGAAACACAAGCGTTACCTCTAATTTTGTCTAGTTTAATTAAAGCGAATTTTTGAGGTTCGTTCATTAGATGAGAAATATCTTTTATTGGCTTGTCTGATATTTGCGACCCAGGACAAAACATTAAAGATCCTGTATCAATATGTTCAACTATTACTCCTCCTTTACATTTTGAAGTAATTTTTCCTACTATGGGTTCATTTTTTTCGTAAGCTTTTTCCAACTCATACCAGCCCTTTATTTTTTGAGCTTTTGTTGCTGAAACAACAACATTTCCATTTTTATCTTCAATTTTTTCCAAAAGAACTGCAATTTTTGATCCTTCTTTAATTTTATCAATTAAATTTAAGCTTTTTAATTCGTTTATATCTAAAACAGGTTCTGATTTTAGACCCTCAACAAATAAAAAAACAAATTTGTTTGTTATTTTAGTTACTAGGCCGTCTACGATTTTTCCTTCTTCTATTTTTATCTTAGATAATTGTGAATTTAATAAATTTTCGAAATCTTTATTTACTTGTGTGTTTAGATCCTTATATATTTCCATATTTTTTTATTAATCTCTTTTTTACTAAATTAACTAGTTGCAGCTTCATTTGCTCCATAGTTAATTTAGTGGTGTCAACTAATACAGCACCTTTAACAAAAAGCAAGGGACTTTCTTTTCTATTTTTATCGCTAAAATCCCTTAATTTTAGAGATTTTTGGACATCTCTAAGTTTTATATTTTTATTTATCTTTTTATATTCTTTTAGTCTTCTTTTTGCTTTTTCTTTTAAAGAGCATCTAAAAAAAATTTTTAAATCTGCATTAGGCATAATTTTTGAAGCAATATCTCTTCCTTCAATTATAACTTGGTTATTTTTTTTTATAAAATTTATTTGAACTTTTTTAAGTTCATTTCTTATATACTTTTTTGTTGCAATTATTGATGACAATTTTGTTACTTGTGGATTATTCAATTTTTTATTTTTTAATTTTAGTAAAGTTATTTTTTTTGATTGATTCCTTATATATTTTTGATCATATTTTTTGTTATTTTTTATAATTTTAAAAGCTAAATACCTATATAATTTTCCAGATGAAAGAAGTTTAAATTTAAATTTTTTTGAAATTATCTTGCTACCTGTAGTTTTACCCGAGGCGCCACTTCCATCAATAGCAATTGAAAATTTTATATTTTTTTTAATCAACTAATTTTTGCTCCTAAATTTTTTAATAATGATATAAAATTTGGAAAAGATGAATTGATTGAGTCAATATCATGTATTATCCATTTACCACCCAATGCTAGAGCAGCAACAAATGACAACATGCAAGCTCTATGATCTTTATCATATTTTTCTACTTTATACGTTTTGCTAAGTTTTAAATTAGGATTTCCATATATTTTGAAACTATTGTTTGTCATTTTTGTTCTAATTCCCATCATATTTAAAAAGTTATTTGCAAATTTTAATCTATCTGTTTCCTTATGTCTGAGTTCACCAATTTTATTAAATTTTGACACTCCATTTGCTGTAGCACAGGTTAAAAAAATTAACAATAATTCATCAATTGAACGACTATTCATTTTTGATGGGCAGTTAATTGATTTTAGTTTATTTGAACTTTTTACAAATATATCAGCAATGTCTTCTCCATTATAATTTTTTTTATTTTTTAAAATTATTTTTGCTTTCATCATTTTTAATATATCAATAATCCCAGTCCTCGATTTATTTACGTTGACATTTTTAATTAAAATTTTAGAATTTCTTGTTAACAGGGTAAGTACTATAAAAAACGAACTAGAACTTATATCACCGGGAATTACATAATTGAAGCCTTTATAATTTTTTACACCCTTGTAACTTATTAAATCTAATTTTTTTTCTTTTGAAATTTTTATTGGTAAATTTAAATATTTAAATAATTTTTCCGTATGGTCTCTAGATGGAATAGATTTTATTTTTGTTTCCCCAAAGGTTTTGATTGCTGCAAGCAAAATACAGCTTTTTACCTGGGCACTACCTTTTGTTTCGTTATAATTAATAGGTCTTGGATAGCCAGTTCCTTTTATTTTGATAGGCAATTTTTGGTTTTTTGATTTAATATTTTGACCAAACATTCTCATCGGTTTAATTACTCTTGAAAAATCTCTTTTTGATAAACTTTGGTCACCTTTTAAAATAATTTGATTTTTTGATTTTACTAATAAACCAAAAATTAATCTTGCTAAAGTTCCTGAATTTCCAGCATTAATTGTTGTATTATTTTTAAATCTAAATCCGTTAAGACCTTTTCCATAAATTTTACAATTTTTTTTATTAATTTTATAACTTATTCCAAGTTTTTTTATAGCATTTAGAGCGCTTAACACATCTTCAGATTTAAGCAGATTATAGGCAATCGATGTTCCTACTGCTTGTGATGCCATCAATATCCATCTAATAGATAAACTTTTGTCCCCAGGTACATAAATTTTTTTATTAAAACTTTTTATTCTTTCATTTATATGTACAATTTTTTTCATTAGAAAGACTAACTAATTTTAAATGCATCTCCAAAATAAAAGTTTCTTGCATTTGTATTATTTATTAGCTCTGAAGGTGTGCCTTGTGCTATAATTTTTTTATTTGCCAAAATAATTGCTCTATCACTTATTGCCAATAAATCTCTAGCAGCATGGTCTGAAATAATACAGCATTTACTATTATCTTCAGTTTGTAGATTTACAATTGTTTCTTGTAGATCTCTAGTAGACATTATATCTAGTCCCTGGAAAGGCTCATCCATTAAAATTATTTTTGGATCTGACATTAGCGACATCGCTATGCTTACCTTTTTTCTTTGCCCTCCAGAAAGATATTTTGCTTTAGTATTTTTTACCGCATCCAATTCAAACTTTGATACCATTTTTTCAATTTTAAAATTTCTCTCTTCTTTTTTTTCAATAACTATTTCGCTAATTGCTTTTAAATTTTCTATACATGTGAGATTCGAAAAAATACCTCCTGTTTGAGGCACAATACTTAGACCATAATCAATTGCTCTTTTATAAATTGGAACATCGGTAACAATTTTTTGATTAATATATACCTCCCCATAGTTGGGTTTTATTAAACCTGAAATTATATTAAAAATAGTTGATTTTCCGGCTCCATTTGGCCCCAGTAATCCACAAATTTCTCCTTCACGGATATTGAAAGAAATATCATCCAAAACTTGTGTTTTGTCATATGAAAGAGAAATTTTTTTTAATGCAATTTTATTTATTTCTTTTTTGAATGTTGTTATCCTAAATTTTTTAATTATAGCCATATTCTTAATTTTTAATTATTTGAATCTTCTTCTTTTTATCAAACATTCTTATATTTACATCTCCATTTAATAAATTAAATGATATTTCATCAGCATTTGCCGTTGTGTTTCTATCTAAATATTTAATATTATTATACATTATAGCCTTATTATTCTTAAAAAATAAATCTAAGTTATCCGAAGAAACTTTGCTTTCTTCAAAAAAACCAATAACATTTTCATAAAAATTTGTATCAAAAGTTGTAGAGTTATATTTAGCAAAATCAGATTTTATTTCTATATCAGATTTGTTTTTTAATTTTATCTTTCCCACAACTTGCTTTAAAAGTATGATATTTGAATCTTCTTTGTTTTCTTCACCATATTTTGCATTCAATATATATTCATTACCTTTTGCGTCAATTGAAACATAATTTAAATTTTCAATAATGGTATTTTCATTTTTTTCAGTTTCTATTTTTTCAATAGCTTTATCTTTGTTTAAATCTAAATAAACAATATCTTTTTGATATTTTAGAAAGGTATTTTTAATAAAAAAAAATATAAAAATGCCCATTAATAAAAAAATTAATAATTGAATGGCTGTTTTAACATTCATTTATCTAATATTTGCATTTAAGATGTTATGAATAGTTAAAATTCCAATTGTTTTATTTTTCATTTTTTTATTATGTACACATAAGCATGTAATTTTTTTTGAATTCATTATAGATATGGCTTGAGTTGCCAAGATATCTTTATTTACACTTATAGGATTTTTTTTCATAATATTTTTTGCAATAAGATTTTTTATATTAGCATTTTTTTCTGATATTCTTTTGATATCCCCGTCACTTATAATACCAGATGTTTTTTTAAAATTATTCCTTACAACTAATACTCCTAAATTAAATTTATTCATTGTTTTTAGTGCACCTCCTAATAATATATTTTCATTAATAAAAGGAACTTTTTTTTCTTTAATCATTAAATCTTCAGCTGTTTTAAGTTTTGCTCCCAAACTTCCACTTGGATGAAATTTTTTAAAATCAAGTTTCCCAAATTTTCTATAATTCATAGTTGAGATTGCTAAAGCATCACCTATACTTAATTGAACTATAGTAGAAGATGTAGGAACTATTTTTCCAGGGCCAGCTTCGTGAACATTTGGAATTAATAAATTTATATCAGCAGATTTATAAAGTATTGAATTTTTTTTTGACACTATTCCAATTAAAGTGATTTTTTTATTTCTTTTGACATGTTGAATAATATTTTTTAATTCTGCACTTTCTCCACTAAAACTAATTAAAATTAATACATCGTTAGAACTTATCTGGCCTAAGTCACCATGAGAACAGGCGGCCGCATCAACAAAAAAAGATGGTATGCCAACTGATGCTAGTGTTGATGATATTTTTTTACCTATAATACCCGACTTTCCAACTCCTGAAATTATTACTTTACCATTTTTACAATTTATAATTGCTCTAACAGCTTTGTTAAAAGAATTATTAATACTGAGCTTTAATTTTCTTAAAGATTTTATTTCATTTTCAATAACTTCTTTAGCTACCGGTATAAAATTTTTTTTTTTCATTAATGAGACCAAACATCTTCTTTGAAAGAAGCTAGATCAAGATCTACTCTAGTTTTAATAAAACTTATAGTCTTTTTATATAAATCCATTCTATTTTCTCTTAACAATATGTCGTCTAAAAAATTATTTATTTTGTGTAAATATATTACATCGTTTGCGCAATATTTTATTTGAGCTTCACTTAGCTTTCCACCAAAGTCAGAAGATTGAAATTGTTTACTCACATCTATACCTATAACTTCTTTTATTAAATCTTTTAGACCGTGTTTATCTGTATATGTGCGACAAAGTTTTGATTTAATTTTTGTACATTCTATATTTTTAATATTTGCATTTAAATAATTTTTTAGAAATCCCAAGTCTGCTCTTGCATAATGAAATACTTTTTTGACTTTTTCATCTTGAAGTATACTTAACAATTTTGGAGCTTTATAATTTTCTCTATTTAATTGAACAATATGAGCATCTAAATTTCCTGAAGATATTTGTACAAGAAAAAGAGGATCTCTTTTTACATTTAATCCGCCCATTTCACAGTCAACAGCAATAGTATTGCTTACTTTAAAATCATCTGGTAAGTCTTTTTTGTGTAATTTAATATCTATACTCATTTTAAAATATTTATATATGATAGAAAAAAATATTCTAGTCTTCGGTGGTTCTGGTCAAATAGGTCGTCATTTAATAAGAAGATTGATTAAAAACAATCATTTAGTAACAGTTGTAACTAGAAATCAACATAAAAAAGGAGCAATATTAAAAACTCAAGGAAATCCAGGTTATATTGAAATTGTTGAATCAAATATTTTTGATGAAGAAAAATTGAATAGTCTAATTGCAAAGAAAGATATTTGTATAAATCTTATTGGAATTATTTATGAGGATAAAAAAAATACTTTTACAAATATTCATGTACACTTTCCTTCGTTAATTTCAAAAATTTGTGAAAAACATAAATTAAAACAATTTATACATGTTTCTGCATTGGGAATTGAAAGCGCAAAAGATAGCAATTATGCAAAAAGTAAAATAGAAGGTGAGAAGAAAATAATTAATAATTTTCCAAGATCAACAATACTTAGGCCATCGGTGATTTATTCAGTTGATGATAATTTTACAACAAATCTGATGACACTATTAAATTTATTGCCTTTTTTTCCTCTCTATTATAGTGGAAAAACTAAATTTTCACCAATACATGTTTCTGATATGGCGGAAATAATCTCAAATATAATAGACAGAAGTATATGTTCAGAAATCATAGAGTGTGTTGGTCCAGAGGTAATGACATTTAAAGAAATAATAGAAAAACTATCAATTTTAATAGGCAGAAAAAAAATATTAATTCCTTTGCCAACATCAATCGCTAAATTAACTGCTTTTTTTTTAGAAAGAATTCCAAAACCATTATTAACAAGAGATCAATTAAAACTTTTAAAGTATGACAATGTTCTTTCTGGTGAAATAAAATCAAATCTAGACATAGGAGTTCGCTCAAAACTTAGGTTTACAGAGGAGGTTAAAAAATATTCTTACATGTGGAAAGAAGGCGGCGAATATTCAAAATAATTAATTTAATTTTTTAAGCTGACTTTATTTTTTTTTCTATAAATTGAGGTAATTCTTCTTCACCTGTTAAATCTTCTTTTTTTCCTCTTGGTTGAAAGACCACTATGATGTGCAAAGGACAATAAGAAAATTTCTCGACGTTTTTTCTGCCACAAAATGATGCTGTGCTTTCATTAGGGTGTCCTTCCATATATTTGCATGTACTTTCAGTCAGTTCTTCCAAGCTTAAATTTTTTGCAGGCTCAAAATTTTTATCTAAAAGCAAAGATCTAAATTTAACTTTTCTACTTCTTATTTGGATATTATTTTTTTCTTCGAAATTTGAATTATTTGAAAAGTTTGTCTTCGTTCTTTTTATAATTTTTCCTGATAGTTTTAATCGATGAGCTTTACCAATTACTGCATTTCTACTTATGCCACCAATAATTTGAGCTATTTGACTCGCTGTATTGCCCTTGCCCCAAAGCTCTTTTAATTTATCTACCTTTTCTTCTGTCCAACTCATTTAACACTATATATTGTAGTTCGTACTATTTATATAACAATATAGAGATACACATACAATATAAATAAAAACAAGCATTTTTTTGGTTTTTTTAACAAAATTTGTAAAAAAAGTTTATGAATAATGATTTATGGTTGAATTAGATAACAAATATCAAATTGGTGAAAAAAGATTTGGAATTAATTGGGTAGGTGCATACACATTATATTTAAAAGAAACTTTAAGATTTTTATCTGTTTTTGGTCAAACTATTATTGGACCGGTGGTAACCTCAATACTTTTTCTTTCAGTAATTTCTCTGGCAATAGGTGAAGATAGACAAAATGTTTTGGGTGTAACATTTATTGAGTTTCTTGCACCAGGACTTATTGCTATGCAAATTATTCAACAAGCTTTTTCTCATTCATCTTCGTCACTTTTAATGGGAAAAATAATGG
>Ga0187833_10002819_pt1 | contig 18252 bp, 18 predicted proteins | sample ETNtaG_37_FD_167968 | JGI IMG/M metagenome (GOLD analysis project Ga0187833, IMG submission 167968) | Marine microbial and viral communities from oxygen minimum zone, Eastern Pacific Ocean - ETNP2014_SV_400_PacBio MetaG (Illumina Assembly) | ecosystem: Environmental > Aquatic > Marine > Hypoxic...
CGGTGGCAATCAGCAACCGATCATAAGCGGCTTCGGTGCCGTCCGCGGCAACGACTTTCTTTGCCAAACGGTTGATCTGGGTGATCTTCCTGCCCTTGTGTAAGGTGATGTTGTTGTCCACGTACCACTGGTCATCATTGAGCATAATCTCATCAATGGTCTTCTCTCCCGCAAGCACGGGTGACAACATAATCCGATTGTAGTTGCCGTAAGGTTCGGCACCAAAAACAGTGATGTCATACAGGTCCGGTGCGATTTTCAGGAGTTCTTCCAAGGTGCGTACACCGGCCATCCCATTACCGATAAGAATAAGTTTTTCTTTCATGTTGCTTCCTGTTGGTGATCACCCTTGATTGAGTACTTTTTGCCGTACTCACTGTTAGAGTGATGCAACATGTATGCCAAGAAATAAAAACGCATGTATCGTCCTGTTTTTACTGTGATTTGCACGCTGGTTGATCCGACAGATTTGGGCTGCTGTGCACTGGAATTGGTCATTGTTCCTTTTTGGACAATATAACGAATCATTTTGGTGCTCAGGGAGGGTGCAAACGGGTGACAAACAACAGCGACAGAAAATTTATACCCTGAGGGTGCAACTGTTTCTGTTTGTCATCAAAGATTGCCTTATGCTCCAGCTCTACGAGCCGGATAAAAACGTCTTTAATTATTTTGAACTATTAAAAGATTGATGATGAGTGGGCACTCTAAGCTGAAGATGTCCGGGCGTCATCCGAGTTGAGTAATGAGGTGTTGATTGTCCGATTGCTTCTACCAGACAGCAGACAAATCAGGTTTCCCAAAATCACACGACCCTTTTTTCCCTATCTCTTCGCTCTTTTCGGCAGCCCCAGAGTCCCGAAAATGGCAATGATCCCCAACAAGGCGATCACGGCAAAACTGACGTCGAAGGTGCCGGTGGCGTCAGCCAGCGCCCCCGCCATGGCCGGGCCGACGGTCTGGCCGATAGCGAAGAAGAAGGTAATGGTTGAAAAGACTGTGGCAGCACGTTCAGGCCCTACAAAGTCGCCCACCGCAGCCGCCATAATCGACGGAATGGACCAGGCGGCGAGCCCGTAAAGCATGATCGAGGCGTAGAGCGAACCGGTCCCCAAATGCAGGGCGACCAGAATGTAAGCGACCGTCTGCACGGCAAAGACGGCCAGCAGCCCGGTACGGCGGCCCAGCTTGTCAGACAGTGTCCCGAACAGCGGCCCCGACAGGAGGCTTAGAGCACCGATCCAGGACCAGACCTGCCCGGCGGCCATCTCGGAGAAGCCGCGCTCCTCAACCATGGCCGTAACAATGAAGGTACCGTAGGTGATGTAGGTGATGCCAAACATCAGGTAGAGCAGGCCGAGGTGGACCACGACCCGCTGCGGCGACATGGCGGGATCGCCTTGATCACCATTGCCGTTCCCGCCTTCACCGACGACTTCACCCAGGGGGCGCAGGCCCAGGGAGGCCGGACGGTCGCGCAACAAGGCCCAGGCAGTGACGGCGGCGAATCCGGAAAGGCCACCCAGGGTCGCCCAGCCCATGCGCCAGCCTTCCGTGCCCAAGGTCTCATTGACAGCCGGTATAAACAGGCCGGAGAAGATGATGGCAAAACCGGCGCCGGTGACCATAAACCCGGCCGCCCGGCCCCGAACTTTGTTGGCATACCATTGGGGGACCAAAACCATCATCGGCACATTGGCCGCGCCACTGCCAAAGCCGGTCAGCGTGTAGAAAAAGATCACCCACAGGAAGCCGTCACCCTGGCTGATGATGGCCATGGAGGCGGCAACCAGAAAGAGCCCGAAGACAATGGTCCTGCTCTCGCCGAAGCGTTTGATCATCCAGGGAGAGGCGACCACCGAAACCAGGTAGCCGATAAAATTGGCGGTACTGATGGTTCCCATCTGGGTATAGCTGAGGCCCAGGTCCGCACCCATGGAGGGCAGCAGCATGCCGAGCCCGAAGCGTCCGAGGCCGAGGCAGGAAAAGACCGTCAGCGTCCCGGCAAAGACGACAATCCAGCCGTAATGAAACGGCACCCTGCGGGCAATGGCGGATGCGATCAAGTCAGTTCCTTCGTTCACCGTTCTCAAAGGCGGGACCTCCCGCCAGCATCGGTGAACATCATTTCTTTTCAATTGTAACTTTTATTGCCGACCGCAACTATGAGGGCAGACCCGAAGAAGCGATTATGGCTCAGGGGCTGGGCGACAGCTGGATTGACTATGATCTGATCGGCGATGCCGCAGGCCCAAGGCAGGCCGCATTCGCATTTTATGAAGGGCGCAAGGCGGGGCTTGCCGTTTAGCCGGAAACAACGGCTTTCAATCACCTCCATCCCACCCCACTGTATCGGCTGGCAGCGAGAGCGATCAGAACCTGGTCAGACGAAAGGCGGATCCACAGGGCATTCTGTGGTTACTGGGTGGTATTGGTGCTTGAAAACAGCCTCTAAAAGGAGCAAATTGTGCGCTGTAGATTCAACATAGAAGATAGGGGAGGAGATGATATGGCCATTAGGAATATCAGGGGTGATGTGAAACAGATAACGGCAAGGTTCTGGAGCCTCGCATCTGCTAAAAGCAAGTTCCTATCCTAAAATGTTCTAAAGTAATGATAAAAACGTATCTTCTTTTAATCGGTGCAATTTTTTTTGAAGTTGCTGGCACCATGCTGCTGCCAGTAACTAATAATTTTACTAAAATAGTTCCAACAGTCACGCTGGCAATATTTTATTTGTCAGCATTTTATCTTTTGACATTTGTGGTCAACAAACTTCCAATATCTATAGTCTATGCAACCTGGAGTGGCTTGGGCGTTTTCACAATTGCAATACTCGGTTACATATTTTACAAACAATCATTAAGCTGGCAAGCAACTTTAGGAATGTTTTTGATTGTAATTGGAGTAACTTTAGTAAATATTTATTCTACAAAAACGGTATAAAAACATAAATATAATTAAAAGGTAATCGGTTTGAGTCGCCAAGTATTCTCTACCTGTTACACAAGACCAACACGCTTTGTCACTAGATTCAAAAGTAAAGAGCGGAAGATATAGTCGTACATTAACCAGCAAGGAGCACTAAATGGCCACCTATCACATCACTCACACCCATTCTTTTGAAAATTGTTTTTCGGGAGATTCTGAATCCATGGACCTGTGGAGACAGATACCCTCTCTCGCCAATGAAAACAATGTCACGATCCATTTTTTTAAGGTCAATCCCACCGAACACATTTTTTTCTTGTTGGTGGAGGCTGACGACTATTCTCAAATCGAAAACACTATCGGCCAATGCAAGAAGTTAGGGGATTTCGCCGTCACCCCTGTGATCGAGCAAACATTTTATGCCTGACAAGTTGCCATTCATCAAACCAAAATAACGACCGGCTGAAACAAGAGATCAAGCAATGAGCGAGCATGGTTATGAATCCGGTCGCCTGAACCTGCCTTTTGTGGGTCACTGCACCTTTGGCAAATACCCTCCCTGCCTGGACTGGGACCAGATCAATGCTGATGTGGCCATCCTCGGAGCACCCTACGACTGTGGCACCCAGTATCGGGCCGGTGCCCGTTTCGGACCCCGGGCGATTCGTGAAGCATCTACCCTCTTTTCCTTTGGCCATTCCGGCTCCTATGACCATGAGGATGACGCCGTCTACCTGCCCGGTGAACAGGTACGGATTGTTGACCTGGGGGATGCCGACATTGTCCATACTGATACCGCGTCCTCCCATGCCAATATTGAACTCGGGGTGGGCAAAATTCTTGCTGCCGGCGCCCTGCCAGTGGTGCTGGGGGGTGATCATTCCATCAATGACCCCTGCATCCGGGCCATGGCCGCCCTTGGCAAACCCATCCATATTATCCAGATTGATGCCCATCTGGATTATGTCGATGAACGTCACGGGGTGCGTCATGGCCATGGCAACCCCATGCGCCGGGCTGCAGAACAGGACCATGTCACCGGCATGACCCAACTGGGCATCCGCAATGTATCCTCCACCGCCCGGGAAGGCTATGAGGCCGCTCGTTCCAAGGGTTCCACCATTCTCTCTGTGCGCCAGGTGCGGCAGTTGGGTCCCGGCGCGGTTCTGAGCCAGATTCCGGCCGGGGCCAATTACTACATCACGATTGATGTTGATGGTTTTGATCCATCCATTGCCCCGGGCACGGGTACCCCGAGCCATGGTGGTTTTCTCTACTATGACGTTATGGAAATCCTGCAGGGGTTGGCCCGCCAGGGCACTGTGGTGGGGGTGGATCTATGTGAAGTAGCGCCCCACTATGACCATAGTGAAATCACCTCATTCCTGGCGGCACAGGTGCTGCTTAACCTGCTGGGCTATATCTTCCATGCCCGGGTGGACGGACAAGGGAGGTAATTGCCCATAAATAACCGCGAGAATCATCCGAGCGACAGCAAGACTGCTGAAAAAGGATCAGTTACAACTAATTGTTCAAATTAAGGCTTATAAGAGAAATCATCTCAAACATAATTGATGCCGCAACCATCGATGTAATGTTATTTGGCTGATCTTTTGTAGGCATTAGACACGCAACATCTCCACCAATTACATTTGCCAGCCTTTTTTATGAGAGACTTGGACACAAAGATCTCAGCATAGCCGCAGGCATGCTGGATTCCACCCAAGGGCTAAAAACGATCATGCATATATATATTGATGGCAAGCCTGATTATTATGTGATTGATGACACGTTGCCAAAGCACCCCCAGTACCCCGCTGACGGTTACCACCCCTGGAGGGAGAGAGCACACCAGCATTGAGAGGGAGTTAAGATGTCAGATCACTATCAACCAATCCCGTTGGACTTCACGCAATACTCGGAAGAAGAGATGGTTCAGCGTGCGCAACAGTTTTATGAGAATATTCGTAAACGCCGCTCGGTTCGTGATTTCTCCAATAAACGTGTACCTGACAAAGTGATTGAACAGGCGATACTAGCTGCCGGTAGTGCACCGAATGGTGCCAATATGCAGCCTTGGTATTTTGTGGTGATATCCAATCCGTCAGTTAAGAAGAAAATTCGTCTGGCCGCAGAAGAGGAAGAGCGGGAATTCTATCAAAAAAGGGCTTCAGAGGAATGGCTGGATGCTTTGGCACCTTTGGGCACCAATGCCGAAAAACCCTTTCTGGAAACGGCTTCGCATTTAATCGTAATTTTCTTGAAGAAATTTTCATACGATGAACAAGGCACAAAACACAAGAACTACTACACAACAGAATCGGTCGGCATTGCAACCGGGTTCCTGATTAGCGCCTTGCATGAAGCTGGTGTTGCGACCTTGACCCACACCCCAAGTCCGATGAAATTTCTTAATGAGATACTGGGCCGTCCGGTGGATGAGCGGCCTTTTATGATTCTCGTTGCCGGTTACCCAATCCATGGATGTACGGTTCCTGCAATCATCAAAAAGCCGATGGCTGAAATCGCCACCTTTATTGATGGCGATTGATTGCCCTTGCTTGATCAAGCCCCCCAACTCATTCTGATTCACCTAAACAATGGCTTACCCGCCAAATGATCCGCATCCCGGATGTTTAACGGAGATATAATTGCCGAATCATATAATTAACTGCAGGAGCATTGATTGATGTGATTCGATATTTTTTAATTACAATTTTAATTGTTTTAATGGGTTGCTCTATGGATAGCTCTAATGGTGGTTCTAATGTAGAACTTGCTGAGATTATATCTAACCCAAGTGACCAGTTTATTATTGATTCAAATGGACTAGCAAAGGTTTCAAGAGCGACACCCTATATCGGCGCTAACGAGTCTGGTGCTCATGCAGGGGCTCACTTGAATTTCACAACAGAGGGCACACCTTATCTAGTGAATGTTTATGCCCCAGTTGATGGAAAGATTTCAAAAATTTCAAACTGTTATGATTTGGGAAATGGTAATGACAAGTATGGAATGGTTTTAGCTTTTGCTACACATGAAGGAAGTAGAGTGAGTCTTAGCTTAAGTTTAGAACCATTTGGTGGTTATTTATGTCAAGATGATGGAGATTATTACAATAAGTATATTTTTGTAGCAGAGGGTCAAAGTGTTAAAAAAGGTGATGTGATCGCAAAGCTTTATAAACCTGATGCTCAAAGTGATTCAACACATATTCATTTTCATGTTTCATCAAAGTTATCAGGCGGGTTTCATTGCCCTAATATCTTTACACCTTCTATCAACAGTGATTTTAAAAATGTTTCAGGTGGAAAACCTCTTTGTTATAAACCTGCAGAAGGTGAAGATTTAACCGGGTTGTAGCTACCCGACTACTCCGATTGGATCAATGCCACCTTTAAGTGGTTATGACTTAGGATGTATGCGAGTATCTAACAGTAGAGAAAGAATGGTTTTCTTCGGTTGAGGGGTGCCTCTTAAGGTCACCCCTTGGAAAAAGATTCAAGAAAACCAATAAAAAAAGGGGTGACCCATGGAACTCCAACCAGGATTACTGCAGGACATCGCTATCTTTGGCGGGCTGAGTGAAGACACTCTGGGCTTCGTGCTCGACCGTGCCACCCGTGTCCGCGTCGCCGCTGGTGAGCATTTCCTCACAGAAGGCGATATGGCGACAAGCCTTTTTGTACTGGAGAGTGGTCAGGTTCGTGTTCACAAAGATGCTGAAGGAAGTGCTATTGTCCTTCATGAATTAAACCCCGGTGCGGTCTTTGGCGAGATGAGCCTCCTCGCGGTTCGCCCCCGGAGCGCCACGATCGAAGCCAGCGAGGACTGTATTGCGGTCGAGATCACCAACCGCTCACTGTTTGAGCTCTACGAGGTGGATCCGGCAGAGTTCGCGATGCTCGTGATGAACCTCGGCCGTGAGGTCGCCCGCCGCCTGTGGGAAGCCAACGAGCGTTTGTTTACAGCCACCCAAGGGAAGCTGGACAGTATTGATAGTTGAAAAACAGTCGCAAAAAGGTGCGAATTGTGCGCTGTGGCTTCAATATAGAAAACAAGAAGGAGGTAAAGTGGTTGTCAGGGATGACAGGAGTGTTGTGAAACAGATAGCGGCCAGGTTTCGAGACCCAAGACACCACATCTGCCAAAAGCAAATTCCTATCCCTTATCCCTAAAATTTTACAACACAGTTCTTAAATTAAGGAGTGAGATCAATGCCCACACTAATGAAGAAATCTTTCGATGACCCAGATGAAGTGAAAGCACCTGAAAAAACTCACGCGGCTACGGTGAATTTCGGGACAGTTGCCGCAACAAGAATCGTGGCTCAACCCGGTTGGAAATGGTCAGAGTGTATAAAACCTCATGTTGGCGGTGATAGCTGCCAGGCGGGGCATGTGGGTATGGTTTTACAAGGAACTATTCATGTGGTTTCCGATGATGGATCAGAAATAACAGTCACCGCTGGAGATGCCTATACTTTTGCGCCTGGTCACGATGCTTGGGTTGTAGGCGACGAAGAATTCATTGCTTATGAGTTTAATAATGCAGGCAAAGATTACGCAGTCTGGCAGTCAAACTAAAGAACCGACCATTTACATCTAGGGACTTCTTTAATCAAGAGGCCCGTTTTTCTTGTTAAGACGGATTAGATAATCTGACCCGGGCCCCCAGATTCTGAGCTGACCAAGGCTGCCCGCAGCTCCTTCGCAAGGCAGATCAACAAGGCCTTGGTTGCAAGTTGTAAAACATTGGCGTAAAACGTTACTCATGGAATGCTAATATAAAAAAATACCCCGTCAGTCAGGGCGCTCACGCCAGAACCGGGATTGCAGTCCACATCTATAAATAAAATCATCTTCAAAGATGGAGGATAAAATGAAAAAGTCACTTGTTGTAGCAGCATCAGCACTATGCCTGAGCATCTCCGGTTTTGCCCAGGCCAAGACATTAAAGATGGCCTACGATGCCGACCCGGTGTCCATGGACATCCACGAACAACTATCTGGCGGCACCCTGCAGCTTTCCCACATGGTATGTGACCCGCTGGTTCGCTGGAATCAGGAACTGGGATTTGATGCCCGTGTAGCATCAGGCTGGGAACGTCAGAACGACACTACCGTTCGCTTCAACCTGCGCAAGGGCGTCAAGTTTCATTCCGGTCGAGAGATGACCGCCAAAGACGTTAAATTTACTTTCAACCGTCTCAAGAACAGTGAAGATTTTAAGGGCATATTTGTTAACTTTACTGCTCTGAATATCATTGATGACCATACCATTGACCTGGTAACTGAAGGCCCATACCCGCTGGTTTTACATACAGCCACCTATATTTTTCCTCTGGACAGCGAGTTCTACAGCGGTCAGGACGAACGCGGTCGAGACAAGGCTGAAATCGTAAAGCATGGTGATGCGTTTGCCTCCACCAATATTTCCTGCACCGGCCCTTACACGGTTTCCTCCCGTGAACAAGGTGTAAAAGTGGAATTCGACCGTTTTGCGGATTACTGGGATACCAACTCACCCGGCAATGTCGACAAGATTGTTTTGACCCCAATCAAGGAAGGTCCGACTCGCGTGGCTGCTTTGCTGTCAGGCGACATTGACTTCGCTGCCCCAATTCCGCCAACCGATCTGGATCGCGTGGATGCCAGCAACAAGGTTGACCTGGTCACCATGAGCGGCACCCGGATCATCACCTTCCAGATGAATCAGAATCGGCGCGACGAACTCAAGGACGCCCGCGTACGCAACGCCATCGTGTATGCGATCAATAACAAGGCTATTGTCGAACGCATCATGAAAAATTTTGGTACCGCGGCCGCGCAAATGAGTCCCAAGGGATACCTGGGCTACAATGACGCACTCCAGCCGCGCTACGACCTGGCAAAAGCCAAGTCACTGATGAAGGAAGCCGGTCATGAGGCTGGTTTTACATTGACCATGATGGCGCCCAATAATCGTTACGTAAACGACTACAAAATCGCTGAAGCTGTTGCCGGCATGCTGGCCAAGATCAATATCAAGGTTGAGCTCACCACTATGCCCAAAGCCCAGTACTGGCCCAAGTTTGATGAACGCGCAGCAGACATAATGATGATCGGCTGGCATTCAGATACTGAGGATTCTGCCAACTTCTATGAGTTCCTATCCATGACACCGGATAGCGAAACCGGTTACGGCCAGTATAATAGCGGCAACTACAGTAACGCGCGGGTTGACGAGCTGACCTTGGCGACTGCCAAGATAACCGACGATGCAAAACGCGCCGGCATGTTGCAGGAAGTAGAGCAAATCATGTTCGATGAGGCCGCTTTTGTACCTCTGCATTGGCAGGATCGTGCCTGGGCAGCCGCTAAAGGCACCCACATCGACAAGATTGTCAATGTCATGAACTTTCCATACCTCGGCGACCTGGTCATGGACTGATCGTGTAACGGTTTGACCGTACGCCATCAACTTCGGTGGCATGATGGTGGGCAGTAATGCCCACCATTTTTTTACCCTGACATACATACTCAATACTTCCTTCTCTGATGTTTGCCTTCCTGCTACGCCGATTTGGTCAGGCCGTTATCGTGATGCTGGTCATCAGTCTGCTGAGTTTCTCTATTCAGGATCAGCTGGGCGACCCACTACGCGAACTGGTAGGTCAATCGGTCTCTGAAGAAATCAGGGAACAGTTACGCGACAAAATGGGTTTGAATGACCCCTACCTGGTGCAATACTGGCGATTTCTTAAAAATGCCCTTCAGGGTGATCTTGGCACCTCCTATTTTTTTAAACGTCCGGCACTGGACGTCATTCTTGATAAACTGCCGGCCACCATAGACCTGGTCATCGCCGCCACCTTCTGGATTTTGTTATTTTCAATTCCTGTCGGTATTTTTGCGGCCATACACCCGGATCACTGGTTTTCCAAACTGGCCTTGAGCCTGAGTATTCTCGGTATTTCCATACCGGTGTTCCTGACGGCTATTTTCCTGATTTACCTGTTTGCCGTGGAATTGGGATGGTTACCTTCCTATGGACGGGGTGATACCATCACGCTGTTCAGCACATGGAAAACCAGCCTGCTAACCCTGGACGGACTCAGCCATATCCTGTTACCCAGTATCTCCCTGGCCTCCGTGATCCTACCGCTGTTCGTGCGCCTGATAAGATCCGAAATGATGGAAGTGCTGGAATCCGAATACATTCGTTTTGCCTGGGCCAAGGGCCTCAGGCGTCGACGCATCTGGTTTTTGCACTCTTTTAAGAACACCCTGTTGCCGGTCATCACCGTAGGCGGGGTGCAGATCGGCATCATGGTCGCTTACACCATTCTAACCGAGACGGTATTTCAATGGCCCGGCATGGGGTTTATGTTCCTGGAAGCCATAAACCGGGTCGACACCCCTCTGATTGTGGCCTACCTGATTGTGGTGGGACTGATATTTGTAGTCACTAACACGGTGGTTGATATTATCTACGGATTGGTAAATCCCACGGTTACCCTGGTAGGGCGACCGACATGAACTTTTCCCTGGAACGGATGCGCCGGTCTCCGGTGTATTACTCCTTCATCAATAACAAGGTGGCCATGGTCAGCGCAGCCATACTGTCAACCCTGTTACTGGTCAGCATTTTGGCCCCGTTTATTGCGCCCTATGACCCGTGGGACCAGACTGCCTTTGACATCATGGATTCCGAGTATCCACCCATTGGGTCAAGCGGTGCTGACGATCGTTTTCTGCTGGGCACAGATGATATGGGCCGGGACATGCTGTCCACCATCCTCTACGGCACTGGAATTTCCATTGCCATCGGCATTTTCGCCACTATTCTGCAGGCCTTCATGGGCATATCAATCGGCCTGGTCTCGGGCTACTTTGGCAGTCGTCTGGATAGTTTCCTGATGCGCATTGCTGACATACAGTTATCGTTCACTACACTGATGGTTGCCATCATCATTCTGGCGGTATTCCAGGCTGCGGTCGGATTAAACAGCTATGAACGCTATGCCCTGCTGATGATCGTGCTGGTTATCGGTATTGCCGAGTGGCCGCAGTATGCACGCACGGTACGTGCCTGTGTACTGGCGGAAAAGAAGAAGGAATATGTGGACGCCGTTAGGGTTATCGGGTTAAGACCCATGCGTATCCTGTATCGTCATATACTGCCCAATACCTTCTCACCGTTGTTGGTGATTTCCACAGTACAGGTTGCCAATGCCATTATCACTGAAGCCGGCCTGTCATTCCTTGGCCTGGGCATGCCCATCACCAAACCCTCTCTGGGTTCTCTGATTCGTAACGGGTTTGATTATATTTTCTCCGGCTCCTGGTGGATTACCTTTCTCCCGGCTTTAGTTTTGATCGTTCTGATTCTGACTATCAACTTGCTGGGAGATTGGCTGCGAGATGTACTTAACCCGAAAATCTACAAGTAGCTATGTCGCTGTTACAGGTTAACAATCTGGAGGTGGAATTCCCGTTGCTGTCGGGCAAGGTCAAGGCACTGAAAGACATCAGTTTCAGTCTTGACAAAGGCGAACGCATTGGCATTGTCGGGGAAAGCGGCGCCGGTAAATCAGTTACTGCCTTCGCCATCCTCAACCTGATCAGCAAGCCCGGGCGTATCACCAATGGCAGCATCTGGTTCGACGGCGCGAATCTCGCCGATATGGACCGCGACCAGATTCGAAATATTCGGGGCAATAAAATCAGCATGATCTTTCAGGATCCAATGATGACACTGAATCCGGTGCTGACCATCAGCACCCAGATGGTTGAATGCCTGCAGGCGCATCGCAACCTGCCGGAAGCCGAGGCCAAAAAAATCGCCGTTGAAAAACTTCGTGCCGTTCAGATTCCGGCACCGGAAACCCGGCTCGATCAATATCCCCATGAATTGTCCGGGGGAATGCGTCAGCGCGTGGTCATTGCCATCGCATTAATCAGTGATCCTGCCTTAATCATTGCCGACGAACCGACCACCGCACTGGATGTGACTATTCAGGCAGAAATCCTGCAACTGCTGCTGGAACTTTGCGTGAATTTTAACGTGGGACTAATCCTGATTACTCACGACCTTGGCGTGGTTTCACAGGTTACCCAGCGCACCCTGGTGATGTATGCCGGCAGCATTATCGAGCAAGGGCCCACCAGAGAATTGATCAGCAGTCCGTTACACCCCTATACCCAGGGCTTGATTGGCGCCTTGCCGGAGCAAACCACGCCAGGCTCCAGGCTGAACCAGATACCCGGTGTTATGCCGAGCCTGCAGGACATCCCGGAAGGCTGTGCATTTCACCCGCGTTGCACCCTGGCAGTGGCCAAATGCCAACACCAGATTCCAGAACTCAAAGGCAAAACATCCCGCTTGTGCGCCTGCCACCTGGTTGATGATGCCGATGCCTGATACTGCAGTAAATCAACCAATGGGTCCGGCCTTGATCAGCATTAAGAGTCTCTACAAGGAATTCAATATTTCCGGCAGCTTCCTGGAAGAGCTTGGATTCGAAAAAGGCCGTCCGGTGCGCAGACGTGAGTCCGTCAAGGCCATCAACGGTGTCAATCTGGAAATCCAGCAAGGCGAAGCATTATGTGTGGTAGGCGAAAGCGGCTGCGGTAAAACCACTGTAGGCCGTGCGGTGATGGGACTTATCGATCCCACTCGTGGCGAGATTCACTATGCGGGTCAGCGCATTGATAATTTGTCCGCTGTTGATCGGTTTCCTTACCGCAAGAAGATGCAGATGATTTTTCAGAACCCCTATGCCTCCCTGAATCCGCGTAAAACAGTTCAGGCCACGCTGGCCGAACCGGCAAAATTTCATGCCCCCGAATTAAATGAGACTCAGCGCCAGGAAAAAATTGTCGCCGTGATGGATTCCGTCGGCGTCAGTCCCAAATGGGCCAAGCGTTATCCTCATGAATTCTCCGGCGGTCAACGCCAGCGCATCAGCATCGCCCGCGCCCTGATGGTGGATCCTGAATTTATCGTCGCTGATGAGCCGATTTCCGCTCTTGATGTATCGATTCAGGCCCAGGTTTTGAACCTGCTGATGCAGGCCCGAGAAGAACGCCAGTTGACCTACCTGTTTATCACTCATGATCTGGCCGTGGTTGAGCATTTCGGTACCCGTGTGGCGGTGATGTATCTTGGCACCCTGTGTGAACTGGGAAACTGCAATGAGATCTTCCATTACCCACGCCATCCGTATACCAGGGCCCTGTTGAGCGCCATTCCCAAACTAGGATCTGACCCGGTTGGACACATAAAACTCAAAGGCGAGGTTCCGACTCCGATCAACCTGCCATCGGGCTGCGTTTTCCACGGCCGTTGCCAGTTCGCCAATGATCGCTGTAAAAGCGAAGCACCCGGTTTGAACAGAACAGACAACGGGGTGCGCGTGGCCTGCCACGCCATCGAGGAAAACCGCCTGTAATCTATTCCAGATCACAGACTGAAAACCGACTGTTGACCGGTCTTGATTCAGGGGTTCCGCCTGCTGCGCAACATTCGGGAAAAAGAAGATGCCTTCACCACGTCCTGACCATGATGCTCCGGTACCCTGCTCCCACCTGTCTACCATTGCATTGTAAGATTGCAATGGGCTGTGAAGTTGCTCAAGTTATCTGCAACTGTCAAGGTAATCATTTGAGCCCAGTCGTCGGCACATATAACCTGTTTTGAACAAACCGTCCCCGCTACTGCGTGGTATTGGCGCTTGAAAACAGCCACTAATTGGAGCACATTCCTTTCCCTGATCCTTTAGCGTATATTGATAAAAAAACGATTTAATTATTAGGAGAAGCCAATGACCCTAGTTGCGACTATCCTGCAGGCATGGGACAAAACGATGGAGACTAAAGACCGAAAACATCTTGGTGCATATCTTGCTGACGATTTTGAATTTATGGATCCAAATGGTGAAAAGGAATCAAGATCGGAGACTTTAGAATGGTCGGCAAAAGGTCACCTACGTATCAGTGACTTCAAAACAATTTATGAAGACGACAACGTTATGTGCGCAACACATCGTGTCACCGATGAGAACGCTGGCCCATCAACCGTAATGGTTTTTGCGAAACACGAAAATGGAAAAGCAACATTTTGGACAGTTTTACGGGCTTTTGACCAAAGTTAAATTTTGACCCGACAAACTTATCTGTGCCGCAGTGCCAACTCTTTCTGACTCCTGTCGCTCCCAAGATACCCAGCGAACTCCAACATCGTTAGAATGACCACATGAAACCGCGCGAACTGCTGCTCGCTGCTTGCGTACCTTTAACATGGGGCCTGGGGTTTACCCTGTCCAAGGCAGCCCTTGCCGAGTTTCCCCCGCTCATGTTGATGAGCATGCGCTTTTTTATCGCCGCGCTCATCCTGGTGTGGTTTGTACCGGTTCCTCGAAACAGCCTAAAAGATTTGTTCTGGATAGCGCTGGTGGGCTCCACCATCCAGTACGGACTCACCTTTACCGGGCTTTCGATGATCGATGCCTCGCTCGCCATTATCGTAGTACATCTCGAGGTGCCTTTCGGTGTACTGCTTGCCATAGTCTTCTTTCGCGAACGACCGGGGTTTCAACGCCTTGCCGGTATGGCCATCTCGTTTTCCGGCATCTTACTGATCGGCGGACTTCCCAGCGTGGAGGGCCAACTTTTTGCCATGCTGCTGACAGGCAGCGGTGCAATGGTTTGGGCGATTGGCCAGATCATGTACAAACGCATTAGCGAGCATGTCACAGGGCTCAGTGCTGTCGCCTGGATCGGTGTAATGGCCGGGCCGCAGATGTTGGTTGGTTCAATGCTATTTGAGAACGGCCAGGTGGAGGCCTTGCTTAACGCAACCTGGGTTGGCTGGGGCAGCGTCGTATACCTCGGCCTGGTTATGACTGTACTTGGCTACGGTATCTGGTACACCGTACTGGCGCGCAACCCGGTATCTCATGTGATGCCGGTACTGCTGTTATTGCCGGTATTCACCATTGCCACTTCGGTACTGCTGCTGGGAGAGCGGCCCTCGCTGGCAGTGCTCTCCGGCGGTGCAATCGTACTGGGGGGAGTTGCACTGATCGTCTATTCCCGGAGACCTTCAGCCTGACCCGCCCTACTTTGCCTGGCCACACCCATGGTGGGCAGCATGGTAAGTTCCGTTATACTCGCGCTGTTTGTGCTGCCGGCGCTTCACCTGTTATGGCAGCAAACCAGTCTTAATAGCGAAAAGCCGGAGTAAACTATGCGCAACACCACCGTCGATCTGATACGAACCCTCGCAATTGTGCTGATGGTGGTGTTCCACTTTATTTACGACCTGCGCACTTTTGGTTACCACAACTGGGATATCCCCGATGGCTCCGGTTGGAAGGATTTCCGCTACGTAATTCTCACGTTGTTTTTTCTGTGTGTGGGCATAGGCCTGGTCTACGCCCACAGCAAAATGTTGCATTGGCAAAAGTTCTGGAAGCGTGAAGCGCAGGTGGCGGTGGGCGCACTATTGGTGACCGCCATGTCACTGGTGATGTTTCCCAATAACTGGATATACTTTGGTGTGCTGCATTTTATTGTGGTGGCGAGTGTGCTTGCATTGCCGTTTTTAAAACGGCCGAACTGGGCGCTGGTTTTGGGCATTGCCGTGGTGGTCGGTTACAACGTGGGCTGGTTAAAATCTTACTGGCCGTTTCACTTTATTGACCAAGTCTGGCCCGGTTTTCTACCGAACTACTCCAACGATAAGGTACCCATTTTGCCCTGGGTGGCGGTAGTCTGGTTCGGAACTTGGCTTGCGCACCAGCGTTTTTTCAACAATGACCCACTGAGAAACATTCAACTCCCCCGCTGGGCCCAATGGCCTGGCCGCCACAGCCTACTCGTCTACCTCATTCACCAACCTATCCTGGTAGGCAGTCTCCACGCCTGGCAATCGCTCGTCGCCTGATTCCAATAACGCATGCACCCATGCCCAAACTCGGAGTACCTAGGATGCGTAGAGTACGTATGGTGCGGTAGGGTGCGTTAGCGAAGCGTAACGCACCGACAAAGGCTTCAGAAGAAGCTATGAAAACAGCGGATCGACTATTTTGCAAACACCTAGGAAACTTGAGTGAGCAGAAGTTGGAGCCGATAGAATTTTGCACATTCGAAACGATGCATTATTTTGAACGGGTTCGGCTGCTTGGTGGATGAGAGGAGTACAATTTTGCACCGCAATGTCAGTATTCAGTGTTTTGCAGCCATTTGATCGGCAAGCAGCATTCGACACTTTGGGCTCGCAACTGACCTTCGCTACATGAGGCTTGTACAACCGTACGCTCGTTCTTCATCGCCACATCCTCAGCGGTTTTTCAAAATAGCGACGGAAGTGAAGGGGATTTTAGACCCATCGGTCAGGACCACAAATTGGATCTGGTGTTCCACATCAAAAGTCGGGGTCAAGAGCACGAAATCATCGATGTATCCCTCGGCTGTCACATCAAAGACAGTCCCATCCGGCCACAGGAAGATGAGATCTCGAGCGTCTTCCACCGCATCCCAATCTTCAAATTCCATGACGTCTGGATCACCACTGCGGGCCGGATGTCCATAGATGATCCGTTTGGGGCCGAGGAAGGGGAGATTGCTGCCCAACTTGCCATCACTCTCGTCCGGGTTTCCAAATTGGATCTTGAAGGTCCCGTCCCCCAAATCAAGGGGTGCCATGGCCTGAACGCCTTGAAAGAGCTTGGGACAGCCACTCTCGAGGTATTGAACTTCCCAGGAATCGCCATCATATCGCGCGTAGCCGTGGTTTTTTTTGCTCGGACTGCAGCCACTGATCCGCCCGGTCGTGAAGACCATAAAGGTCCCCGCCTGCTCATTCCATCGCCAATCTGAGAGAGTGGGCACGCCCACTTTTTGCTGCCTGACGTTCTTGATCTGGTCGGTAGCGGCGATGTCGTCGCCCTCAGCACCAATCTCAACGGTGGGGTGACAACCTCCACCCTCCTCATACTCCGCAGCAAGGGAACAAAACTCCGCCCCTCCGGAGTGAAAATCCTTCCCGACATAGGCGTCGTCGCTGTCGAGGCTCATGATGCGCGTCGTCTTGTCCGAACCTCGCGCCTCGAAGAAGAGCCGAACACCCCCCCCCGCGCGCTCACTCAGGGGAACCGCCTGGCCCGTACCGATCCAAACCACCAGGGTCGAAGGATCTTCAGGCTTAACCTCTGGCCTCTTAACCTCAGGCTTCTTAACCCCAGGCTTCTTAACCCCAGGCTTCTTAAACCCAGGCTCAATCAGACCGGATGATCCCGCATAGCTCGTGAAATCCGAGTAGCTGCTGTCGTCGCTCGCGTCGGCCGGGCGATTAGAAGTCGCAACGGAGAGGCTCCCGCCCAGACCACCCATGGCCCCGTAGTAAAGTTGAATGTGACCGCGAAGGGAATGGGGAGCGTCCGATCCATAGACAAAGGCGTGCATTTTGGCGTTGCTGTCGAACACGATGTTGGTGAGGCCATTGATGCTGTCTCCGTCACCCAGCAACTGCCAGACCTCCTGTGCGGTTTCGCCTTCGGCCGATCCACCGTTGGGGCCAGATGAGCAGGCTTCACCGACGCAAGCCTGTACCGAGACATCGTAGCCTGTGGCTGATTTCAGCCCCGTCAATGTCATGCTGTTTGCGCCCGAGTCACTCAGCTCAGATCGGCTTGACTGCGTGGTCAGATCGGTGATCGTCACCGACACTCGATCGTAGCCCTCGGGAAGTGCACGCCACTCTACCAGCAATCGAGAGCTTGAATCGTAGGACGTTCCGCCGATGTCATCGACCGCAATAGGGCCTGCCGTCACCCCTGAATTCCAGGACTGGGGTGGCCCAGAGTCGGACAGGGCCGGGCCAGTCATACTCGCGCACGACATTACGAGGAGAAACAGGATAATCCACGCATATTGATTCAACTTCAACCTCCAACATTTCATCAACGACATCTCCCGTGGCAGATTCGCGTTGTTCACGAACCTCAAGGCCTGAGTCTACCCGATTTCCAGTTCAAATTTTTACGCCCTGAGTGCTCAGTAGGAATTGGAGATGATGGTTTTTCGCGGGGCCATTATTGACGCTTGAAAACAGTCCCTAATTCGAGCATGCTTTATCTGTGGATTCTAAAGTGAAGAGATGAGGGGATGAAATGGCGGTTAGGGATGACAGGGTTGCAGGCACCAAAACCTCCCATCTGCAAAAGCAAATTCCTATCCCTCGATATTTGGCCGTTGAGCTGCCGCGAGATTCAAAACAAAGAGCAACGATAGGAAAATAGTAGACGTTTCACTGGCGAAGTTTTTTGCTGAACCA
>Ga0187833_10002820_pt1 | contig 18246 bp, 20 predicted proteins | sample ETNtaG_37_FD_167968 | JGI IMG/M metagenome (GOLD analysis project Ga0187833, IMG submission 167968) | Marine microbial and viral communities from oxygen minimum zone, Eastern Pacific Ocean - ETNP2014_SV_400_PacBio MetaG (Illumina Assembly) | ecosystem: Environmental > Aquatic > Marine > Hypoxic...
CTGCACCTTTTGTAAAAATACCACCACCTAACCTTGCAAAAATTGAAATTAAAGATGCACCAAATCCCAATGCAATCAACGCATTAATTAATTCTCTTTCTTCAACACCAAGCAATAATAAAATATAGTAATAAATAGAAATTGACAATAATGCTAAACCAGCCACTAACAGTCCTGTAATAGCTCCTGACTTGAAAGCAATAGATAGGCCCTGTGACAAACCTTTCTTCGAAGCTTCCGCGGTTCTGACATTTGCTTGAACTGATACCAACATTCCAACATAACCTGCAATTCCAGATAAAGTAGCACCAATCAAATATCCAACTCCAACCAAAATGCTAAAAGCAAAAGTGATAATAATTAAAACAACCAATCCAACTATAGAAATTGTTTTATATTGTCTATTTAAATAAGCTCTTGCTCCAATTTGAATTGCTTCAGAGACTTCTTTCATTTTTTTATTGCCTGATTTAGAATTCAATATTTGTTTTCTAGTTATATATCCATAAAGAAGTGCAAGAAAACCACTAAGAATTATAAATTGTAAAATAAAATCTGGTGATGAATTGTTCATAATCTAAATCTTGAAAAAAAATAATAAAATTAAAAATGGGAACATGGCAAATAAAAAAGATAAAGGCAACGATAATATTGACTAAAAATTAAGTATATAGCCTAGTTTTCTAGGGAATTTAAATATTTTCTCAGTTGATTTTGAATTTTTAGATATAGACTTGTTTTTAACAATTCCCACTATTGAAACTTTCGTAGAAGTAAATTTGGATATTTTTTTTATTAGATTCCTCATTTTTTTATTCGCAGTAAATAAAATTTGGTAGTCATCGCCATTAGAGATAAAATTTAATTTATTTTTTTTTGTTCTAATAAGATAAGAATTTAAATAAGTAGATATAGGTATTTTATCCTTAAATATTTTAGATGATAAATTAGATCTAGACAATATATGTTGTAAGTCTTGAAAAAATCCGTCAGATATATCTATGGAAGAATTTGCAAAAAGATGAATTTTTTTTGAAAATTTTATTGGTAATATTGGTAGATAGAATCTCCTTACAAAATAATCATTATTTTTTTTGCTGAGTTTAATTTTACCTTTTAAGAGTTTTAATCCAAGAAAAGCATCTCCAATTGTATTTGTTATATAAATGTCATCATTTACTTTTGCTCCACTTCTAAGAATTGGATTTTTATTTGAATATCCAACAACAGAAATACTTATTGACAATCTGTTTGAATAAGATGTATCACCACCAGCCAAAAAGATATTATATTTTTTTTGTTCCTCTTTTAAAGCCAATTGAATTTTAGAAAGATTGGCTTGGGATAGATGTTTTTTGTTTCCTGAACAGCTCATAAAATAGTATTTAGGGATTATTCCTTTGCAAATTAAATCAGAGATAGCTCCCCTTAAAGCCTTTTTAATAACTAGATTAGGGTTTTTAAAATTTAAAAAATGCGTTCCTTCAACATAGCTGTCAATAGATATGCCTAATTTTTTTTTATAGTCAAAGAATATATCATCAGACAAATCAAAAGTCCCTCTGCTATTATTTGACAAATTTGAAAAGTATTTTTTTATAACTAAAAATTCGTTCACTTATGATCTTATCTTTTTTGATACCTTATCTAATAATGCATTTAAATATTTTTTTTGACTTTGTTCTAAAAAAAAATCAGAAGTATTTAAATATTCATTAATTATAATATTTATTGAGGTTTGTGGGCGATATAAAAATTCAAATATAGCAGCGTGTAACAAAACAATTAATAATTTTTCCGTTCGTTTTTCAGTTAAATCTTTATTAAGATGCTGTTGTATAGTTTCTTTTATTAGTTCTTTTCTTTCCAAAGTACCTAGCACAACTTTTTTTATAAACTTTTTATATCTATGCTTTGGAAAAATTAATTCGGATTTATTATTTAATTTTTGTGCATACAATTTTTGAACTACAATAACTCTAGGATTCCTAAGAGCTTCATTTTGTTTCATTTTTCAGCTTTTATTTGATTTAAGTATAGACTCATTAATAAAAACTTGTTCAACGGCACTCGAAGCTTCTGCGCCTTTTTCTAATCTTTTCAAAGCTTGTCTTTTGTTAAGACAGGTAAGTATTCCATTTCCAATAGGTTTTTTATGAGTAATTGATAAGTTCATTATTGCGTTTATTACTGCTTTAGAAATTAACTTAAAATGAGGTGTCTTACCTTTTATGGAACAACCCAGTGCAACAAAACCATCATATAAGTCTATATTTTTTGATATTGTAACTGGTATTTCAAAAATGCCAGGAACTGTAATTTCTTCATGAACTGTGTGGGCTTTTTTAACTTTTTTAGCACTTTTAATTAATTCATCTGATATCTCAGGATAATAATTTGCTGCAACTATTAATACCTTATTTTTTTTCATTTTATTATTTCCTGCTTTGTAATTTTTATACCGTAAGCTTCTAATCCTATAACCTTCTTTTTAGATCTAGTAACTAATATCATTTTATTAATATTTAAAGCCCTTATAATTTGTGAACCAATACCAGAGTTTCTAATAAGTTTCTCATTACCTCTACTGTAAAATTTTTTATCCGTATATCCCTTTAGGGTTTCAGAAACAGATTTAAGATTTGTATGTCTTATAAATATTAATACACAGTCTTTATATTTCTTGAAGTAGTTAATAGTTTGATTAAATAAATTTGGAAATTTATCACCCATTAAATAATTTTTTACTATATTTGATGAAATAACCCTCACCCGTGGATTTTTATTTCTAATTATATTGCCCTTGATTAATGCGAAATGTTCTGAACCATCAAGTATATTTTCAAAAATCTTAATTTTATAAGTTTGTTTATTAATTAAGATATTTGAAGATTTTTTAAAATTTATTAATTTTTCTTGATTTAACCGAAAGGATATAAGATCGTCAATTTTCCCAAGACTCAATTTGTGTTTTTTCGAAAAATTTACTAATTGTTTCCCTTTAGCCATAGTTCCATCATCATTCATGATTTCGCAAATAACTGCCGAAGGTGAATTTTTTGACAATCTTGATATATCTACCGAAGCCTCGGTATGACCAGCTCTAACTAAAACACCTCCATCTTTAGATATCAAGGGAAATATATGTCCAGGTGTTACAATATCTTTTTTGGATGCGTTTTTTTTTATAGCAGATTTTATCGTATATGTTCTATCGTGTGCAGAAATACCTGTGGTAATATTTTTTGTAGCATCTATGGATACGGTAAAAGCTGTTTGTGATCTAGATTGGTTAGTTGGCGACATAAGTTGAAGATTCAATTTTTTAACTTGTTTTGTGTCGAGAGCTAGACAAATAAGACCCCTTCCATACTTTGCCATAAAAGTTATATCTTTATGTTTTACTTTATTGGCAGGAATTATTAAATCACCTTCATTCTCTCTATTTTCGTCATCAACCAAAATGAACATTTTGCCTTTTTTTGCGTCTTTTATGATTTTGTTTATTGATGCAAACATATTCATTTTCTTAAGTTTATTATATATTTCGCAATAATATCAATTTCTATATTTACAATATCATTATTTTTAATATTTTTTAAATTTGTTAACTTTAATGTGTGAGGGATTATTACAACCAAAAAACTATTTGCAAATACTTTTGCAATTGTTAGAGAGACTCCATTTATTGCAATTGAACTTTTAGAATTTAAAAACTTTTTAAAACTTTTATTTATCGAAAAATATAAATACCAGGATTTCCCATATGTGTTTTTTTTTATAAGTTTTGAAATTGTATCAACATGTCCCTGAACAAAATGTCCTGAAATTTCATTTCCAAATTTAAGAGATTTTTCTAGATTTATGATTTGATTTAATTTGATGTTTTTAAAATTGGTGACTCTTAGAGTTTCTTTGGTTAGATGAAAAAAATAAAGTCCTCTGTAAATTTTTTCAAAAGTCAAGCAAACACCAGAACAATTAATCGAAGATCCTAAATCTTTATTTGTTAGTTTTAAGCTACTTTTTATTCCTATTTTAACTTCTTTTTTATTAAATATAATTTTTTTAACAATCCCTCTTTTTTTTATTATACCAGTAAACATTATTTTATTGAATATTTTAGTAATTTATCTTGAAATAAATTGATTTCAATTTCTCTTTTGCTTCGTTTTATCCTATCCATCTTTTTAAAAAAAAATTTTGCATTATGGAACCCTCTATTTCCAAATAATTGATCAGAGTAAAAATGATAAAAATCATTTATATGGCAATTATCAAGCAAAAAATTGTTAAATTTAATTCCTGCTTCCACAAAGAGTCTGTAAAATCCCATATTTCTTAAAAAAAAGATGATTTTATTAAAATCTAAATGCTTATTTTTTAGATCGATTCTTATTGTTTTAACTTTAACCTGGTTCAATTTTTTTAATTTATTATTATCGATTAAATTGTAAAAAACATACGTTGATATTTTGTTAGCTGATTTAATTATTTTTGATGTCATGGGTATAGTTAGGTTTTTATCAATGACAAATCTCTTTGGTGAGTATTTTTGTAATCCATCAATACGACAATTTAACATTGGATCATCCTTCAAAATAGTTTTTGAAGTGGTTAAAATAGAATCGTGATTAGCACGCAATAAATGTACTCTATCTCTTGAATTAATATTTGTTATCCATTTTTTATACTTATCGGAAATAAATAAATCTTTTGAAGTGGCTAATTTTGATGATATAAAAATATTATTAGTCCTTTTCCTTATCTGAAAATCTTTATAGAAGGCATTTCCTACATAACTATCTACGTTTTCGAACGTTTTAATATTATATTTATTTAATTTTTTTTTTGCTTTTTTAAAACTTCTCCTATCAGGGTCAAATCTAGAAAAATATACCGTTTTAATATTTTGTTTTTTAATAATATCAATACATGGTGATGATTTTCCATAGTGACTGCAAGGTTCAAGGGTTGAATATAGTAGTGAGCCTTTAAAGTTAATTTTTTTATTTGATAATGCTATTCTTTCAGCATGTGGTCGCCCATTGAAATTGGTATGAGCTAAACTTATTAATTTATTTTTCTTAACAACCACGCAGCCAACGGCAGGATTGTTGCCAGTATTTCCTAATATCTTGCTTGCCTGATTATAAGCAAGTTTCATAAAGTATTTATGTTTTGTATTAATTTTGTATTTTTTTGGAAACATCCAATTTGTCCACAAATTGCTCGAAATCTTTCACTTCCCTAAAATTTCTGTAGACTGAGGCGAATCTAACGTATGCAACAGGGTCAAGTTCTTTAAGACCATCCATAACCATCTTTCCTATAATATTTGATGGTATTTCATTTTGGCCTATTTCTTCCAAATTTTTAGATATATTTGATATAAATTTCTCAACCGTGTCGGTATCTATAAACCTTTTTTTAAGAGCAATGTATATTGATTTTGATAATTTATCCCTATCAAAAATAGATTTTCTTCCACTTTTTTTTACAACTGTTAATTCTCTATATTGAACTCTCTCAAATGTTGTAAATCTTTTTCTGCAACCACATGTTCTCCGCCTTCTTATAGCTGTGCCATCTTCGGTGGGTCTTGAGTCAACTACCGATGTATCTCCAGTTTTACAAAATGGACAAAGCATTATTATTTACCTTTTAAATGATTATAAATAGGAAACAAAGAACAAAGTTTAATTACCTCTGCTTTTACTTCTTTTTCAATTTTAGTATTGTCAGTAGATGTTTTTGACAAACCCACTATCACTTTTGTTATTAACTCCCCAACTTTCTTGAACTCATTAACACCAAAACCCCTTGTTGTAGCTGCTTGCGTACCCAATCTTATTCCAGAAGTTATTGTCATTTTTTTTGTATCAAAAGGAATTGCATTTTTATTACATGTTATATTTGCTCTTCCCAAACTTGATTCAGCATCCTTTCCAGTAACATTATATGGTCTTAAGTCAACTAACATCAGGTGTGTATCCGTGCCACCAGAAAATATTTTAAAGCCATTATTTTTTAACGTTTCTGATAAAGTTTTTGCATTCTCAATAACAGATTTAATATAAATCTTAAAACTGTTTTGCAGAGCTTCTTGAAAACAAACAGCCTTTGCTGCGATAACATGCATTAAAGGGCCCCCTTGGTAACCTGGAAAAACAGCAGAATTAATTTTTTTAATCAAATCTTCTCTATTAGTTAAAATAATTCCTCCCCTTCCACCCCTTAATACTTTGTGCGTTGTTGATGTAACAATATCAGCATGTTCAATCGGATTTGGATAACCTTTTCCAGCAACTAAGCCTGAAAAATGAGCCATGTCCACCATAAGATATGCGTTCACGTTGTTTGCTATCTTACGAAATTTTTTAAAATCAATTATTCTTGAATATGAACTTCCGCCAGCAATTATAAGTTTAGGCTTGTGTTGCTTTGCTATTATTTCAACTTGATCATAGTTAATCAATCCACTTACTTTATCTACTTCATAATGAAATGAATTTAACCATTTTCCTGAAAGAGAAACTTTGGCTCCATGTGTTAAATGACCTCCGGAATTTAAACTCATACCAAGTATAGTGTCTCCAGGATTTAAAAGAGCAAGGTATACAGCTCCATTAGCTTGAGCTCCTGAATGAGGTTGTACATTTGCGTACTTACAATTAAATAATTTTTTTACTCTTTTGATTGCTAACTCTTCCGCTTTATCAACAAACTCACATCCTCCATAATACCTTTTAGACGGATATCCTTCGGCATATTTATTTGTCATAATTGAACCTTGTGCATCTAACACTGCTTTTGAAACAATATTTTCCGAAGCAATTAATTCAATATGTTCATGTTGTCTTTCAAATTCAAGTTTTATAGAACTATATAATTCTGGGTCAGTAAATGATAAATTTTTATCAAAAAAATTTTGGTAATTAATTGACATATATTTATTCAATTTAGTCATAATAATTTATATTTTTTTAATTCTTTTTGCATGTCGACCACCTTTAAATTTCGTATTCAAAAAAATATTTATACATTTAAGGACAATATTTTTTTTTGTCAATCTTGATCCTAATGTAATAACATTGGCGTTGTTATGCGATCTTGATAATTTTGCGGATTTTTGATTATAGCATAAGGCAGCTCTTACATTTTTATATCTATTTGCTGTCATTTCCATTCCTATGCCGGATCCACAAACAAGAATGCCTATTAATTTTTTATTAAAATTAATTTTTTTAGATAATTTGTGAGCATAATCAGGATAATCAACTTTCGTTAATTTAAAAGGGCCGAGATCTATAATCTTTAGTTTTTTCTTTAACAGGTGCTTTATAATAATTTCTTTAAGCTTAAATCCTGCATGATCAGATGCAATTAAAATTTTTCTCAAGTGAATACTCTTAGTTAAATTTATAATTTAATACACTTGCATCCAGAAGAACTTTATTTTCTTATCCTCCTTTGAATGCATTGTGATACTTTGTTAAATACTTTAATATAAGACAATAATATACATTACTTTGTCATATTAATTATAATAAAATAATAATTAATAACTAGAAAAATGAAACTTATTGGATCGTACCCAGCCACAAGACTAAGAAGGAATAGAAAAACTGATTGGTCAAGACGTCTTGTAAGTGAAAATAGTTTATTATCTAACGATTTAATTTGGCCGATATTTCTAACTGATGGTAAAAATCAAAAGAAACAAATTCCTACTATGCCGGGTGTTTACCGATATTCAGTAGATAAAATAGAAAAAGTTGTTGAAAAAGCACTTAAACTTAAATTACCTCTTCTGGCATTATTTCCACATACCAAAATAAAAAATAAAGACAAAAATGGATCGGAAGCTTTAAATGAAAATAACTTGGTATGTAAAGCTTTAAGACTTGTCAAAAAAAAATTCAAATCAGATATTGGAATTATGTGTGATGTAGCTTTAGATCCATATACTTCACATGGACACGATGGTTTGCTAAGAAAAAATTATGTTCAGAACGATGCAACTGTTGAGATTTTAATTAAGCAAGCATTATTGTTAGCTGAGATGGGATGTGATGTCATAGCACCATCTGACATGATGGATGGAAGAATAGGAAAAATAAGGAGAGCTTTAGATAAAAATAATTTTGAATTAATTCAAATATTATCTTATGCAGTTAAATATGCATCAAATTTTTATGCTCCATTTAGAAACGCCATTGGATCAAAAAAAAGCTTTAAAGGTGATAAAAAAAATTATCAGATGAATTTTTTCAACAAAAAAGAAGCGTTAAAGGAAGTGGCCCTCGACATTAAAGAAGGTGCTGATTTTGTTATGGTTAAACCAGGAATGCCTTACCTTGATGTAATTAAGTTGGTTAGTGATACATTCAAAATACCTGTGTTTGCTTATCAAGTATCTGGGGAATACAGCTTAATTAAAAATGCTATTAAGAAAAAAATAATATCAGAAAATGCAATTGAAGAAAGTTTAGTATCATTTAAAAGAGCGGGAGCTAGTGGAATAGTAACATATTTTGCAGATTACATAGCCCATAGGTTACGATAACCACCACCATTTTTTTTTACCCCACTTAATTTTATTCCAAATTCTTTCGTGAAAATAATAAAAAAACATTTTGGTAATCACTTCAATCCCAGCTATAGAGCCACCTATTTTCCAATCAGCAGTGATTATCCAAGCGATAATAAAAGTATCTAGGGAGGCAGTAATTCTCCAAGTAAGAGTTTTTAAAATTGATCTTTTTTTGTGTTCTTCCATTATTTAAAAAATCTTTCTAAGCTTTTTCTAGACACGGGATAATTTAAGTTATTAGGAATTAAAATATTTTTTTCAAGGAATTTACCAATTAATTTTAAGGCGTGATATATTGATTTTACATCAACATCTTCAAATTTATTTTCTACCATAAAACTTGGAATACTTATTTTTTCATTATCTATATATACGGTGCTCATGTTTTTTTTTGAATAATTTTCAGAAACTAAATTAGATCTCAAACTCATATCAAAACCTATTTCTTTGAGAAAGTCAATTTCCCAAAAAATGTAATGAATAATCCAATTTTTATTAAACATTAATTCATTTAAGAAATTAGAAAATAAAACAAAAATAGAATTATAACTTAGCAATTCTGGAAGTGTAATTTTTAACAATTCAAGTGATGAAAGTAGACAATTTAATTTTTTGTTATCATCAAAAAAGAAGGGGCTTATCGCATCAATTATTTCAATTTTAAAATAACCTAGTCTATTTTCGTTTTTTGTTTTCAAAATTACCTGGATTTTATTTCCTAGTTGTAAATAATTGTTTATTTTCCTTGATGTACCTCCATATACAATACCTGAACACTTTCCATGATTTGACGTAAAAACTTCGATAATGATTGAATTCTCACCATACTTTTTTTTTGATAGAATAAAACCTTCATCTTTCCATTGCATAAACTATTATATTTTTAAATCGGTAAGAAGTTTTTTTGCAGCATCATGTTCTGCAACTTTTTTGGAATTTCCAACTCCATAAAAAAATTTCGAATTGTATATTTTTACAGAAGCTTTATACAAAGGCTTATGTCGAGGACCTTTGTAAGTTATTGCTCTATAAGTTGGCAATTTTCTAAAATGTTTTAATGAATATTCTTGTAATTTTGTTTTAGAATCTTTTTCAGTTATAGCTGATTTATTTATCTCATCTTTCCAAAATTTTAAAATAAAATTTTTTGCAACTCTATAACCAGAATCAAGGTATATAGCTCCGATTAGAGATTCGCATGCATCACTTAATATTTTATCCTCTATCTTTGTTTTTTTTTTATAAGTATTTCCTAAAACAAGAAATTTTTCCAATTTTAAAATTTTGCTAATTTTTAAGCAGATTTTCCAATTTACCAATGAAGCAAATTTTTTATCTAGGTTGCCCTCGGATTCATGTGGGTATAAATTTAATAATTTCTCGGATAAAATTAATGCTAGAACTCTATCTCCAAGAAATTCTAGCTTTTCATTATTCGACGAAATGCTAAAACTTTTATGGATTAATGACAAAGATAGTAAATTTTTATCCTTAAATTTAATATTTAATTTATTTTCTAATGCTTTTTGATCCTGCATAATTAATTGATTATATCTAAAAACCTTTTCCATTGGATAATTTCAAACCATTTCCATATTTGGAAAATATTTCCTTTATTTTTATTGGTTGAAAAAAAAATTATCCTTGCTTTGCCAACCAAATTCAATTTGTTTACATAGCCTACACTATTAAGATATCGACTATCTTTTGAACAATCCCTATTATCACCTAAAAAAAAATAATGATTTTTAGGAACTTTATATTTATCAGAGTTTTTAAAACTACCCTCTTTTTTATAAACCGCTGTATACGAGTATCCATTTGGCAATTTCTCATCATATGCAATGGCATTTATAATATTCTCTCCACAAAAAACTTTTAAATTTTTTATATTTTTTTTCGTTTTTAATACTTGATTATTATTTAAATATAAATTTCCATCAATAAATTGTATTTCATCTCCAGGTAAACCGATTAACCTTTTTATATAATCTGTTCTATTATCAGTGGGTGTTTTAAAAACAACGACATCTCCTCTTTTAGGATTTTTGAAAAAAAATCTATTATTTGAAATATTTGGGCTAAAAGGAAATGAGTGTTTGCTGTACCCATAAGTATATTTTGAAACAAACAATCTATCACCAACTAATAAAGTGGGCTCCATTGAAGAAGAAGGAATGTAAAAAGGTTGAAACAATAAAGATCTTATAATTATTGCTATAATGAACGCATAAAATAAAGTGCTGAAGTTATTATATATAAATTTTTTATTTATTTTCATTCCTTTGAAATTATAACACTTGCTATTGCATATTTTTTCTCATCTGTAATTGATAAAAAAATTTTAAACTTTTTAATTTTATATAAAATTTTTATTTTATTAATTATATTTTTACTAATTAACAGATATGGTTTGCCATAGTGATCATTTGCTACTTCGATATCTTTAAAATTTATATTATGTTTAATACCTGTTCCCAATGCTTTAACAAAAGCTTCTTTTGCGGCAAATCTTTTAGAGTAGCAGTTTATTATATTTGTTTTTTTTTCACAGTATGCGATTTCACTATTAGTGAATATTCTTTTTCTAAAATTATTTTTTTTTTTAAATAATGATTTTTTAAGTCTATTATTTTCAACAATATCTATCCCGGTTCCCAAAATACTCATTGTTTTAAAATTTTCTTAAATTTAAAAATTACCTTCTTTAAACCAATAAAAATTGCCTCACTAATTATAAAATGACCAATGTTGAATTCTTTAATATTTTTTATTTTTGAAATCACTTTAGCTGATTTATAAGTTAAACCATGTCCAGCATGTACTTCTAAACCAATTTTACTTGCAAAATAAGAACTTTTTTTAATCTTAATAAATTCTTTTGAATAATTTTTGTTTAAATTAAATAAATTACAAAATTTACCAGTATGTAATTCAATACAGTCGGCTCCCAATTCTTTACTTTTTTTTATGTTTGAAATTTTAGGTTCGATAAATAAGCTTGTGCGGATTCCTTTTTTTTTTAGAGAATAAATTATTTTTTTTAGCTTGGAATAATCATTAGTAATGTTCAATCCACCCTCCGTGGTTAATTCTTCTCTTTTTTCAGGAACTATACATACAAAACTTGGTATTGATTTTAAGGCAATTTTCAACATTTGACTTGTGGGAGACATTTCTAAATTTACACGGATATTTTTTAATCCAATAATTCTAGATAAATCTTTATCAACGATATGTCTTCTATCTTCCCTTAAATGAACGGTAATAGAATCAGCTCCAGAATTTATTGCTATTTGTGCTGCTTTATATGGATCAGGATAAATTTCTCCTCTAGCATTTCTTACTGTAGCAACATGATCTATATTAACTCCCAATCTAATCATTATTATATTAAAAAACTACTTTCAGATATGACGAAAGAATAAAGTGAGCCTCTAATAGTATTTTAGTTTTTTTTAAAACGTTTGAAAAATCTATGTAAGAGAGCATGTTTTTTTTTATGCCTTATAATTCTAAATTTAAATTCTTTTTGTTTTAACTCGCTTATAAGTTTTGTAAAGTTTTTTAAATCATCTATTTGTACATCGAACATAAAGTTTATATGATCTGATTTTTTTTCGACCATTTCTACGCCAGTAATATTCCCTTTATTTAAACCAATTAGTGAAGTAACTTCTCCCAATTTTCCTGGAAAATCTGGCAAAGATATCCATAAGGTACTGCTATATTTTTTGCTTATATCTTCCTTTGGTTCTTTATCATGCCAATATCTTCTGATAGCTGCTCGAGCTTTGCCTGTTTTTGCAGAACTTAGCCAATGAAGGGATGGTGATACTTTAGTAGAAGTAATTATTTTTATTATATCACCGTTATGTAATAAGCTTTGTAATGGGCTTTCGTTACCATTTATCTCGCATTTGATAGCTGTATCTCCAATTTGAGTATGTACAGCATAAGCAAAATCAATTGGGGTTGCGTTTTTGGGAAGTTTTATCACTGATCCTTCCGGAGTAAAACAAAATACGTTGTCTTGAAACATTTGAAGTTTTGTGTATTCATAATAATGTTCTGGACTAGCTCCTTGATCAATAATTTCAACCAAATCAACAAGCCAATCATATTCCTTCCAAGTCGATACACTAAATTTTTCTGAGGATTTATATTTCCAATGAGATGCTATGCCTCGTTGCGCAAACTCGTGCATTTGCTTAGTTCTGATTTGAATTTCGATACGTTGTTTTTTAGGGCCAATAATTGCTGTATGTATTGATTTATAATTGTTAATTTTTGGAGTTGAGATATAGTCTTTAAGTCTACCGGGTATTGTTTGCCAGATACTATGAAAAATACCCAAAGCTTTGTAACATTCGGGAATGCTATTCACTATCACTCTAAATCCAACAATATCAGAAATCTGTTCTAAAGAAGTTCTTTTTTTTTGAATTTTCCTCCAAATTGAAAATGGTGTTTTTTCTCTTCCTGTTATCTTTGCATTAATACCATTTTCTTTTAATGTACAAATAAACTTTTCTGAAACTTCTTTAAATATATTTTTTCTATTTTCTTTTTTAACGTCTAATCTTTTAGTGATTAATTCTCTTGCTTCAGGATTTAATACTCTAAATGAAATATCTTCCAATTCATCTCTTATTCTATTCATTCCCATTCTGTCTGTTAATGGGGCATAAATTTCCATAGTTTCTTTTGCAATTTGTTTTCTTTTTTCGATATCTTTAAATCCTTCAATTGTTCTCATATTATGCAATCTATCTGCTATTTTAACAAGCAGCACTCTAATATCTTTGGAGGTCGCTAAAATCAATTTTCTAAAATTTTCCGCTTTAGAATTTTTTTTAGCCTTATCTTCAAGTTCAGAAATTTTAGTAACTCCCTCAACTAAATCTGCCACCTCCTTACCAAATTCATCTTTAACAGTTTTATAGGTAGCATTAGTATCCTCAATCGTATCATGCAAAAGTCCAGTAGCTATGGTTACACTATCCAGTTTAAGATCAGTCAATATATTTGCAACAGCAACTGGATGTATTAAGTAAGGATCTCCTGAATTTCTTTGTTGAGTTGCGTGGGCTTTTAGGGCAAAGTTATATGCCTTTGAAAGAGCATCTGGATTTAAAAACTTATTATAAGTCTTAACTTTATTGATTAAATCTTCCTGGTTAATCATCTAATTATAATATCAATTTTCCTCAATCTTTAATATAAAGTTTTTTTCATCTTTACTAAGTTTTTGGAGTAAAATGCTAATAATCTCTTTTGTTTTAGGATGTTTCCACTGCGGAAATATTTCTTGCAATGGAAATAATACAAAATTTCTTGAAGTAAGTTCTTTATGTGGCAACGTAAGGCTTAAATTATTTTTTTTTAGATTCAAAATTTGGCTATTATAGTCAATAATGTCTATATCACATGTTCGAGGATCATTTTTTTTACCTCTTTTTCTTTCTAGCCTTTCCTCTATAATAGTTAGAACCGACATCAAATCAATTGGTGCTAAGATGGTTTCGACTAAAATAACGACATTAATAAATTTAGGATTTTCTTTATTAGGATAAGAAGGGGTTTCGTAAAAACTAGATCTTTTAATTATTCTAATTCCATATTCTTCGAGATATGAAATTGCTAGGTTTATATTTTTAAATCTATTTCCATATTTGGATGGTAAATTTGATCCTAATCCAATAAAAATCATCTTAAATCAGCTTGTTTTTCTAAAATATCTAGATTTTTCTCTTTTCCAATCTCTCTGTTTTATAACTTGTCTCTTATCATATCGTTTTTTACCTTTGGCAACTGCAATTTCAACTTTTACTTTTCCTTTTTTAAAATACATTTTTGTTGGAATAATTGTAAATCCTTCTCTATTAATTTTTCCAATTAGTTTATTTACTTCTCTTTTTTTTAATAAAAGCTTTCTATTATTAGTTGGATAATGATCATTGTAACTAGACTGTTTATAGGAAGAGATATGTGTATTAATCAAAAAAAACTCTCCATCTTTATCTATTGCATAAGAATCTGATATGTTAACTTTGCCATTTCTTATTGATTTAACTTCAGATCCTTTTAAGACGATTCCTGCTTCCAAAACTTCATTAAAAAAATAATTAAATCTTGCTTTTCTATTTAAACAAATAATTTTTATACCTTTGTTGGTTTTGCTTCTCATGAATTAAATTAAATTAGCATGTTGCATTGCTGATTTAATTTTTTCTTTAGATTGAGAAGTAACTCTTACAAGGGGAAGTCTAACTTCATCTGAACAAAGTTTTAATAGATTTGCTGCATATTTAACAGGACTAGGATTGCTCTCAATAAAAAGAGATTTGTGTAACGGCATTAATTGATCATTAATTTCTTTTGCCCTTGCTAAAAGATTATCATTATTTTTTGCCAAAGAAGCTTCCTGAAATTCCGAGCAAAGTTTAGGTGCTATATTTGCAGTCACTGAAATGCATCCCTTTCCTCCTCTCAAATTAAACTCTAAAGCTGTAGTGTCTTCTCCAGATAGTTGGACAAAATCATTTCCAATTTTTCTTTTTTGTTCATCAACACGGTCTAAATTTGCAGTTGCATCTTTGACTCCAATAATGTTTTTTAATTCAAAAAGTCTTGCCATAGTATCAACCGACATATCAACTACTGACCTTGAAGGTATGTTGTATATAATTATGGGTATGTTACTTTCGTCACTTATAGCTTTATAATGATGATACAAGCCTTCTTGTGTAGGTTTGTTATAATAGGGTGTTACGACAAGTGAGGCATTTGCTCCCGCTTTCTCAGCATACTTAGTTAGTAATATTGCTTCTTCTGTTGAATTTGAACCGGTGCCAGCAATCACAGGTATCTTTCCTTTACATTCGCTTACACATAATTTAATCACCCTCATATGTTCTTCATGATTTAAAGTTGGAGACTCACCTGTTGTACCGGCAGGCACGATACCAGAGGTGCCATTTTTAAGATGATAATGAATTAGAGAAATATAGGCGTCTTCATCCAATTTACCATTTTTGAATGGAGTAATTATTGCTACAATTGATCCTTTAAACATAAATCTTTATAACATAATTTGCTGAATCTAATCATCTAAAATTATATGATCAAATTTTCTATAACAAATTTAATTATATTTATAATAGCATTGTTTTTGTCAAAAAATTTAGTTGCTTCAGAACTAGTTTTACCAAAACCTCAGCCAAAAATTGAAGAATTATCAAAGAAAGAAATAGTAGTACTAAAACCTCGGCCTAAAGATACTAAGTTGAAAAAGGAAAAAAATTCTCAAATTGATTCTCAATCCAAGATTGATGAAACGTTATTAAAAGAAATACCTCTACCAAAAAGTAAACCAATAAGCGGTGAACTCATTAAGTTGCAAACTAAGGAAAAAAAGTTCTTATTACCTAAAAAAAAACCTGAGAGCTTCACAGTAGACCAAGCAGAATCTGAAAAAAAACATAAAAAAATCGAAAAAAAAGAAATTATTGCAAAAATTGATGAAAAAAAATTAATTTTTCCTAGAAAAAAACCAATTACATACAAAAAACAAAAAGTAAAAGCTACTACTACATCTAAATATTTTTCAAAAAAAGATTTCAAATTAACTAAGAAAATATTTTCTGAAATAGATAAAAAAAGATGGGCCAGTGCCCTAAATTTGACAGAAAAGGTTACAAGTAGATCGATTTTTAGATTGGTTAAATGGCTTTACTTATTAGAGCCAAATAATCAGGCAAATTTCTATGATTATATAAATTTCATTAATTTAAATCCAAAATATCCAAGAATTAATAGACTTAGGTATTTATCAGAACACAAAATATATTCAAATAGCATTTCTGACACGCGTGTAATCAAATTGTTTGAAAGAAAAGAGCCTTTCAGTGGATACGGAAAACTAATGTTAGGCCAAAGCTATTTAGCAAAAGCTAACTATGAAGAAGGAATACCTTTAATAAAAGATGGTTGGGTTACTGCCAAATTGTCAAAAAAAAATCTCAAATATTTCAAAAAAAAATTAAAAAAATATTTAAATACAGAAGATCATATTAAAAGAGCAGATTGGTTGGCTTGGGAAAATAAATACTGGGATTTAAAAAGAATGCTCAGGTATTTGCCTAAAGATTATCAAGCTTTATACAATGCAAGACTATTACTCATGAGTAGATCTTATGGTGTGGATAACGCTATTAATAAAGTACCTAATAAATTTAAAAAAGACCCAGGATTACTATACGATCGACTAAAGTGGAGAAGAAAAAGGGGTCGCGTTGAATCTTCCCTGGAGATACTATTAAAAATCAAAAATGATCCAAAATTCTTAGTAAGACCTGAGAAATGGTGGTTTGAAAGAGAAATTATATCAAGAGCTTTAATTTATAAAAAAAAATATACACTTGCTTACAAGATTGCGAGCAATCACTCAATGAAAGAGGGTCCGGAATATGCAGAAGCTGAATGGATGTCTGGCTGGATCGCGTTAAGTTTTTTAGATGATCCTATATTGGCAACTCAACATTTTCATAATTTTTTTGCAAATGTGGGTTATCCCATAAGTTTATCAAGGGGTGCCTACTGGCTTGGAAGATCATATGAAAAATTAAATGACGTAGAAAGCTCAGAAAAATGGTTTAAAGAATCAGCTAAATTTCTAACTACTTATTACGGCCAACTGGCCTTTATAAAAATTTACCCCGATAAAGATTTTTACTTGGATAGAGAGATGATGATGCCAAGTGATATTGAAAAAAAGATATTTAACGATAACGAATTAACAAAATTGGTAATTTTACTTCACGAAATAAACAAAACTAAATATGCTAAAGATATTGTCAAACATTTGGCTACTATTAATATTAACCAAGGAAGTGAAATTTTAGCAGGAGATTTAGCAAACAGTATTGGAAGATACGATTTTGCAATTCAAATCGCAAAGGGTGCATCTTATGAAAAAAGATTTCACAATAATTTAAACTTTCCAATTATTGATGTGCCTTCAAAAATCAACAAGAAGAAAATGCCTTCTCCAGAACTTATTCTAGCAATGATTAGGCAAGAAAGTGAATTTGATACACATGCACATAGCTACGCTGGTGCCAGGGGTATGATGCAATTAATGACATATACAGCTAGGCTTGTAGCTAAACGTGCCAAACTTTCTTATAGCAAAAAAAAATTAACTTCAGATCCTAATTACAATATTAAATTAGGTTCATATTATATTGCTGAGCTTCTCGAGCAGTATGAAGGATCTTATCCATTTTCAATAGCAGCTTATAATGCTGGTCCCAAACGAGTTGCTTACTGGAATAAAATTAATGGCAATCCACAAAATAATAAAATTGATTACGTAGATTGGATCGAGTTAATAAAATTTAGAGAAACACGAAATTATGTTCAAAGAGTCTTAGAAAATATTAATGTCTACAAGTACTTGTTATATAGAAAACCAATTAAACTTCACAACTTCTTTTCTGACAAACCTCACTATTAACAGGAATTGGCGGAGAGTGTGAGATTCGAACTCACGAGACGCTTTCACGTCTGCAGCTTTAGCAAAGCTGTGGTTTCAACCAGCTCACCCAACTCTCCAAGGCTATAATTAAACTTTTACTAGATTATAT
>Ga0187833_10002826_pt1 | contig 18216 bp, 17 predicted proteins | sample ETNtaG_37_FD_167968 | JGI IMG/M metagenome (GOLD analysis project Ga0187833, IMG submission 167968) | Marine microbial and viral communities from oxygen minimum zone, Eastern Pacific Ocean - ETNP2014_SV_400_PacBio MetaG (Illumina Assembly) | ecosystem: Environmental > Aquatic > Marine > Hypoxic...
ATCCACAAGTTCACGTGGCATTGAGGATGTTGGGTGGCAGTTGACAACCTCGATGCTCGGCCATAAAGTGTGGGCATCTCGGATTGTTGCGTCTATGAGGAGATTCAATCCATCTGGGAAATACCGGCTTGTACTGCAACGCGTCCCCGACGATCAGCACGCCCCGCGGTTCCAGCAACAGGCAAGTGCTGCCCTGAGTGTGGCCTGGCGTGTGCACTACTCGGATTTCGTCGCCGACCGGCAGGCGGTCGCCGTCCTCGAGATGATGGTCGACGCCAACCGGCGGACCGTTGATGCTTGCGACTACTGGCACGGCGACAGCTCCGAACAGCTTGTTTCGGTACGGATTAGGCATACGAACGCTCCCGTCGATTATCGGCGCTTCGAGCGTGTGAGCCGCGACCGACGCCGACGATCGCTCGACGACCCCGGCGAGCCCTCCGGTATGGTCCGGGTGATGGTGCGTCAGCACAACCAGGGCGACGCTTTCGATCGACGATCCGATTGCTTCCAAACCTGCCTCGATGAGCGGACCGCTCCCCCGCCCTCCCGCATCGACGAGTCCACGCCCTGATCCTCGACGATCGCCGTAACCGTTGAACCGACCGCGTTGAGTTAGTGTACGCCGGGGACGATTTCGACCGGCGGCTTGGAAAACAGCTTCGCAAAGAATCCCAACCGAAACGCGCTCCGTCTGCTCGATTGCCGTGTGCGCTCTGTGCTTCGCGCATCATACTACGGCGGCGTTTGACGCCGTAAGAGTCGGTCGAGTAAGGTTTGCCCTCGGTTCCGGTTGGTCGCTTACTGTCCGAAGAGCCTGGGCAGTGCGGTCGCGCCGTAGTAACCCGCGTACGCGCCGACCGTGAACTTCACAACCTTGCCCGTCCAGCACGCCACAATGAATCGAGACAGCGAGTACTTGGTCGATCCGGCGGCGAACGACACTGCGTCGAACATGGGAACCGCGAGCACGAATATCGTGGCGAATCCGTGTCGCCGGAACCAGCCGTCGATGCGCGGATACCCCTTACTCTTCATCAGCGCGGGACGGGCGGTGTCTCGGGTCCCTGCTCCAACCGTGAATCCGGTCAGCTCGCCCAACGACGATCCGGTTGCGCCAGCGAGCCCGACCACGATCGGATTCAGCACGGCGCCGGCCGCGATGACCGCGGCGAGGCCTGGCACCGGCACGAACAGCGTCCCGCTGGCGATGACGTTCAGCGCGAACACTCCGACGTAGCCCATGCCGTGCAGGTCGTCGAGTTGGTTTCTGAGCGTCAGACCGACGGCGGTGAACAGCACCATCGGCACGACGGCGAGGACGACGGGGAACGCACGGTTCTTGCGAATTCGAGCCGTCGCCGAAGCCGCTGACGCTCCCGCGTTGGCCATGCCCGCTCGAATCCGGACGCCGCGATGGGGAAGCTCGAGTGCCCTCCGTAGTTGAAATGTGTTCAAGCTTGCCGTCATGGTCCGCTCCTCGGTTCCGCATGCACGATTCCCGGCGTACTGGCCTTCACATACCAGCCTACGATCCGGAGCGTGAACGGCGTGCGTTGCGAACGAACCATCTCGCGATGGTACGTGTACCACATTGAGCTCTACCAAGTCGCCGGGAGCACGCGATCAACAAGATGCGGTTGGGCTTCTCGAATCGATGATCATATTCGCGCATCAGAATATGTGGAGGTTGAAAATGGCTACATTGAACGAAACCGATCAACGAGAAGCTTTGGCCAATTCTGCGCAGATAGCCGCGGCTTTCTTCAGGGGTCTATCCGACGCCAACAGATTGCAAATCATCTCGATGCTTCTGGAAGAAGGCGAGATGAGTGTTGGCGAGCTAGTCGAGCGACTGGATGTCAGTCAACCCAGGGTGTCAGCCCACCTCGCTTGCTTGCGGACCTGTGGATTCGTGTCATCCAAGCGCCATGGCAAGTACGTCTATTACGGCATCACCGACGATCGCGTACGTGACTTCCTGCGAATAGCCCAAACGATTGTGAAAGACAACGCCAGAAGATTAGCCTGCGAGCTGGTCAACTAGCGACGGCTCCGAACGAAAGAGGAATCAAATGAGCACCCAAACGAACAACGCCTATTCGATCCAAAAAGTAGCGGACAACCTCAAAAGGCTTGGCTTGCCCCCTGACTGGGACGAGAGAACCAACCGACTGCTGGCTTCGATCTACCGGGAACTGGTTAAGGGAACCCCCGTCAACGCTGCCACAGTAGACAGTTGGGCAGCCGCATCCGGGCTCGACCACGAAGCAGGGAAAGAGTTTGTCGACGGAGTATCCGAGAAGGACGAAGCCGGGAACGTGGTCGGCGCGGTGGGACTGTCTCGAAACGAGCACTCTCACAAATTCGAAGTCGACGGCGTCGGCCTGACGACTTGGTGTGCCTGGGATACCCTGTTCATCGCACAGGCACTCGGCAAGACCGCGAACGTAACTTCGTACGCACCGGACTCCGGCAGTGAAGTCACGCTCGAGATCAGCCCGACCGGCGTAGTCGCGAATCCGGTGAGAGCGGTCGTCTCAGTCGTGATGCTCGACCCCAGCCAGATCGACATGGAGTCGCTGGAATCCGTGTACATGGTGTTCTGTCACCAGATCCACTTCTTCCCATCGCGTGAAGATGCCGAACTGTGGAGCGCCGAAAGCGAATCTGACTTCGCGATCCTGTCGGTGGACGATGCTTTCGAGGTCGGCTCCATCGCGTTCGCGGACTTGATCGAAGTCGCCAGTCGGGAACGGTCAACGTCGGAGTCGACGCAGTCTTTCGCGGCGTAACTCGGAGGCGCAACTTGATATGTGCTCCGGTCGAACCGAGACGGGATACCGAGGCGTTCGAAAAAGAGAGGCTACAGAATGAAAATCGAACTTCTATCGTTTGAAGACAGCCCGAACCACGACGCGGCGGTGGACCTCCTGAGCTCGGTGCTGGCCGAGCATTTGGTGAGCGAACCCATCGACTACGCCGACGTCCCCGACGCGGAAACCGGAGAGCGGGTCCGATTCCCAGGGTCGCCGACGATCAGGATCAACGGAAATGACATCGATCCCAATTACGAAGACTCGGGCGACTACGCACTCCAATGCAGGGTTTACGCGACACCCGACGGCTACAGCGGCGTGCCGGACCGAGCGTGGATCGAATCGGCTATCGCGGACGCAGTCTAAGCAGGAACCTCGGAGCAGGCCCGATCACAATTGGTCGGGCCCGTCGAGTTGTATGTGACTTGGCGAGATTGGGCGCTGACGCGTCTAAGCTCAGGCCGAGCGCGAAGGCAGCGCGACCGTTGCCTCGCCTGGAGCGGTCGACTTGCCGTTCTGATCGACGACGTCGACTTTGAGATCGATCAGGTGCTCGCCGTCTTCGACGCGTTTGCCCGTGACCAAGCCGGTGCACGTCAGCACATCGTCCTTTTGGTTGATCGACCGGTACTGGCACCCGACTTTGCGAATCTGCGCTTCGTCGCCCGCCCAGTCGCGCAGCATGTTGTGCAGATAGGCGAAGCGTAGGTTGCCCATTCCGAAGGCGCCGGCCTCGTTGAGCGCGATTCGGCCCGCGGCATCGTCCATGTGGATGTAGACGAACTCGTCGTTGACCGCGGCGTAACGGTTCCAGTGCATGAAATCCGTCTGGCGAGACCAGGGCGTGATCTCCGAGCCGACTTCGATGTCTTCCCAATAGACGTTGTAGGACATGTCTTCCTCCAGTCGGTTAGTATCGAATGCCGGTGGATCGTTTGACTTTGACGAGCCCACCATTCTGGTTGGTCCAACGTGTCTCGGTGATCGAGAACAGGGTAAGCCCCAAGCTGGTTTTTCGTTCGGACCAGTCCACCAACCCGGTGGTGGTCGATATGACGTCACCGGGCTTCATCGGTTCGTAGTATTCCTCTACCTGGCCACCATTCATGCCGCGGGAGCCAACGCTCGCGCTGGTTGCCGTGGTTCGGCCCGCCGCGGCCGGTTCGCGATCGATGGGCCAGGCGAACGGGTTGAAGTCCAGAGGCGCCACAACTCCGCCGTGTCGGGTCGTCTTGGCGTACTCTTCGTCCCAATGCAGCTTCGGAGGCGTCTCTGGCCAATAGACGGCGATGCCCCACTTACGGATATCCGAGAGCGCGATCGGCGGCGCGACGCGCGGCTCGCTGAACACCCCTCTTCGTTGGATCATTTCGTCTGTAACAAGGGTCTCTGGCTGGGTGGCCACTGATGTCTCCTCCTGTTTCTCCCGTGACGTTTCTTATTGTGTCTTGGAGCTCAGCCTTCTCATTTGATCCTCCAGTGTTGTCAGCGTGAAACCCTCTTTCCGGACTCTGAGGTCGAAGTAAAGCAGAGTCAACCCGATGTATGTAATCGGGGCTATCACCGCGAAGGCGATCGGACTGATAAGGAGCGCCGCAGGGTCCGACACCAGACTCAATAGGCTGATCGGGATCCCGACCGCTATCACGAGCCCGATGCATATCAGCACGAACACGATCAGGATTCCGAACACGCGCCACCAACTTCCGCGCACCAGCAGACGGCTCCGCCCGAGCGCCAAAATCGGGCTGTCCTTTTCGAGTATGACGGCGTGTGCGACAAAAACCCATATGACAGCCAGATAGAAAAGCAAAGGAATTCCGACGACGATCAGCGCCAAAACGGCAGCGCCAATCAACGCCATCACGAGGATGATGACGGCCACGATGAGGTTCACCGATCTGGCAAGCGCCACGCTAAAACAGTATTGGAGGTCGATCTCGAGCCCGGAAACGACCTGTGCCACTGCGACGATGGCAGCTCCGCTGGCGACTACCGAGACGACGACTGCGACGATCGAGAATACCACCGACAACGCCGTCGGAGTGAACGACGCCAGCACGCCGAAAATCTGCGGTGCCATGGCAATGATGAGAAAAGGCTTGAAGTTATCTCGGTAGAGATCGAACGTCTCGGAGATGATCTCGCCCATGTCGCGCGCGGGGATCCGTTCGGAGTCGTCGACGATGCCAGCTTCAGAGTGGGCGTCGGATTCGGCCGTCAACGTGGAACCGCTTGCTGCGCAGATGCTCGCGTCGAGCGAAACAGGCCGGCCACAATTCGGACAATACTTTCGCAACGACGGCCCCCAATTTATGATGGGGCGAGTGTAGCAACGGCTCTCGGGTCAGTCAACCGAATTCGGCTAGCCGGATTTCACAATTTACGTCAGAACGTCCGCTCGAGGATCCCGCCAATGCAAGCGCTCACTGCCTCAGTTCATCCGCTAGCTCTCACAAGTTGTAGCCTTCTGTGTGGACCCTGAGGTCGACACATTGCAGGGTCAGTCCCACGTGCGCAGTCGGGAGCGATAGGCGCGACAAAGAATCGAGCCGCGATGGCATTGGAGAGTGGGCAAAAATCCACGGTCGGCGACGGGCATCACGATCCCGAATGCCCCGGGTGTGTAACTGTATCCGGTGGTGAAAGCGGCGAGGGCCGCGGTCACTCGGCTTCCGCTGTTTCTTGCGGGGGCTCGGCAGCCTCGCCAGCCCCAGCGGGCTCGGCGGGCTGCCGAGCGATTGTCCCCATCATTTCGGGCGGCAGTTCTTCTTCCACGTCTTCGAGGCAATAGTATCCGGCGTCGTCGATCTCGAAGCCTATCTTCAGACAGTTATCGGGTCCAACCTGGATTTCAAAGATACTGCCGCTTCCGGGGATGCCATGGACGTCTGACGTCTCATCTCTGCTTACGCTTGCGTCGATGGCGATTGCAAGCGTCGTCACGGCCATCAACAACATGAGGCCCAATATGGCGACAGCTCCAAATCTCATGCGCAGGCATCTCCCCGGTACGCGATCGCGTACCGTTGACTCCTATCATACGTTCGGCGACTCCGACGTTCTGGGGTGGCAGCCGTGGCATCGAGTGGGCGCCTGCACGGGAAGGGGGGAGACGAAGGATTGTTGCTGCCATTCAGCGCCAATATCCAGGCATCTGAAACGAACTCTGGTCTGTGCCACCAGCAGTTAACAGCGCGCCAGGTGGAGTCGCTCGTAACGCCGTCGGCAGGTCAACCGGGGCCGGCTTGTCGCCGGGTCGGCGCACCCGACACGCCACACGCAATACGACGAGCGACCATGCTTCTCGAATCAGCCGTCCAAAAAGACCGCGAACACCCTCTGGGGAATGAAGCAACCCTCCGCGATCACAGCGATACCGCTATCGATTTCCACCCTGGGTTCCACATATCCGGATAGTTGCAGCATGATGCCCGTGTCGAGGTCGTGGGCGAAAGCACCCGTGCCTTCCTTCGTTATCGGGCGCACGTCGCATGCGGCCTTTACGGTCCAAAATACGCGTTGGTCGGAAACCTGAGGCCTACTCATGCCTCCGGGGACCTCCGTGATCTTGCGAATTTCGCCAGTCTTCAAATCAAGGAGCCAGACGGCATCCTCGGAAGCGGGTTGAGTTCCTTCCCAGACCACGTAATCGCGATAGACCGAGGGACTCCGATTGATCGCTCCTGATTGTACAATCGGCCTTTCCTCGCCAGTCACAAAACCGTAGAGGTAGATGTCGACCTCGTTTTCGGCGCATCGCGTGCAGCTAGCCTTGTCAGTTCCCATGACTGGGGAGTTGCCGTTGTCTTCCCACACAACCGAGTCGCCTTGGACCGCCGGATTGCTCTGAGCCCCAGCGCAATGGTCACCGCAATCTCTTCGCCCGGCCTGACATCGTAGGCGTAGATGTCAAAGTGGGTGTAGTGCTCGCCGAGCTCGTTTCTGTTGCTCATCCATACCAGCCGACGGTCTGACATTCGCAAAGCTCGGCGTTTCGCGGGAATGTCCGTGATCAGTCGAAGTTCGTCAGTCTCCAGGTTCAAAAGGTAAATGTCGTCTGCGGTGTTCTCGGCGGCGTTGCGGGAGGAACCGCCAAGGTTGATCTCTTTTCGCTGGTCGATCCACGCGACGTAATTTCCGGAGATGGCCGGCTCGCGTTTCCTCTGTCCGTCCGTGGTGAGTTGGCGCGATTCTCCGGTGTTGATATCGACAAGGTGGAGTTCGCGGTCACGACCCACGCTGACGTATCTCTCGCCGGATACGTCGTATGGCGCGTATTTTGGGTCCAACTCGACGATCGTCAGATCGGTTGCCGCAGTGGCGTTTGCAGCAGGACTCACCTTGGGACTCGGCGTGGGACTTGCGGCGGGACTCGCGGCGGGACTCGCCGTCGGACTTGCCGCTGGACTCGAATAGCACGCGGCAGCCATCGACGCGAGCAGCATAAATACCCACAGTGTCAGTGATCGGTGACGGCCCATCATTTCTCTCCAGCGACCCGGGCGCCTATCTCGAAGTTGGTTTCGGGCGACGTCTTCGAGGCCATTACAAAGCGACTTTCACAAGTCGGTGAAGGGTCTATGGCTCGGCCAAGCGAGACCAAAATCAACGTATTTCAAGATTGTCTTGGACGGGGAACGACTGATGCGTGCCACTCCAATAACTTCCAAATAGCGGCGTCGAAATTGAGTGCCTACGGAACCTCAGATTCTTCTCCTTCTGCGGAAGGATCAGAGTGACACAATGTTGAGGCGTCGTTGCCGCCTCAACATTGTCCGGTCGTCGGACATAATCCCGATTGCATCGGGACTCAGGATAATCAGCGCGGGCGCCCGTTGAAACGTCGCTCACGACCATGTCAACGTAAACGAGACCGCTCCGGTCGGAACGGTCCCGTTTTTCATTCTTGCCTCAGGCGCGTCGAAGCGAGAAGACTAGTAGCCCATGATGGTGCTGCCTCGGGTATCGGCGGAGACAACCAGCTCCATCGGTTCTGTCACGACGTTGACGCATGCGACTTTGCCTTCCAGAGTCGCTTGATACGCTCGCTCGAGAGCGGGACGGAGCTCGTCCGGGTCGGTGACGTTTTCCGCGTGGCCCCCAAAGGCTTCGACGATCTTATCGTAACGAATGTCTGGCGTGTATCGCGCCACGCGCTCTTCATATCCTTCGGGCAGACCCATTTTGGCTTCCATGGTCCCGCCAACGATGCCACCGTTGTTGTTGACGATGAACACGATCGGCGCGTTGTGCCTCACCGCGGTCTCCATCTCCATGCCGTTGAACCCGAATGCGCAGTCGCCATTGACGCTAACAACTGGCACATCCGGTCGCGCGATCTTGGCGCCCACCGCGAACGGGATGCCGACGCCGATGCAGCCATTGGTCCCCGCGTTGAGGCGGCTTGCCGGTGTGTAACTCGGCAACACCTGGCGTCCGGTTGCGAGCGTGATCTGCCCGTCGACAGTGTAGATCGTATCGCGGGGGAAGACGTTTTGGATTTCATTCATCATCCGATAAGTCCGAATCGGCTTGGCGTCGGAGTTCAACAGAGGTTCGAGCGACTTCCCGTTGGACTCTGCTTTTTCGCGCAAACTTGACAGCCACGGTCCCTCTTCGGCGCGATCGGCTATGCCTTCGGTTTTGCCTTGCATCTCGGTCAGGAGCTGATTGAGCACCGCTCCCGCGTCGCCCACGAGGCCGACTTCGGTGGCGCGGTTGGCACCGATCTCCTCGGGTTCGATGTCGATGTGGATGATCTTGGCGTCGGGTGCGAACCGCTTGCCGAAGTCGAACATCCAGTTCAACCTCGCGCCGGCGACCAGAACCACATCGGCACCGCGCATGATGTTGCTGCGCGCCGCGCCCATGTTCAGCGGATGGTCGTCAGGGACGAACCCGCGACCCATCGGCGACGTCATGAAAGGCATGCCCAAGGTTTCGGCGAGTTCCTTGAGCTGGTCTCCGGGATCGGCCCAGCGGACTCCCTTGCCGATGATCATCGCCGGTCGCTCGGCGTTCATCAGCAGCTCCGCGGCACGCTTGACGTCTTCGGGGTCGGCCTGCGGGGTCGCGCCGGTGTAGTATCCCTCCGGCCATTCGACGTCTTCTTCTTCTACCATTGCGGACAGAATGTCGGACGGCATGTCGAGGTAGACTGGTCCCGGCCTGCCGCTCTTGGCTTTGCGGAACGCCATGCTCATGAAATACGGGATTCGCTCGGCGCTGTCGATCTGGACAGACATCTTGGTGATGCCGCGGAACATCGGGACGTTGTCGGTCTCCTGGAACGTGCCCGAGTAGCGACCGCCCTGCGGTCCGGAGCCGCCCAGGATGACCAGCGGCATGCAGTTGTCGAACGCGACATGGGCGCCGGTGACGCAGTTGGTCACGGCGGGGCCGGCGGCGATTACGCACACGCCGACCTGGTTTCGGACGTATCCGTAAGCCGCGGCGGAGAACGTTGCGGCCTGCTCGTGGCGAACGCCGATCGGCCGGACGCCGATCTGGGACGCATAACCCAGGATTTCGACGATCGGCCCGCCCGGCACGCCGAAGACCGTCTTGACGCCTTCTCTTTCTATCGACCTCGCGACGAGGTCAGCTCCTTCGATCTGAGTCACCGGTGTCCTCCTGTTTTTCCGTCACGCTCCTTGGTTTCGGCGGCGCTTTGCATGGGGCGGAGCGTTTGCGGCCCTCATCGCCATTTCGCACTGTTGTTCGCTGTCAAATGCCCGTTGTCAAACCCGAACTCGGCGAAACAGGCCGTAGCATCGGACGCGATCCGGTTCGTTGACTCGCGCTATCTCATCTTCCACTGGGGTTTGCGCTTTTCGGAGAAGGCTTTAGGCCCTTCGATGGCGTCCTCCGTGCCGCCCACGATCTGGGCGATCGGGCCGGACAGCTTCATCGAGTACTCGACCGGCAAATTGCGCCCTTGGTACACGATCCTCTTGATGGATTGCACTGCCAGAGGGGCGCACATCTTAATCTCTTCCGCGATGCGGTCTACTTCCTTGAACAGCGCGTCACGGTCTTCGACGACTTCCTGAATGAGGCCGATCCGGTACGCGCGGTGCGAATCGATTCGGCGGCCGGTGAGCTGCATGTACAGCGCCTCGCCGAGCGGAACCATGCGCGAGAGGTTGTGCAGACCGTACCCGGCCAAGATGCTCCATCGGGGTTCCGGCAGGCCGAATTGGGATTTCCTGGTCGCAACACGGATGTCGCACTGCAGCGAGACCTCAAGTCCACCGGCGACACAGAAACCGTCAATCGCGGCGATGATGGGCTTGAACACGCCGCGGTCCGCCCAGGTCAGCCCCGTGGTCGCGCCGACCCGACGATCGCCCGCGGCGTCGAGGCTCGCGCGTTCCTTGAGGTCCATGCCCGCCGAGAACGCACGTCCGCCGGCGCCGGTTACCACGGCGAGCTGCATTTCAGGGTCGTCGCGGAAATCTTCGATCGCCTCGACCAACCCTCCGCTCAGTTCGCGGTTCAACGCGTTGAGCGAATCAGGCCGGTTCAGGGTTATGTAGGCGACGTTATCTTTCTTTTCGTACAGGATCGTCGATGTCGAAAGAGTCATGGCGTTCTCCGTTAAAAGATGTCGATCGATTTCGGGTCCCATTTCGATGGTTTGAGCAGTTGAGATCGGCGTTCCGGCGTCTTCGGCACACTGCCTGAATCTGTCAGCGGGAGTGTATTCCGAACTGGGTCGGGTGTCAACGCGATGTACTCTCACGTTCCCCCGCCGCGATGCACCCGGATTGGCTGCTCAGCGAAGCGGGTCGGGATATCGGTGTGATGGGCGGCGGCAGCACGTGAGTCGTCCGCGTGCTCAACAGATATCGCGAGTGGCGACGGCAATTACCTGCTGGCGGTTGAGCATCATCCGTTGGCGGGTACGCTGGAGCGCATCTGCATCAACTCAACGAGGCGACAATCAGTCAGTTTCGACTCCTATGTCGACTGAATAGATCGTCCCAGTGAACGCGAACGGCGCATCGTAAAGATCGGTGATCGGCGCCAGCACATCCTTGCCGATGTCGACCCCGCCGACCCTCGACGCCTTCATGACGGCGGGGATGCGCGTCACGCCGGCCTCGGCGCCGTCGATGGTGAACGTCGCGGTCGCTCCGGCGTCGCTCGTGTACGCGAACGTTAGCCCGATGACCGTTCGGCCATCGGGTAGGCTCGCGGAGGATCGTCCGACGGTTAGGCTGCCAGAGGCTTTATGGGCAAGCACCAGGCGATTGCTTTGCACGAACAGCGAGAACCCGTCCGTAAACGAACCGTGAGAGTAGATCACGCCTTCGGTTTCCGGGCCGTCGAGCTCGACGTCGGCTGCCAGCTTCCAGTCTCCTGCTCTGAGTTGAGGACCCAGAGCCGCCGGGACGTGAGCTCCGGGCGAAACGAAGCGGTAGTTCGAGGTCTCGTGGTAGGCGCCCGGATGCCTGCTCGGACCGGCTTTCTCGAAGCTGCGATCATCGAGCGGCAGCACCCCGTAGCGGCCGGCCTCGATCCACCAGAGATCAATCATCCTTCGCAGGCGCTCCGGTTCCAATGCGGCGAGATTGCGAGTTTCCGCGAAGTCTTCGTCGAGGTGGAAAAGCTCCCACCCTTCGGTGTCGTAGTCGTCGCCTGGTTCGTGACGGGTGACGGCCTTCCAGCCGTCGATCCAGAGCCCTCGGTTGCCGATCACCTCGAAGTATTGGATCGGCTTTTCGGACGGGACATCCGGCTGCGTATACGTGTATGCAAGACTAGTGCCGGAAATCGGAATCTGGTCGTATCCACGGTAACTCGTGCGTGGCTGAACGCCAACCATCTCGAGGATCGTTGGAGCAATGTCGCTAACGTGGTGGAACTGATTGCGGACACCGCCGGCATCCTCGATCCTTGACGGATGGTGGATGATCAACGGCACCCTCACGCCGCCGCCGTGCGTGTCCTGCTTGTACCATCTGAGCGGCGTGTTCCCGACCTGCGCCCATCCCCACGGTATGTCGGCGTAGCTCTTGGGACCGCCGATGTCATCGAGTTCAGCCTGAATCGCGTCGAAGTCTTCCTCGGCGTCGGGCCTGCCGATCGCCTCGCCAAGGGTCAGCCCAGCGTTGGTGGCGTTTCGAGTCGAGCTCGGGCCAGCCTTCGCCACGCCGTAAGGTCCGCCATTCTGGCTCGTGCCGTTGTCCGCCGTGAGCACTATCACCGTGTCGTCGAGCTGCCCCGTCTGCCGCAAATGGTCGATCAGGCGACGGATCTGCGCGTCGGTGTGATCCAGGAATCCGGCCCAGGTCTCTTGCAGCCGGCACATGAAGCGCCGTTCGTTTTCGCCGAGTTCGACCCAGGGCTTCACCCCTGGATTCCTGGGCGCGAGCTCGGTGTCCGCGGGTATGATTCCGAGCTCGAGCTGTCGCTGGAAGTATCGCTCGCGGATCACGTCCCAGCCCTCGTCGAAGCGGCCGCGGTACTTGTCTATGTATTCCTTGGGGGCTTGGTGTGGGTAGTGCATCGCGCCTGGGGCGAAGTACATGAAAAACGGGGCATCCGGATAGATCGATTGCTGGTCGTTGATGAACTCGATCGCATGGTCGACCAGATCCTCGGTGACGTGGTATCCCTCTTCCGGAGTCTTCGGCGAATACACCGGGTGATTGTCGTACGTGAGCTCAGGGTAGAACTGGTCCGTGGAACCCGGCAAGAAGCCGTAGTACCGGTCGAATCCGCGCTGGAGCGGCCAACCGTCACGATGCCCGGCGGCGGAGTTGTGCTCAGACGGATTGAGATGCCACTTGCCCAGGGCGAACGTAGCGTAGCCTTCTTCGTGCAGCATTTCCGCCAGAGTCGCCGCGTGCCTGGTCACGAGCGCGCGCTGGCTCGGGTAGCCGATGTCGTGGTAGTTGGCGATGTTGCCCATCCCGACGGTGTGGTGGTTTCGTCCGGTCAACAGAGAAGCGCGAGTGGGCGAGCAAAGCGGCGTTACGTGGAAGTTGGAGTACCGCAGGCCGCCGTCGGCAAGTGAATCGATATTCGGCGTGTCGATCGTGGAGCCGAAGCAGCCCAGATTCCCGAACCCAGTGTCGTCAAGAAGGACTATCAGGACGTTGGGGGACCGGCCGTCGTGCGACGACGGAGGCGTGGGCCAATCAGGTTCCGAGTCCTGGTAGGTGGCTCCGATCCGTCCACGGAATTCGTTTTCGCTTGTCATCGCCGTTCACCCCGCGTTGAAGAAATTGGAGACTCGCAATTGAGCGAAGGCCTGCCTACGTGCATCCTCGTTGGTCAGTCGTTGAACACCGTCGTGCCGTCCGACCCCAGCACCTCGCATTCGCCGTCCGAATAACCGAGCAAATTCACGAGAACCCGCCTGCTGTCCTGGCCAAGAATGGGCGCCGCCCTCCATCGAAACTTGTCGAGATAGTTGCCGATTATGGATTGGCCGTCGTATCGCTTTAGCCCGATTTCGGGTTCGTCGAGATCCACGAAATAATCTCTGGCTGCCAGATGAGGATCGGCGAGCAAATCTTGGTTGGTCGCAACTCTGCCCGCGGGAACGCCTGCCGCTTGGAGTTGCGTCATGACATCGACTGGTTCCCGACGGCCCGTCCACTCGGAGACGACGGCGTCGAGTTGTTCTTCGTTGTCTTTGCGGCCGCTCAGCTTCGAGAACCGGGCATCGAGCAATCTGTCGTCGCCGATTACCGAGCACAGTGCTTGCCATTCGTCATCGTTCGTCACCGAAATCGCGACCCATTTGTCGTCGCCCTTGGCTCGGTAGGCGCCGTGAGGGGCGTAGTCAGGGCGCTTGTTGCCTTGCAGGGTTGGTGTCTGAGCGGTGGCGGAACTTGCGACCAGATGCTCGCCGATCATGAGCACCGGGCTGTCCGCGAGCGCCAGATCGATGTACTGGCCTCGACCGGTCAGCCGACTTCTCCTCAGATATGTCATGACCACGCCGACGAGGTTGAGAGCCGACACCGGGTCCGCGTACGACATTCCGGATTGAAGGGATTTGCCGGGTTCGTATCCTATCAGCGATGAAACCCCTGACATCGCCTCCCCGGTGGAACCGAATGCCGGAAAATCGGCGTACGGTCCCTCCGCGCCGAAGCCGGGCATGGCGCACATCACGATGCTCGGGTTTGCCTCTCGGATCGCGTCCCACCCGAGATCGAGGTTGCGCATGACCCTGGGGCGGAAGTTTTCGACCACGATGTCGGACACGGCCACGAGCTCGAGGAAGATCCTCCGGCCCACTTCGGTGTCCAGGCGCAAACCGATGCTGGATTTGTTGCGGTTCAACTTGGCGTAAAGGCCGCCGAGCCTATCGGCGGGAAGCCGGGGATCGCTCACTTTGATGACTTCGGCCCCAAAATCACCGAGAGTCCTCGTGCCCAGCGGCCCAGCCCATACCCTGGTCAGGTCGACCACCCGAACGCCACTCAGCGCTCCGCCGGCTCGGGAGGCCGAGGTCTCTGGTGTGCTCATCGGCCTAATATTTCTTCGGTGTGCTCGCCGAGAAGCGGAGCTCGGCCGAGCGTCTGAGTCGTGCCAGGCGCCACGAACGGTAACGTCGGATAGACAGCCTTCCCCGCGACGGGATGATCTATCTCCTGGAAGAGCCCTCGGTCGTTGTATTGAGGGTCGGCAAGCACCTCGTCGAGTTCCTGCACGGGCGCTACGGGAAGCATCCAATCTCTCGACGCCTCCAGGAAGATCTCCCGCTTGGTTCTGCCTTTCATCCAGGTCTTCAACAAACCTTCCATATCGTCCAACAATTTGGCAAAGCCGGTCGTGTCGTCAATATCTGAATTTGCGAAGAAGTCCTCGCTACCGATCATCAGGCACAGTTGTTCCCAGATCGCGGGACTGCCTCCGCCGAACGTCACGTATCCGTCGTCCGCGGGCAGCGTTGCCAAACCGGGCGGAAAGGGCCGCGTTGAAAGAGCGGACTGTCGATGACCGTTCCGTTTCCTGACCGCGCCATCCATCTCCAAAGTGATCTGGTGCAAATTGGCCAGCGTTTCGATCATGGACACCTCGATGAGCTGCCCGACGCCGGTCATGTCCCGTTGGAACAGAGCTATCTCGACGGCGTTATGGGCGTTGAGACCAGCCAGGTAATCAGGTTGGCGCCCCGGGAGCATCAGCGGCTCCTCCGTTGGTTCGCCCGTGATCGAGAGGTAGCCTCCCAAAGCCATCTGAACGATGGGCGTCGACTTCCACCCCGAGTATGGACCCGTGAGTCCGAATGGCGTGACGCAGAGATCGATGAGTCCGGGGTTCTCGGCGGCGAATCTATCGACGGCCAGCCCGGATGTTTTGCGGTAGCTCAGGTCCCAGTCCTCGACCAGGATATCGGCCTTCGAAACGAGGGAGACCAGGTCATCCCTGCCCGCGTCGGTCTCCCAGTCGATGAGCACGCTCTTCTTGCCGGTGTTGTTGTACAGGTACAGCGCGCTGGATTCGGCGTGATTGTCGCCCGCCAGGAAAGGACCGATGTGTCTCGACCAGTCGCCGAGAGGCTGCCGTTCCACTTTGACGACGTCAGCGCCGAAGGCGGCCAACAGCCTCCCGCAGAAAGGTCCGGCGACCCCCTGCGCTGCTTCGACCGCCTTGATGCCATGGAGCGGCAGATCCTCGACTTTCCGCTCGTTCTGTTCCGTTGGATTGTCCATAATTGAAAGAAAGCCTATGGGCGCACTGCGCGCTTTGGTCGCTGCGCGAGCTTCGCGAGCATCGGCTGCGCCAACTTCACGAATTTGCAGGCGAGACGCCTGGTATCTCGCGGGTCGATCAGGTCCACGACGTCGCCTTTGTGGGCCGCTCTGAACGGGGACCTCATCTTCAGCAACCTGTCTTCGATCATCTGTCGATGGGCGTCCGGATTCGGAGCCGCCTCGATCTCGCGCCTGTACGCCGCAGCGACGCCGCCCTCGATAGGAATCCCGCCCCACTCGCCTGCTGGCCAGCCGAACCTAAGGTTCAAGCCGTTCGGATGTCCGAGGCTGTTGGGTGCGTCCGCCGCCACGCCGTAGGATTTTCGAACGTTGAACTCGATCTTCGGCACGTCCGCCTCGGCGCTGGCGATGAGCGCGCGAATGCCCCTTCGCATCGTCGCCTTGCGTTCGGCGTGCGAGCCAAGCATGAATCCTGGCATGTCCAGGAATATTACCACGGGCAAATTGAAGGCGTCGCACAAGTCCACGAAGTGAGCGTACTTGTCCGCGCCGTCGCCATCCATCGCGCCGGCCAGCTTGGTCGGGTCGCTGCCGAGCACGCCGACGCTGTAACCGTCCAGGCGCGCGAACCCGGTAATGATGGCGCCGGCCCAATGGCGTCGCATCTCGAAGAATTCGCCGTTGTCCACGACCAGCCGAATCAGTTTGCGCGGATCGTAGCTGCGTTTTCGATTAGCGGGAATTATTGTCAGAAGCTCCTCAGGCCTACGATCGGGCGGATCTCCTGTCTCGACTCGGGGCGCCACGTCATTGGTCGTGTCTGGCAAATACGAGATAAACTTCTTGATCTGGTCGAAGGCGTCCTCTTCCGATTCTGCCTCGTTGTCGACCTGGCCGCTCTCGTGGACGTGCATCATGTGCCCGCCGAGTTCTTCTTTGTCCAACGTCTCGCCGATCGCGCGACGGACGACGGGTGGACCGGACGGGAAGATCTGCGACTGCTTTTTGATCATGACGGTGAAGTGCGACATGAGCGCGTGAGCCGCTGGCCACCCGGCGACGGCACCCATGATTCCGGCGGCGCAGGGCACGCGCCGCAGAACCTCGGCGTTTCGCCACCACAGGCCGCCGTTCGGCAATCCCATGTGACCGGACGCCTCGTCGGATTTCGAGCTGTGGCCGACGCCCTCGATGAGCTGGACGTACGGGATGCCGTATTGGATGGCGAGCGGCTGAACGAAATCCTGCGGGTTCTTGTGGACGTTGTGCGGGCTGCCTCCCGAGATCGTGAAGTCGTCGCCGCCGATGGCGACCGGCCTTCCGTCGATCTCGCCAAGGCCCATCACGTATCCACCCGGCGTGAAGCCGGTGAGGTTGCCCTCGGCGTCGAATTCGGCGGCTCCCACCATCGGGCCCGATTCCATGAAACTCCCCGGGTCGACCATCTTGTCGATGCGCTCGCGGATCGTGTACCGGCCACCATTGTGCTGTCGATCGATTCGTTCCTGGCCGCCCATCTCCTTGGCGAGCTCGTGGATGTAATTGATGTCGTCCACGGCCTTTTCCCAGGGCATCCCGGGCTTCCAAGACTCTCTCGTGAGATCGATTGGCATCTAATCCTCCCTATTTGTATTGCCGAGTCAGTTGATTGCCGCCACGCTGGGTGATGTGTATCTTCGCTGGAGAATGTGTTCCAAATTTGAAAGTTGTTCTAAGCGTTGGTTGATCGGGTCGGTTACGGCTCGAAAAGACAGTCCTCGGCCGAATCCCGCGGCGACCAGCCAAGCACCTCTTTGGTATGAGACAGGTCCCGATAATTCCATCGGTTGTTCGACACCGCGTAGAACGTGTCGTATCTGACGCTGTCCGGGGCCTCGATGCACTTCAGGAGCATGTCGACCGTGTCTCGATGACTCAGGTAGACAGAGTTCTCCCGGACTGTCGTCGGCCTGTCTTCTTTGCGAACCGCCCCAATCCGCACGTTGATGAACGACATCCCGTACTCATCGGCGTAATGCCGGCCCAGGGCTTCGCCCCAGACTTTTGACGCGCCGTACAGACCAGCCGGCCGAACCTGCTCGTGAGTCATCAGCGGGAAGCCAACCGGAACCCGATCGTAGCGGCCCGCACAGATATCGGAGTACGGCGGAACCTTCTCGAAGCCGTGAATGGCGGCGCCGCTGCTTGCAAACACTACGCGTCTTACGCCCGCCAAGCGAGCCGCTTCGTACACGTTGTATGTGCCGATCAAGTTGCCCTCGTGGTGACCCTCCCAGTCCAACCCACTGATGTACGCGGCCAGATGCACCACGACGTCTTGGCTCACGAAGGCTGGCTTGATGGCTTCCAGGTCGGCTACGTCAGCCCGAACGTTGGCGACCCCATCGACGTGACTTCGGTTGAGAGCGGTCAACTCGTACCCTCCGACCAGTTGCAGGCGGTCCTTCAAGAGACCTCCGATCAGGCCGCTCATGCCGGTGATCAGGACTCTCTTCGCCATTGTTGCTCTCCTCTGCACGAGTGGCGCCAGACACCGTCTCGCTCTTGATGTTGGACGTCCCGAAAGGAACCCGCACAGCGGTGGGAGCGATCTTCCAGGCTGGCGCCTACTGTATGCGCCGCCGCTGATCGTGTCAAAAACCTCGCCGTGTGCGCGGACTGAACCAGTAACGCGGTCTGCCTCGCCGGATGTTCCTCAGCGAATCACGCAT
>Ga0187833_10002827_pt1 | contig 18209 bp, 14 predicted proteins | sample ETNtaG_37_FD_167968 | JGI IMG/M metagenome (GOLD analysis project Ga0187833, IMG submission 167968) | Marine microbial and viral communities from oxygen minimum zone, Eastern Pacific Ocean - ETNP2014_SV_400_PacBio MetaG (Illumina Assembly) | ecosystem: Environmental > Aquatic > Marine > Hypoxic...
AACAGAGGGTCGCAGAAAAGCACCTACACCTGCAAAATGTCAACGCCACACATTCGAGACTGAAAGGATGGATGAGAAGATTCCACGGTGTTGCCTCAAAATATCTGCAAAACTATATGAACTATTTTAGAACCCTCGAAGAAATCAAAAAATCTGAGAATGCTTGCTGCGATTTCCTTCATTATGCGTTGCTGGCTGATTGCTCATTCATTTCCACGAAAAACATCTCACAACATTTTGCTATAACATAGCCAACTTGGAACACAATCATTGTGTTGGATGGCGACTATATCTCATCATCGCAAGGTTTAGGATTCTCTCCAGAACGGCATCCCTTAGATCAAGCTGGTGCAGAATTTCCACGGTGTTTTTGAGGTAATCCATGTTGGTACCACGTTGTCCTTTTGCTTTGGACACCAAGAGTGCGGTCTCCTCAAGGTTCACTGGAGGAAGATAATGTTCGTGATTCTGGTTGGCAACGAAGGTAAGGGCTTCAATGGGATGTGGGTTCCTCTCGACGCTGACCCATTTCGGAAGGTAGGTCCCTGCAAACATTTCACGATCCCATAGCAACAGGAGGTCCGGGAAGAAATGTTTTTTTGGTATGAAGAAAAGCCTTCCTGGACAATTTCCTCCAGGAGCAAGCCCCATCACCACTCCAGGTTGTTCGGGTGTTCCACGGTAGACGGTTGAACGAAGACAGAGTCTGCGATGATAGCCTTGGAGCAGTCCAGGTTCGGTTTCAGAATGGCGGACATCGGGGTTCCACATCAGAGAACCATAACCAAACACCCAGATTCCTGAATCGATTTCCCGGGATTTCAGCATTTCCCGGACATCCTGTTTCAACTGGTCCATGCTGTATTTTCGTATGGCGTTCGCATGCTCGCCCTTGGCCCAGCCCTGGAGTTCTGCCGGGAAAAGAAAATCACCATGGGATTCTGTCATCAGACCAGGATCCGGTAACAGGGTTGATACTCCTTTTCGGAAGGGAGTTTCATGCGCTGGTCTTTGCAGAAGGAGTCAAGCAGCAGATCCAGATTTTGCAGCATCTTTCGTTCTCCTTTGATTTCGAATGGACCGTAATCCTTGATGTCACGGATGGCTCCCTCTTTGATGTTCCCTGCAACGATTCCGGAAAACAGACGTCTCAGATTCGATGCAAGCTGGTGGCTTGGCATCGAATGATCCAGTTCCAATTCCCGCATGTTTTGGTGGGTGGGTTGAAAAGGGAATTGGAAGACAGAATCGATATGAAGCATCCAGTTGAAATGATAGGCGTCACCACTTTGGTTTCTGGATTTTCGAACTTGACGTACGGCTTTGGCAGCAGTTTGTGAAACTTTCACCGGGTCATCGATGATGATCTGGTAAAACTGCTGGATTTCCTCTCCCAAGGTCGAGACAAGGAATTGGTTCAGTGCTTCAAAATAGTCCCTTGCTGAAGAAGGGCCGGTCAATATTAATGGAAATGGTAGTTCATGGTTAGCAGGATGATTGAGAATGCCCAGTATATAGAGCAGTTCTTCCACGGTTCCCGCTCCTCCGGGAAAGACAATGAAGGCGTGGCCAATGCGCAAGAAGGCTTCCAGCCGTTTTTCGATGTCCGGCATCACCACCAGGGAATTGACAATTGGATTCGGAGATTCGGAAGCAATGATGCCGGGTTCGGTCAGTCCGAGATAACAGCCGTTATCGATTCGCTGTTTCGCGTGCCCGATCGCTGCACCTTTCATAGGACCCTTCATCGCTCCAGGGCCGCATCCGGTGCAGATGTTGAAACCCCTCAAACCGAGTTGATGTCCGATTTCCTTGGTGTATTCATATTCTTCACGGACGATTGAATGTCCCCCCCAACAAACGGCCATGTTGAGTTCGGAAAGCCCTTTCAAGACTCCTGCGTTACGTAAAATATGATAAATAAAATCAGTGATTTCCTGGGAATTACTTTGCTCTCCGAGAGCAAGGGTTTTTTCTTCCTTGACGATGTAGACGATGTCTCGGAGGACGGAAAAGAGGTGATCCCGAATGCTGTATATCAGCTTGCCGTCTACAAACGCAGACTTTGGAGCATTTTTCAGTTTGAGTTTGATGCCTCGGGTTTCCTGAACGACAAATATTTCGAAATCTTTGAAGCGCTCCAAGACTTCGAGACTGCTGTCGGTTTCTTCTCCAGTGTTGAGGACAGCCAGGGCACAACGATGAAAGAGTTTCTTGAGATATCCTTCTTCGGGTCCGCTCAGTTCCGAAATTTCCCTCTGGGTCAGAAAATCCAGGGTGCCATAAGGACGTATGACCGCATCCATGATTTATTCGACCAAATTAATATGAAGGATTTTTGTAAGGATTAGAGGGTGATGAGGCTAATTCACAGATGGGCTTTAAGGTATAATGCTCCATTCAGCCTCAATCTAAGCGGAAGTGGTTTCGGACTGACCAGTCCGATCAACAATTCGCTCAGCGGAAAGGACTGTTCGAGGGGATGCCGCATGTGGTGGTTGATGAGGCCCCGGATCCTACGGCAAAACCCGAAAGCTTGCGCTGGCTTTCATGGTTACCGCATTCCGGGCAATCAATGGGGGCATCCATTTCGGAACATCGGCGTAGCTCCGTAAATTCCGTCTGACACTGTTCACAATGATAACTGTAGATGGGCATATTCTCTCTCTGGAAAAATATTATTCTATCACGAAAACAAAATGCGTCCAGCAGGAACTGTTCATCTATTTGTGGATTGTATCATGAAAGCCTGAGAATACTTGAATTTAACTTGTGCCTGAAGGGGAGAGAGAAAAAGATGAATCCATCAGAAAATTCCAAGAAAAAGGATAGAGCCATGAAAAAGATGGATTTCATGAAGGTCGTGGTAGTTTTTCACGTTTTGATCGGTTTCTTGATGCTGGGGCAAGTCTCTGCGGAAGAAGTGATTTCTTCCCATGCCATTGCCATGAATGGGACTCCACGCTATGGGGAGGATTTCAAGCACTTTGATTACGTCAATCCTGAGGCCCCCAAAGGTGGAAAGGTGAGACTCAGTTCAATCGGCACCTTTGACAGTTTCAACGGTTTCATTTCGAAAGGAGTGTCTGCTGATGGAATCGGAATGATCTACGAGACCCTGACGACAGGTTCTTCGGATGAACCTTTTACGGAATACGGTCTGCTTGCAGAAAAAATCGAATACCCAAGTGACCGGAAGTGGGTGATCTACCATCTTAACCCCAAAGCTCGTTTCCATGACGGGGAACCAGTGAAACCCGAAGATGTGATTTTCACCTTTAATACCTTGCTCGAGAAAGGTGCCCCCTTTTACAAATCCTATTATGGGGAGATCCAAAAAGTGGAAAAGTTGGGACCAAAACAGGTCAAGTTTCATTTTGATCCGAATACCACGAATCGCGAACTGGTTCTGATCACGGGACAATTACCCGTGCTCCCAAAACACTATTGGGAAGGTCGTGATTTCAGTAAGTCAAGCCTCGAACCTCCCCTGGGAAGTGGGGCTTATCAGGTCGGTGAATTCGAAGCAGGCAAGTACATCATTTACAAAAGGGTAAAAAACCACTGGGCGGAAGAACTTCCCGTTCATCGTGGGATGAACAATTTCGACGAGGTGCGATACGATTATTATCGTGATGCCACCGTTGCACTGGAGGCTTACAAGGCGGGTGAATACGATTTTCGTGAAGAAAACAATTCCAAGCTTTGGGCGACAGCCTATAAAGGGGAGTCCTTTGAGCAAAAACTCTTGATCCGTGATGAAATATCCCATGAACTCCCAAGAGGAATGCAGGGCTTTGCCTTCAATACGCGTAGAGCCATCTTCAAGGACCGAAGAGTTCGTGAGGCTCTGGGCTATGTTTTTGATTTCGAATGGAGCAACAAAAACCTGTTTTATGGACAATACAAGAGAAGTCCCAGTTATTTCACCAATTCAGAGTTGGCTTCCAACGGTTTGCCTTCCGAAGCGGAATTGCAGCTATTGAGGCCACTGGAACAAAATTTACCTGAGGAAGTTTTCAATAAAGCTTTTGTCCTGCCGAAAACCGATGGTTCAGGAAACATCCGCAAACAACTGCGAAAGGCGTCCCGCTTGCTGGAAGAAGCAGGCTGGGTGATTAAGGATGGCAAAAGGGTCCATGCTGAAAGTGGTCAGTCACTGGATTTTGAGATCCTTTTGATTTCTCCAGCCTTTGAACGGATTGTACTTCCCTTCGCAAAAAATCTTGAACGTTTGGGGATCAAGGCAAGTGTCCGGGTGGTGGATACTGCACAGTACATCAACCGGATTCGTGCTTTCGATTTTGACATGATGGTAATGGTCATCGGCCAATCCCTGTCCCCCGGGAATGAGCAGAACAATTACTGGCACTCGGAAGCAGCTGATCGAAATGGCAGCCGTAATTTTATGGGAATCCAAAATCCTGCCATCGATGAATTGATCAGTCATGTGATCCAAGCCCCGGACCGAGAATCCCTGGTAACCAACACCCGTGCACTGGACCGGGCCCTGCTTTGGGGGCATTATGTCATCCCCCATTGGCACATCAACTACTACCGGCTTTCTTACTGGAATAAATTTTCCCGACCCAAAATCACCCCCAAATACGGTTTGGGATTCTTTAGCTGGTGGATCGATGTGGAAAAACAAAAGGATCTTTTTTCAAAAAAACCAAACCTGAAGAAATAGAAGCGCAACTTCGATTGACCCAGAAAATAGGATTGAACACGATTTAGACGAACAATTTGAATTGGAGAGCTTCCCAAAAGAAGGTGAAAAAACCTATACTTTGGAAAGGTCAAAAAAATCCTCATCAGCCTGAAGGCGTTGTCCGGGGGATGTTTTTAGAGTTCTTGATGGAACTGAACTGTGAAACGCGAGACCTTGCAGTTTCCCGGGTAAGAGTGAATGAGGAATCCTTTTCGATGACCTCTTGGTCAATAACTCCTGGAAAAAATCCAGGTCAGAATTGAATTCGAACAAAAAGAAGTCGCTTCGATGAGCTGAAATCATCTTACAATTCCAGACTTTTTACCCTCCTCATTATTCCGTGATTCCCATTCCTGATTGTTCCGGTTTTATCCTGGAAAGCAGTATTGCATGGGCAAACCTCTCTGAAACAGGACCTGATCGATGACAGCCTATATTATTCGACGTCTGCTTCTGATTATTCCAACCCTTCTCGGGATCATGACCCTGAATTTTTTTGTGATTCAGATTGCTCCGGGAGGACCTGTGGAACAGATGATTGCTAAACTTCAAGGGACGGAAGTCAGTTCCACAGAGCGCATTTCCGGAGGTGGGGAAGACATCAAACGCAGTTCTGGGTCTAAATCCGGTGGGGAATCCAAGTACCGTGGTGCACAGGGCCTGGAACCCGAATTGGTGGAAGAGATCGAAAGAATGTATGGATTCGATAAGCCAATTCATGTCCGGTTTTTTCAAATGCTGCGAAATTATGTGTTTTTTGATTTTGGAGAAAGTTTTTTCCGTGACCGCAAAGTAACCGATCTGATCCTGGAAAAAATGCCTGTTTCCATCTCACTCGGTGTCTGGAGTACCCTGGCGGTTTATCTTGTGAGCATTCCCCTTGGCATTCGGAAAGCAGTACGTCATGGGTCCAGGTTCGATGTTTGGAGCAGTACCATTGTGATATTTGGTAATGCTATCCCGACGTTTCTGTTTGCAATTTTATTGATCATTCTTTTTGCAGGAGGCAACTATTTCAGCTGGTTTCCCCTGCGCGGTTTGTTTTCAGATCAATTCGAGACCCTTTCCTGGGGGGAAAAGATTCTTGATTATTTCTGGCATCTCACATTACCCATCATTTCGATCCTGATCGGTGCTTTTGCAACGTTGACGATGCTGACCAAGAATTCGTTTCTGGATGAAATCAATAAACAATATGTGATGACTGCCAGAGCCAAGGGGCTCACCGAACGGGGGGTGCTTTATCGCCATGTCTTCCGCAATGCGATGTTGATCATCATCGCAGGATTCCCAGCAGCCTTCATCAGCATGTTTTTCACAGGTTCCCTTCTGATTGAGATCATTTTTTCATTGGACGGACTTGGTCTGCTTGGTTTTGAATCAGCCCTGCAGCGGGATTATCCATTGATGTTCGGGACCCTCTACATTTTCACCCTGCTAGGCCTTGTGGTGGGATTGATCAGTGATCTCACCTACACCATCGTCGATCCCCGTATCGATTTCGAGTCCCGAGAACACTAACATCACTATTGGGAAGGGCATGGAAATATTAGGATGAGTCCAATCAATCAGCGCCGGCTTCAGTCATTTCAAGCCAATAGACGTGGTTACTGGTCTCTTTGGCTCTTTGGTCTGCTATTTTTCGTCAGCCTCTTTGCAGAATTGGTTGCCAACGACAAGCCGTTGATGGTCAGTTTTTCCGGCGACTGGACTTTTCCAGCGTTCAGGCATTTGGTTGGATTAACTGGAATTCCGGAGACTCAATTCGGAGGTGAATTCGCGACTGAAGCTGAATACCGCGACGAGTTTGTTGCTTCTTTGATCAACGAAAAAGGCTGGATGATATGGCCACCAATACATTACAGCTACCGCACGATCAATTATAAACTCCCCAGTGCAGCACCCTCCTTTCCGACATCAGAAAACTGGTTGGGAACAGATGACCAGGGTCGGGATGTGGTGGCAAGGTTGATTTATGGATTTCGCATTTCTGTACTGTTTGGGTTGGTCTTGACTTTTTTCAGCAGCATCATCGGCATCGCAGCCGGAGCAGTCCAGGGCTATTACGGAGGAAAAACAGATCTATTTTTTCAACGTTTCATGGAAATCTGGTCGGGTATGCCCCAGCTTTATCTGCTCATCATTCTGGCCAGTTTTGTGGAACCCAATTTCTGGTGGCTACTACTGATCATGCTTCTTTTCAGTTGGATGACATTGGTTGGGGTAGTTCGGGCAGAATTTCTCAGAGGTCGTAATCTTGAATATGTCCGTGCCGCACATGCTTTGGGAATGAACAACCGGCAAGTTATGTTCCGTCACATTCTTCCGAATGCACTGGTGGCAACAATGACTTTTCTGCCTTTCATCCTTTCCGGTTCCATCACCACCCTCACTGCCCTGGATTTTCTAGGATTCGGTCTGCCACCTGGTTCTCCTTCACTGGGAGAATTGCTGGCGCAGGGTAAGGCTAATTTACATGCACCCTGGTTGGGGATAACGGCCTTTATGATTTTAGCCCTCCAGCTCAGCTTGCTGGTATTTATCGGGGAAGCCGTTCGGGATGCCTTTGATCCCCGTCACAACCGCTGAATGCATATGAATCTGTTGGAAGTAAAGCATCTCTCAGTCGATTTTGTCCAGGGCTCGCAGCAGTTTCATGCCGTTCGGGATGTCTCGCTGAGCATCGAAAAAGGCGAGACCCTGGCCTTGGTTGGTGAGAGTGGATCCGGAAAATCTGTCACGGCTCACTCTGTTTTGGGGCTCCTTCCTGCCTCTGCCAGACATCCTCGAGGAGGTTCAATCCGTTTCGAGGGGAAGGAGATACTTGAAACAGAGGAAAAGGAGATGCGCCAGCTTCGTGGGAATCGCATTGGGATGATCTTCCAAGAACCCCTTTCTTCCTTGAATCCGCTGCATTCGATTGGGAAACAGATTTCTGAAACTTTGCAACTTCATCAGGGATTTTCCTTGAATGGGATTAGGCAGAGGGTCCTGGAGTTACTTGAACTGGTGGAAATTCAGGATGCAGAACAGAAGATGAGAGCTTATCCCCATGAACTCAGCGGAGGTCAGCGCCAAAGGGTGATGATTGCCATGGCCCTCGCCAATGATCCTGATCTGCTGATTGCCGATGAACCCACTACGGCTCTCGATGTTACTGTGCAGGCCCAAGTGCTTGGGCTCATCAGCAGATTACAACAACAACTGGGAATGGCAATTTTGCTGATCACCCATGATCTGGGCATCGTCAAACATCACTCCGAAAGGGTGGCCGTAATGACTGAGGGCCAAATTGTGGAAACTGCGGAAACTTCCAAACTATTCCTGAATCCCGAACACCCCTACACCCGTAAACTACTCGATTCTGAACCCAAAGGAGAATCTCTTAAAACGGATCAAAACACCAAATCCCTGCTTGAGAGCCAGAACCTCAAAGTATGGTTCCCGATTCGTAAAGGTATCTTGAGACGCACAGTGGGACACGTCAAGGCCGTGGATGGTGTCACTCTGGTCCTTCGGGAAGGTGAAAGCCTCGGGGTGGTTGGAGAAAGCGGATCCGGGAAATCCACCTTGGGTCTGGCACTGCTTCGTTTGGTTCAGAGTGAGGGACAGATTGTTTTTGATGGGACATCGATCGAAAAATACCAGCAAAGGCAAATGCTGCCTCTGAGACGTGAAATGCAGGTCGTGTTTCAGGACCCTTTCGGAAGCCTCAGTCCAAGGATGCCGGTTGAAAGGATTGTGGGAGAAGGCCTTGAAGTGCATGGAATTGGAGATGAAGCGATACGGGAGCAGGAAGTGATTTCAGCCCTTCGGGAGGTGGGGATTGATCCGGAAATTCGCCATCGCTACCCCCATGAGTTTTCAGGTGGGCAGCGTCAAAGAATCGCCATCGCACGGGCCCTGGTGCTCAAACCAAGATTTATCCTTCTCGATGAGCCCACTTCCTCCCTGGATCGTACCGTCCAGTTTCAAGTCCTGGAAGTACTGAGAGAACTTCAGCGGAAGTACCTTCTCACCTACCTCTTCATCAGCCATGATCTCAAAGTAGTCCAGGCATTGTGTCATCACATCCTCGTTATGAAGGATGGGAAAGTGGTTGAGCAGGGGACATCCCAGGAAATCTTTCAACATCCTCAAACTGCTTATACCCAGGAGTTGCTTGAGGCGGTGCTGGAATGAATCTTCAGAAAGTAGAGTTTCATCGAATTCGGAACAATTCATCTCGTAGCCCTATGTTAATTTTATTTATTCTAAGTATTTGAAAAAATAAATAAAAAGGGATATGAACCCGCTTTCTAACATGCCAAAGAGCTAGATCATATAAGAATCTGAGCCCTGAGAATCCTTGTTCCGATTCAGAGGTTTCTTCAATGTTTAACATGTTGTTTCATTAAGTCACTGATAATAATTAGAATAATATTTAATCTAAATCTCTGAATTGGGGAATTCGAAAAACATATATATAAAAATGATGATTCAGAGATTTTCAATAGGATTGATTTAAATGAATTCCATCCTTCTGAAAATGCAATGGATTTTTCATATTTGAGAAAGAGGACTGGTTGAAAGATCCTGAAAAGTGTTTTTTTTCATCAAGTGTATGAATCACTTAGCTATAAATGATTTATCTTTAAGGTGTTTTTTTCTGTTGTCTGGATTGAACTTTTCAAGCATATTTTTCACGTTTTCCTTTGGTTCCCATAGTTAAAAAGTGCCGCCCACTTCCTAGGATTTCTTTGAATTGATGAAATCTTAAACACATCATTTATTTAAGAAATGGAATCCAAATCCAGTCTGAGGGATCGTTTCAACAAAGTCCTCCTTCGCAAGCTGGAAACCCATTCTGCACCCTCATGGCTTGCCAACCTCAAGCTCCTGAAAGCAGAATTAGGGCAAATTGTTTTTGGTGAAATTCCACATAAAGCCTATTGGTTTGATATCAAGCGCAATCATTTTTCGATGATTGTGGACGTTCTTGAAGAAGTATGTCCGCAATTCGGGCCTTTCAGCAGGAAAAATGTTTTGTTCCACGAGGGCTTGGATACAAAGGAAGATCAGCAAAGCACAAAAGTTCAAAAAACATCAGGAAGTGCTGAACTGAAGTCAGATGATAATAAATCTGAATCTCATCCCTTGAAGGAGGTTCCGCAGCAGAAGAATCAGCAAAGGTCTTCTTTTTCTGGAGTCAGTAAACGAACGGATGAGAAAAATTTAATAGGGATGAATCAAGAACTGGATTTCGAATTCAAACTTGAATCGTTTGTAGCAGGAGAAAGGAATCAACTGGCAGCAAGGGCTTGTCATGCCGTTACGGAAATGCCTGGGCATGCATTTAATCCTTTTCTCATCCATGGTGTTCCAGGTTCCGGAAAAACTCATCTGCTGAAGGGGGTAGGGAGGGAACTGAAGCAGAGGCACCCGGGCCTGAATGTTGTTTTTCTGACGGCAGAGCAGTTTCTCAATGAATTCATTCAAAGCATCCGCGGACAGAAAATGGAGAATTTCCGGGGCATTTATCGTAATGCAGATCTTTTCCTCCTGGATGATTTGGATCTGCTTGCCAGCGGAACACAGGTTCAGAATGAACTCCTGCATACGCTGAATCACCTCCGACAGCAAAAGAAACAAATTGTCATCACGAGCAGGAATGCTCCTTCGAATATCAGTAAACTCACGGAAGTGCTGTGTAATCGCCTGGAATCCGGTTTAGTGATTGATGTCGGTGTTCCGGATTCACATACGAGAATCGAAATCCTCGTTAGTAAAGCACAGGAAAAGGGCATTCCCCTGACTTATGATTTAGCAGAATTCATGGCCAATCATATTAGTGGAAGTGTTGGTCGGCTTGAAGGGGCCCTGACCCGCCTCGGAGTGCATGCCACGCTTCTTAATGAACCTCTTTCCATTGAACTCGCACGGTTGAACCTTAAGGATCTTCTTATTAAGCATGCTGAATCAATGGAGCATCAACAGCCCCTGAGAGGCAGTCAAGATCAATTGAAAGAACGGATCTTCCTAAGGGTTTGCAGTCATTTCCAAGTGACGGAGCAGGATATCTGTTCCAAAAGGCGCGATCAGAGGGTGCTCAAAGCCCGACAGGCGACCATCTATCTTTTCAGGGAACTTACCCTGATGTCCCTCTCAGAAATGGGTCGAATGTTTGGAAGAACCCATTCCACCATCCACAGTTCCCTGATGAAAGTATACGAAAGGATGAAGTCAGACGAATTTTTTCGTCGTCAACTTCATCAACTTCGTGATGAATTGAAGGAAATGGAAGTTTCTTCTACTGAGCAACAGTTTCAGTTGGACCAACAAATCTGAGCAATCTGGCTTCTTTTCATTATTTCGATTAAAGTTTCTGGAATCCAATTTATGCTTCCAGGAGGACATCATCATCTGGTCCAGATTCTTAAGGATCCAAAATATCTTGCTTTCTGTTGCACTGCTGCTGATTTTCATGATGAGTTGCAGTGACTCCAGCAAATCTCCAAAACTATATCAAAATCCATCGGTTTCTCTTCTAGATCAAGTGGAGTGGGTTTGCAGACATGCAGACCTGACTCAATTCATGGTTCGCGAACGGGTTATTTATGCGATGTCGAAGGAAGATGGTGCTCAGGTTCCGTTGAAGCACATCTACATTGTGCTTCCGGACGGTCATTATTTCTGCAGTGGTCAAACTCGACAGAACATGCGTTTTGAGTAAGGGCCGCTTTAGGTCGGAAGGTTGTCGAACTTATTAAAAATAAATACACGGGCATTTTTAACCTTTGTGGAAAAACCAGTTTGAATCAGTTGGTGGAAACTCTCACCCGTTCGAATTTGCAGGTCAGTAATGATTCTGGTGCAATGCATGTTATGGCGGATTTGCAACGTCCACAGTTCGCCTTCTTCGGATCTGGCACACCCCGATGGACAGCTACGCTGAATCCAAAGGCAGAGGTATTTTAGCTCGGTCTGGAATGCAGCCCCTGCTTTAAGCGTCAATGTCCTTTCGAGCATCTCAATTGTCTCACCCATATCTCTGCCGGCGATGTTGCAGAATAAACCCTGGAAATGCTGAAAGATTCTTCAGAATTGGAAATGCATTGATGCGGGCCAAAACGGTAATCGTTAAATTGGATTCTTCAAAATGCTTAATTATTCGCTGCCAAAGTCCTAAGGTGTCTTTCATTGATCAATTCGAAATGCGATTCAGAAAATAAGATATATAGAGGAGATGGACTGGATGCAGGCCCTTGCCTTGGGGGTGGTACAGGGCTTAACCGAGTTTTTGCCGATCAGCAGTACAGCACACCTGAGGGTAGTACCCCATTGGCTTGGATGGGAGGACCCCGGTGCAGAATTTTCTGCAGTGATCCAGCTTGGGACTTTGATGGCAGTACTGGTCTATTTCTGGAAAGATGTCCAGCAACTGGTCCTGGCGGTTCTTACCGGATTAAAAAATAGAAAACCGTTTGATTCTCCGGAATCCAGGCTTGCTTGGTCGATTGCCGCAGGGACGCTGCCGGTTGCCATTCTCGGACTGACTTTCAAGGATTGGATCAAAACCGAAGCACGGGCGCTATGGATCATCGGTTTTGCACTGATAATCCTGGCAGTGTTGCTCTGGCTGGCAGAGCGGTTTTCTTCTGTAAAAAGGAGTGTCGGGCAACTCGGTTTTTTAAGGATTCAGTGGATCGGACTCTGCCAGGCTCTGGCACTGATTCCAGGATGTTCTCGTTCAGGTTCCACGATCATGGGGGGATTGATGATGGGCTTGAAAAGGGATGAAGCCGCAAGGTTTTCATTCCTGCTGGGATTGCCTGCGATTTTGGCAAGTGGTGTTTTTGAACTTTATGAGCTTTGGAAGATGGAAATCCAAACCCAGGAATATTGGAACCTGATGTTGGGAATTATCTCGTCTTTCGTCTTTGGTTACCTCTCGATAGAGTTTCTGCTTAGATTTCTTCGCACCCATGGAACCCTGGTTTTCGTGATTTATCGAATCATGCTGGGTTCAGCGATACTCTTTTTCTGGTGGGAAATTTAGTGAGAACATTCAAAAGTTTAACGTTGGTTCTACTGTTGCTCCTGTTCACACTCTGTGAGGGAGACGTCACAATCTATGCAGGTGAGAACGTAGCCCAGGCCGTGGTTCGGATTACCAGCTATCGTCAAAGTCCGGACTGGGCCAATCCCTGGCGGATGAAACCAACCGAAGCAGGACATGGAAGCGGTTTTTTGATTGGAAACGGATGGATCCTGACCAATGCCCATGTCGTTAGTGATTCCAAATTGTTGCTCATCAACAAACTTTCCAGTCCAGAACCCTACATCGCACAAGTTGAGGCCATGGCGCATGATTCGGATCTGGCCCTTTTGAGCGTCAAGGATCCTGAATTCTACTCGGACATGACTGCCCTTGAATTTGGAGGTATTCCAAAATTGAGAAGTCCTGTTCAGGCTTATGGATACCCCCTTGGGGGGCAGGATCTTTCAAGAACCGAAGGGGTAGTCTCACGCATTGAATTTGGAACCTATGTGCACCCAGGCATAGACTCGCATTTACTGATCCAGACTGATTCGGCCATCAATCCTGGAAATAGCGGAGGCCCCGTGATTCAAGAGGGATTGGCGATCGGGGTCGCATTCCAGTCCAATCTGCGTCTCAATGACATCGGTTATTTCATTCCCACCCCCCTCATCCAGCGGTTTCTTCAGGACCAGTTGGATGGTCATTATGACGGAGTTCCAGAAATCGGGATCCAGACCAGCAGCCTACTCAACCAATATCAACGTCAGTCGCTAGGGTTGCCAGAAGGTGCTGGTGGCGTACTGGTGGAACGGATCATCCCTAGGTCATCTGCAGACGGGTTGTTGGAAGTAGGGGATGTCCTGCTTGAGATTGAGGGAAAAACCATCGATCGGGCCGGTATGGTCCATTACGGGGAACACAGGGTGGATTTTTTCATTGAAGCCGAACACCTTCAGGTCGGGGATACGGTGGAGTTCAAAGTCTGGCGCAGAAAAAAACTGGAGAACCTTCAAATCACCCTCAAAGCACCTCCGTTCAGTGATGAACTGCGAAACACCTATGATGTTCTGCCTGAATACTTGATCGTGGGCGGGTTGGTGCTGATAGCACTGAACCGGGATTACCTGCATTCGGAAGGCAAACAGACTCCGGAATTGGCCTATGAACATTGGTACCGGGAAATCGAGGAACCTCATACAAGACGGGATCAGGTGGTTGTTGTTTCCAGAGTTCTTCCTGCATCCGTCAATTCCGGATACTCAGGGTTACGTCATTTCGTCGTTCATTCTTTGAATGGACAGTCTGTTATGTCTCTGAGTCATTTGATGCAGATGATGGAAAAATTACCGAACGATACAGAATTTCTGGTCTTTGAAAGTGACTGGGAACCCCTCCCTCTCGTCCTGGATTATCACCAAAGTTTGGAAACCCATCAGGAGGTTCTTAACATTTATGGCATTTCCAAGGATCGCCGATTCCACGAACCTGGAGGGTCTGAAGGATGATCTTTTCCTTTCTGAAGGATTCCGGAGGTTTTTTTCGGAACTCGATACTTCCAGGATTCTTGAAAACCAAGGTGGTTTTTTGTGGGATCTTTTTTTTCTCATCCTTGTTTAATCTGCATGGAAAAGAAACCCAGAATCAAATCGATCCGTTTCATCATTTTATGTTGATCAAAACCTATCAGCAGGAGTTTGACTGGCTGAATCCTTGGAACAAAAAAGACGTAGTGACCCGATCAGGGGTGGCATCAGTGGTCAAGACGGGCAAAGGGAAATTGATGTTGTTGACGTCAGCCGATCTTGTTGCAAATGCGACCCTCATTGAAGCCAGAAGGAAAAATGCCTCACTCCCCTCAAGAATGCATCTAAACCGAATCGATCATGCCCTCAACCTGGCCCTGTTGGAGTCTTCTGAAAAGAGTTTTTTTGAGGGATTGAAAGCCCTGGAATGGGAAATTGCAGAAAAAGGAGAGGCTGAGCTTCCGGTTTTGAACCCCGGACAAAAGAAACCGTTTCAAGGTGAAATCACCCGTCTTACCGTTGGGCACCGTCAGGTCAGGGATACCTGGCTTCCCATCCTTCAACTCAGTCTTAAGGAAATCCCCCCTCAGGGAAGTATTGTCATTCAAAAGCAAAAGGCCGTGGGGATGGTGCTCAATGGTTCGCAGGGGAACCACAATGTGCTTCCTTTACAACTTGTGAAGGGTTTCCTGACCAATGGAACGGGTATCGAACAGACGGGCCTTGCACACCGTGGTTTTCAATGGAAATCATTCTCACAGCCAAGCCTCGCAGGTTTTGCAAAAATTCCTGAAAACCTGGAAGGAGTCTGGGTCAGCCGAGTCCTTCCCTATGGAACCGGTTCCGAGGTGTTGAATGTTGGAGATTACCTGACCCACATCGGGAAATGGGAACTGAGCAGGGAGGGGCAGATCGAACACTCAAAATGGGGGAATGTCCTCTTTGATGCACTTTTTCTGGAAGACCTTGAGCCAGGACAAGAAGTTGAACTGAGCCTTTACCGGAAAGGCAAAAGATTAAAATTGACTACGAAGGTTGGAATTTATCAAGAAAATGGCAACCGGGTTCCGATGAAAATTTTTGAAAAACCACCACGTTACCTGATTCGCGGGGGATTGGTGTTCCAGGAATTGACTGTGAATTACCTCGAGGTCTGGGGACAGAATTGGCAAAATCGGGCCCCTCTTCGTCTGCGTTTGTTCAAGCAGTTAGACCGTTCGAGGATTGAAAAATTTTCAAAATTGAAAAATTTAAAGAACCAAGACCAGGAACGAATTGTGATCCTGAGCCAGGTGCTTCCCGATGCAGTCAACATAGGATATCAGGAATTACGAAATCTTGTTGTGAAACGTGCCAATGGTCGGAAGGTGATTCATCTGGAAAGCCTGGTGGAAGCCCTGAAGCAACCACAAACGGGGTTGCATCGGATTGAATTCCTTCCTGGTAGTGAGAGGGTGCAAGTGGTCCTTCCAGTGGTGGAACTGGCTAAGGCCGACGCACGGATCAAGAATAATTTTCAGATCCCCCGATTCCAGTCCTTATGAAATTTCTGAACCTCTAGATGTCCATTTATGCGAAGGATCACTCGGATCCTGGAAGCTACCTCGAGTCCGTAGGACAGAGAATCCTCGAAGAAGTGATGCTGCGGCTACCGCAGTCCAGGACTCGGCCTTACCTGGATCCACTGATCCGGGATTATCCTGAGCGAGGAGGAAAACGGTTCAGACCAGCATTGGTTCTTCTGTGTTGTGAATTGCTTGGAGGCAATCCGGAAGATGCACTGATCTCTGCAACGGCCCTGGAACTGTTTCATAGTTTTGCTCTGATTCACGACGACATCGAAGATGCTTCTGAAATGCGTCGTGGGGCCAAAACCCTGCACAGGATTCATGGCATTCCGCTCGCGATTAATGCTGGTGATTCACTTCATGGGATCGTGCACCAGGTGCTTCTTGAAAATCACCCGAAATTGGGAGCTCAAAAAGCCCTGCAAGTGCACCTACACCTCAACAGGGTGATGCAGCAAACCTTTGAAGGACAAGCCCTTGATATCGGCTGGGTTGAGGAAGGGATTTTTCCCGATCGAGGCCAGTTCCACGAAATGATAGTCAGGAAAACCGGATGGTATTCCGGTAGAGGGCCTTGTCAGTGCGGCGCCATGATCGCCGGAGTGGATGAGCCCATGCTCGAGTCCCTCGGAAATTTTGGTGAATCTTTGGGCATCGGTTTCCAAATCCGTGATGATATCCTTAATCTCACCGAGTCCTCAGAATCGAGTGCTCCTGATGCCAATGAAGGGGGCTACGGAAAAGAACGCGGAGGTGATTTTGCGGAAGGCAAAAGGACCCTGATAACCATTGAAATGCTGGAACGTCTTATGCCTGAAGAACAGGAACGGCTGCGCAAGATCCTGCTCAAACCCCGACCTGAGGTGACCGGAGAGGATATCCTGTGGTCTCTCGAAAAGTCAGAACAAAGCGGTGCATTGGATGCTGCTCGAAGAGAAACACAAAATCATGCTTCCCGGGCTGCCACAGAATTGTCCGAAATGCCATCCGGAGCTCCCAAACAGATGCTGGAAACCCTCCTGGGATTTTTGGCCGAACAGCGAAGGGTGTGACTCTCCAGTCTCTGCTTTGACCTTGCCATTCCAAGAGTGGTTGATATCATTTATTTCCTCGCCGTGGTGGTGGAACTGGTAGACACGCTGTCTTGAGGGGGCAGTGGGAGCAATCCCGTGCGGGTTCGAGTCCCGCCCTCGGCACCAATCATAAAAATATATTATTAAATATCAGCTAGTTATAATGAAATAAAAAGCTGATCTTTGGGTGTTTTTGGTCTGACTGTCACACTTGATGTCACACTCAGGTCATGAAAAAATCCGCTTCCTTCCTTGTTAAACCGTCTTCGTCCAGTTGTTATCATTTCCGTTCCGTCATTCCGAAAGATCTGGTAGCTAGTTTAAAGCAGACTCAGTTTCAAATTTCACTAAAAACTGGTATTTTCCGACAGGCAAGGCAAAGAGCGTCTGTTCTTTCCTTACTTGCGAAAACTCTTTTTGAAACGATTCAGCAGAATTCATCGATGGCCAATCTGAGTCTCAATGAAATCAAAACCATTCTCAAAGCAGAGCTTGAGAAGTATGTGCTTGAATCCAACGAGGACATGCTGAAAATCAATCCATACTCAAAGAAAGAGGTTGAGGAGGAAATTGAGTTCACAAAGACTTTAAAGAACCTCTACAGGCTTGGTCTTGAATCAGGAGATGAAAAACTCAACAGGATCATTGACAAGCGGCTTGAGATGATCTTTGAGAAAAACTCCATTGAAATGGACACAAAGTCTGTTGATTACAGAATGCTGCGAATGAACTTCGTCAAAGCACTGGAAAAGCAGTTCGAATACAAAATGGAGTTGTTGTCTGGTGAGCAACAGTCAGTTTATGACATTTCCGACTCGATTCATGATGAACTCATACAAAAGAGTGGTGAGGAAAAGGAAAAAGAGGAAATTCAAGAATCAAAGAAGCTGAAAGAATCTACAGACAATATCAGGATCAGTGATGCTAAAGAAGCTTACCTAAGAGAAAAACAGCTTTCTGGTTCCTTCAAAGATGATACTGATAAAACCTACAGCCAGTGTATAGAACTTTTAATTGAGGTGCTTGGAGATATTTCCATGAAGGAACTCGTAGCTCAAAAAGCAAGAAAATTCAAAGAAACCATAACTAGATTACCTGCAAATAAAAGTAAGAATAAAAAATACAGAAATAAAAGCATATCGGAAATAATAAAGATGGATGATGTGCAGCCAATGTCAGTTCGTACAGCAAATAATTATTTAGGAAATATATCTTCATTTATAGAGTGGAGTAGAAGAAATAATTATTTGGAGATGAACTATTTTTCAGGATTGAAAATTAAGATCAAGCAAAGAGATTCAGAAGAAAAAG
>Ga0187833_10002828_pt1 | contig 18209 bp, 15 predicted proteins | sample ETNtaG_37_FD_167968 | JGI IMG/M metagenome (GOLD analysis project Ga0187833, IMG submission 167968) | Marine microbial and viral communities from oxygen minimum zone, Eastern Pacific Ocean - ETNP2014_SV_400_PacBio MetaG (Illumina Assembly) | ecosystem: Environmental > Aquatic > Marine > Hypoxic...
CGGTAGCGACCACCTCGCCAACCTGCCGGTGGGAGAAGACTCCGAGGCCGCTCGAACGGCGGTGATGGCGGAAGTTCGCGCCGCCTTCCGACCGGAGTTTCTCAACCGGCTCGACGAGACAGTGTTATTCCACCGCCTCGATCGTTCGCAAATAGGCGGCATCGTCGATATCCAGGTGGAGCGGCTGGCCGCACTATTGAGCGATCGCGATATCACTCTCGAACTCGACGATATCGCACGCGAATGGTTGGCGACCGCTGGTTTTGATCCTGTCTATGGCGCCCGGCCGCTCAAGCGGATCATTCAACGTAGCCTGCAGGATCGCCTGGCGACACTGATCCTCGACGGCAGCATTCGCGATGGCGATACCGTCGAGGTTGGTGCCGGCGAAGACGGTCTGGCGATCGCCTGGCGACAGCCGAAAGCGGTTTAGCGCTCCTGCGCTACGGCGCGAATACCTGGCAGTTTCGCATAGAGGATCTGCATCCGGTCGCGCTCGGCGCCGAACCGTGACAGGTCCGACCCTGCCAGTCTGATGCCGGTCGGAAGCTTGACGCTGAGCGGGTTGACCTGCTTGCCGTGGTGAAAGATCTCATAATGCAGGTGTGGGCCGGTTGAGCGCCCGGTGCTGCCGACATAGCCGATGATTTGCCCCTGGACCACGCGCTTGCCCCGATAGACCCCCTTGGCGTAGCTCTTCAGATGCGCGTATGCGGTGCTGTAGTTGCTGTTGTGGCGGACGCGGATATATTCTCCGTAGCTGCCGTAGCGCGAGGCGCGTTCGACCACGCCATCGCCCGCCGCATAGATCGGCGTGCCGCGCGGCGCCGCGAAGTCGATGCCCCGGTGCATCTTGGTGTAGCCCAGCACCGGGTGGCGCCGCGTGCCGAAGCGGGAGGACAGCCGGGCGCCGTCGATCGGCGTACGCATTAGTGCCTTGCGCGTGCTGCGACCCTGGGCGTCAAAATAGTCTATCCGACCGTCGGCCAACTCATAACGATAGAGTGGCGTGTCGGCGCCAGATAGGTTCATCGAGGCGAAATAGATATCACCGGCCTGCACTTCGTTGCCCTGATTGTCGACAAGCATGTCAAACATCAGGGTGAAGGTGTCGCCGCGCTGGATATCGCGCTGGAAATCCACCTCGAAGCTGTAGATGCGAATCATCTTCATCATCACTGCTAACGGTAAACCGGCCTCGACGGCTGCCTCGTAGAGGCTGGTCTCTATAGAGCCCTCGATACGGTGCAAGTCGCGCACCAGACCTTTGTCGACATAACCCGAGACGAAGCCACCGTCTTCGAGGCGCACCACCTCGAGGCGCGACTCGCCGCCCATGTCGAGACTCAGGGCGCCGAGGCGATGTTGCGATGTCGGCCGGCGGGCCAGGTCACCTTCCCGTGCCGTGCCAACGAAGGTCACGGCCAGTTTGTTGCCGGCCCGTAACTGCCGCGGATCGTAGAGCTCGCGTATGGCGGTGATCGCCTTGTGTGCCTCCGTCCTCTCAACGCCGGCATCGACCAGCGCGCCCATCAGCGTGTTGCCCTTGCCGATGGTCACATTGTGAACCATCGTGTCGGCATTGAGGTCGACGATACGATGGCCGTTGACCCGGCTCGCCAGATCATCGCCGTTGGGCGCTTCGGCGGCCGCTGCCCCGCGCTCTTCCGGCGGTAGGCTGGCAAGGCGCCGATCCTGGACCTTGGCCATTTGCGCCGCCGCTTCCAGCGCTGCGAGATTGGTCTTGCGGGCATGGAAGCTATTGCCCTGGCGCTCGACCACCACGGCTGACTTGCGTCCCGTTTGCAGTGTAAAGCCTACCAACTCTCTCTCACCGATGGGTCCGAGGATCTCCACCACCAAGCGCTGACCGACCCTTAGGCGGTTGGGGTTGTGCACCTTTCGCAGGCTGGTCAGGGCGCGGACGATGTCGCCCTGGCCCGCGCCTACATCGGCGAGCAGCACGGTCAGATTGTCGCCTCGCGCAATGGTCGTCACCTGGAAACTGTGGCTCACCGGCGGCAGGTCGGCCGGATTGATGCTCGGCTCCGGCGCGACTGCCTCGGCGACGTCCTCCGTCAGCGGCCAGCTCAGCGCCACGTCGTCTCTGCCCCGCAGCTTGGCCGAGAGGCCAACTAGCTGCTGGCGGTCGCCACCGGGCGGCACGTTGAAGGTCAGGCGGAAGGTCTCGCCGATCTGCAAGCGCCGCATGTCGACGACTTCGGAAAGCTCACGTACGGCACGGTTAGCTTCCGCACGATTGGCGCCAATTGCGACTAAGCGACTGAACAAGACATCGTTCTTGCCGAGGGTGATTCTGCGGATTTCGTTTTCATTGGACGGCGCCTCGCGCTCGGTCAGCCCTACGACCAGCGGCGCATCTGGCGTCGCCTCGCTCGTCGCCCCGGGCTGCTCTACCAGCTCCTGGGCGCGGGTGTCGCTGGCGACGATCGTCGCCGATCCGTGGTGCCAGTCTCCCTCGACGCCTCGCCCGACAACCGCCTCGCGGCCGTTCGGCAAAGTCATAGCCACACCGGCTAGGCGGGGCCTGTCCGCATCCGTCTCGAACGTCAGCGTTACCGCCTGGCCGACATGCATGCGCCACAGGTTGATGTGCTCGCCTATCTTCTCCGAGGCCGCGTAAGCGTCGCTGGTGCTGGCGCCGGCCATGATCAGCAGGCGGATAAGCGACTGTCCGCGTCTCAACACCACGTCACGCGCCGACAGCCCGCCGCCGTCGTCGGGTGCGAGTTCGACCATCGAGTCCAGTAGCGCCTCGGCCTCCGCGGTGGGTATCCGCCTGGCAGAGAAGTGCTTGCCAAAATCGCGAAAGGCCACCGCGACCCTGTCGTTTCGGAGATTGAGCGAGACGCTGATGAGGCGGTTGCTGGCGCCACCCGCGGTCATCGGATCGAGGCGCAGGGTGACGCTCTGGCCGATCTGTAGGCGTCGCAGGTTGAACACCTTGCCCAGCGCAGTCACGGCATTGGCAGTCTCGTTTCTGCTGATTCCCGCAGCGTGGAGAATATTAGTCAGGGTCTGTCCGCGCGAGATGCGCAATGTGCGGGTGGTGGCTTGCGCCGGCTCGAAGCCGCGTCCCTGCACCACGCCACCCTCGTCTATCACGTCGTCTGGGTGGCCGACCCGGTAGACTTTGGCGTTACCCTCGTAGCGCACGAGCGCGCTGCCCAAGTCGATCACGCCTTCATTGGCAAAGGACGCTGGCGGCAAGGAAAGACACACGCAAGCCGCGGCCATCCCCCCTAGCTTATGCGCAAGCCTCATGCGCAAGACCCCGTCAGTTGCCTACCCGCCACACGCCGACGCCATAACGCCAACTGCGCTTACCTCTATTCGAGCCTAAGCACGCCAACAAAAATGTGACGAATGTCCTGTTTTGTCAAATAAATCTAAAATTTATGAGAATTTTCACAAACCTGATTCTAGGGTGTGGCGAAAATCCGCTGCAACAGGGCAATGACACGGATGCCGGGACTGTTGCGGATAGCCACTTCCTCTCTCGCCAGCCTGTGCAACAGGTCCTCGCGGCCGAGGCACAGGCCCGCCGGTACGAATAGCACCAGCGGCAGCATGATGGCGAGATAGGTTGCGTTGAAAACTGTATCCGGACGCACCCGCTGCTCCCCGGGACTGGTGATCGCGACAGGGTAGCAAATCTCTTGATTGTTGCCGAAAAATCGCTACGACCGGCCCCGCGGTGCGATGAAGCGCCGACGGGAGGAGAAAGCCATGCCCGATCCGGCCCAACAGCATGCGGCGCCGAAGAGTGACCTCGAGATCGCCCAGGCTGCCACGCTGCGGCCCATCGCTGAGGTTGCCGCCGATGGCCTCGGCCTACCGGAAGAGGCGCTGGAGCCGCACGGTCGCAGCAAGGCGAAGCTCTCGCTCTCGCACATAGCCGGCTTGGCAAATCGCCCGGACGGCAAGTTGATCCTGGTCACTGCGATCACGCCGACGCCGGCGGGCGAGGGCAAGACCACCACGACTGTCGGTCTCGGCGATGCCTTGAACACCATCGGCAAGCGCGCCGTCATGGCGCTGCGCGAGCCAAGCCTCGGGCCGTGTTTTGGCATGAAGGGCGGCGCCGCCGGCGGCGGCTATGCCCAGGTCATGCCGATGGAAGACATCAACCTCCACTTCACCGGCGACTTCCACGCCATCAGCGTTGCCAACAACCTGCTTGCTGCCATGGTCGACAACCACATCTACTGGGGCAATGAGGAGAAGCTTGACCTGCGCCGCATCACTTGGCGCCGTGTCGTCGACATGAACGACCGCGCGCTGCGCCAGACCACCTGCTCGCTCGGTGGCGTCGCTAATGGCTTCCCCCGCCAGGATGGCTTTGACATCACCGTGGCCAGCGAGGTCATGGCAATATTCTGTCTGGCAACGGATCTCGATGATTTGCAGCGTCGCCTCGGTAACATCATCGTTGGCTATCGCCGCGACCGCACACCCGTGCGCGCCTCCAGCCTGTCCGCGGCGGGACCCATGACGGCGTTGCTCAAGGACGCGCTGGCGCCCAATCTGGTGCAAACGCTCGAGGGCAATCCCGCCTTCGTTCACGGCGGACCCTTCGCCAATATAGCTCATGGCTGCAGCTCTGTCATCGCCACGCGCGCCGCCCTCAAGCTCGCCGACTATGTAGTGACCGAGGCCGGCTTCGGTGCCGATCTCGGTGCCGAGAAGTTCTTCGACATCAAATGCCGCAAGGCCGGGCTCGTGCCAGACTGTGCAGTACTGGTGGCAACGGTGCGCGCACTCAAAATGCATGGCGGCGTGGCGCGTGAGGATCTGGGCGAGGAGAACGTTGAGGCACTACGTGCCGGAATCGGCAATCTCGCACGGCACGTCGCCAATCTGCGCGGCTATGGCGTGCCGCTGGTCGTCGCGATCAATCGCTTTTCCGCCGATAGTGAGAGAGAAGTCACGCTGTTGCTGGAAAGCTGCATCGAGCTTGGCGTCGAGGCCGTTATGGCCGACCACTGGGCAGCCGGCGGCGCCGGCGCAATCGATCTGGCCGAGACCGTGGTGCGCACCATCGACAATGGCAGCAATGACTTCCAGTTTCTGTATCCCGACGGGCTCTCGCTGTGGGAGAAGACGCGCACCGTGGCGCAGCGCATCTATGGTGCCGAAAACATCATCGCTAACAAGACTGTCCGCAACCACTTTCGCGAGCTCGATGCCGCTGGCTTTGGCGAGTTTCCCGTTTGTATCGCAAAGACGCAATACAGTTTCTCGACAGATCCAGGCCTAAAGGGCGCGCCGAGCGACCATGTGGTGCCGATTCGCGAGCTACGTCTCGCCGGCGGTGCGGAGTTTCTCGTCGTGGTTTGCGGCGACATCATGACCATGCCGGGCCTGCCGCGACACCCGGCGGCCGAGAGCATCGGTGTTGACGGCGACGGCCATGTGGTCGGTTTGTTCTGATGCTGCACCTTGGTATGGAAATGACCGAGGACGGGAACTAGACGATGGATTGCCCAGCCTGAGCCGTCACCGGCGCTGGCAAATGAGGAAGGCGACGACAACGAGCGTTGCCAGATCACAATTTTGTTGCCCCGCCTGATTGCAGGGGCCTGACAGGCAGCCTGGGGATGGAGCGCACCCATACCCTGGTGGGGCGAGAGGCCGAGTTTGGGCGTTTTCATAGCGTGGCGCAATCGTGTCTGTAGCGGGGTCGTGGCCAGGCTGGTATTGGCAAGACGCATATGGCGGAGGAGTTTTTGACCATCGCTGATGGCCAATAGCTTCGCTTGCCATAACGGCTTCGTGCTCGATTTCAGTTCGGCATTGGCGGCAGGGAGAACGGCCGTCGGCCGCCGCATCGCGTTGACGGTGCTCAGTGCCAGCTCCGGCGTGTCACGCCCGGCGCGGCCTTTTTCATCCAAAAAATCTCCCTACTCCGCTGCGCAGGCGTAGGGCAAAACATCGGCCAGTGCATCAACAAGGATCGCCAAGTCCGCGGCTACGGAGCCTAGGCCATCGTGGGGGCACAATTTACGCTCGTCTAGGTATAAGGCGCGATTGACCTCGAGCTGCAGGGCATGGATGCCATCCTGCGGGCGGCCGTGGTGAACGGTGGTAAAGCCGCCGGCATAGGGCCGGTTGCGCACGACGCTGTGGCCGAGCTCGGTAAGCACGGATTCGGCACGCGCCGTGAGCTCAGGCAGGCAAGCACTGCCGTGACGATCGCCGAGCACGAAATCCGGGCTGGCCGCGCCCTGGCGTGCCAGCGCCTGTGATGGCATGGAGTGGCAATCGAGTAAGATGGCAAAGCCGAAGAGGTGGCGGGTTTCGCGCAGCAGTGCAGTGAGCGTCCGGTGATAAGGGAAGTAGCAGCTGTGTAGGCGGGTACGTGCCTCGGTGATGGGCAGAGTGTTGCTGTAGATAGCGACGCCATTGGCGGCGGTACGCGGCACCACCCCGAGCCCCGCACGTACCCGCGGCGAGTCCGGATTGGCGAAAGCGGGTAGGGGGCCGTCGAGCATACCGGGATCAAGCTCCAGCGGCTCACGGTTGGCATCCACGTAGGTGCGCGGAAAGAGCGCCTGGACCACCGGCACGCCGAGCTTTGGCAGGCCATCGATCAGCGCGTCCACATGGGCATCCTCCGAGCGCCGCAACTCATCTAGCCCGAGGCGCGAGCTGGCGAGAAAGGCGCGGTCGTAATGGCGGCCGCTGTGGGGGGAGGCCGCAACTAGCGGCCGCGTCTGCCGCGCTGGCCGCAGGATTTCGAACGGGGGATTTGTCTCCGTCTCCATCATCGTCTCGTAGTATGACCGAAAAGCGCTCTGTGTCATCATGGTGCCGATACTAGAAGGCTGGCCACGATATCAGCCAGTTCGAGGCATCGCCTCGTGAGGCGGGACCGTCGTCCGGGCTGTTCGCTGCGCTAGCGTCGCTGTGGCAAGCGACGAAGGGCGACTGGTGCGCCGCCCACGGTCTAGCGCAAAGTTAGGACGATACGGACGGTGCCTGGATGCACGCCTATCTGCACCGGGTTGAGGGCAATGCCGGCTGCTGCTACCACCGTGCCAGACGACCCCACTGCACCGCGCGGTTGCCCGAGGAGCGGCGCGACCTCGCCAACAAGATCGTGTTGATCGCGCTTGTGGCGATCGTGGCAGAGCAGTACAACGCGGAGTACGGTAGCACGGCATTCGCCCACGACATCGCCTAGCGGTGCGCTGCTGCACGGCGATGTTCGATCATGCCATTCATGGGTTAGTAGAGGTTACGCAATGACGACGATCAACCTTTTTACACCGATTACTGTTGGCGGTTTGCCGCTGTCGCACCGGGTCATGATGGCGCCGCTTACGCGTATGCGCGCCACGGTTCCAGGAAACACCGCCAACGAAATGATGGCACAATACTATGTCCAGAGAGCCAGTTGCGGTGGATTAATTATCGCCGAAGCCTCTCAGATATCGGCGGATGGTCGCGGTGCGCCATGCACGCCCGGTATCCATTCGCCGGAGCAGATTACCGGTTGGAAACTTGTCAGTGATGCCGTGCATGCTGAAGGTGGAAATATCTACCTACAGCTCTGGCACATGGGCCGCTTGTCTCATCCTTCGCACCAGCCCGACGGCGAGTTGCCGATCGCACCGTCGGCGGTGACGCCCAACGTCGAGATCACCACGCCCGATTTCAACCGCGTGCCCTGCCCGACCCCACGCGCCCTCGGGACAGAGGAGATCCCCGGTGTGATCGAGCGCTATGTTCATGCCGCCCACTGCGCCATGGAAGCCGGCTTCGATGGCGTCGAGATCCATTCGGCGAACGGTTACCTGCTGGAGCAGTTTCTGCAGACGCGCACTAATCGCCGCAGCGACGCTTATGGCGGCTCCATCGAGAACCGCTGTCGGCTGGTGTTGGAGATTACTCAGGCCGTCTCCGAGGTGTGGGGGGCGGATCGGGTTGGCATTCGCCTGTCGCCTTTTGGCATCGCCAACGACAGTGGCGAGGATGAGCCATTGCCGCTCTATTCGCACCTCATCCGCGAGCTCGATGCGTTCGGCCTGGCCTATCTCCACCTAATCGAGCCACGCGCCAGCGGTGCCGGGCAGCGCGAGGTGGATCACGAGGGGGTGCCATCGGCAGCGGAGCTCTTTCGTCCAATTTGGCAGGGCACGCTAATCGCTGCCGGTAACTTCCGCGGCGACAGTGCCAATACAATGCTGGCGAAGGGTGATGCCGATGCAATTGCGTTCGGCCGCTTCTTCATCTCCAACCCAGATCTTCCCGAACGGCTACGCCTGGGCGCCCCTTTGACCCCCTACGACCGCGCGACCTTCTACAGCCGCGGACCGAAAGGCTATCTCGACTATCCGACGATGGATGGGCCCGCAGCAGCTTGAGCCAAAGGGAGAATGGGTACGGTATGGAGACCGCTCTTGTCGTGTTTTGGTCAACAGCACGCCTGCTAACTACAACCGAGCATCACGCGCAGCAAGGTCTACATGCGGACCACTTTCGCCGGATCGTCTGCTAAAAGTACATTACCCTTGAGGGCGATGGCCTTGGGGAAGCGTTGGAATCTAGCGTTTGCCGAAACGTTTGCCCCAGCGTGATCTGTGTTGCGCTAATGATCTTTGAGCGTGACTAGAATGGCTGTTTTATTGGATATAGGGACCGTTCAGACTGGACGCAGGAGAAAAAGCGTGCGCAAACCTGATACGTTGACGCAAGAGATTGGTGTTCTCAAGCGGCGCGAAGTAGAAGCGCGAATTCTGGCACCCGTGATCGACGCGATGGGGGACGCTTTCGGCAGGGAAAAGGTTCTTGCGATTTTGTCGGAGGCCATCGTCAAGGTTGCACGTGAACAAGGCGCGGAGATGGCTAGGGAAATGGGCAGGAATGATGCCGGGGCCTTTGTCGATAATCTTGAAGCCTGGACCCGTGACGGTGCGCTTGAGATCGAAACCGTCACCACTAGGCCAGCCAAAGTGGACTTCAACGTAAAGCACTGTCGATATGCCGAGATGTATAGAGATCTTGGCATTCCGGAACTTGGAGTCATTCTCTCATGCAATCGTGATCACGCCATGATCGAAGGGTTTGCGCCTGATGCAGAGCTCAAGCGTACGCAAACGATCTTGAGCGGTGGTCCAAATTGCGATTTTCGGTATCAATTCATGGACGATGAGGGCGATTCAAGGGCTGCGTCCAGTATTCGCAAGGGGTCGCAAGTGTAAGAGCTGGATCGGGTGGGTCGTGGTCAGAAGCTTGGGGGAAGCCTGCGATATGGTGGTTGCCGTCTGATGTCCCCACGATCTCGACCTACGCGCAGCACACTATTGACCTCGTGCCGCACGCGGTAGACGGACACCGACTTTTCGACGTTGTTGACCGGCTGCTCTCCAAGATAATTGAAGCCGACAGCGAGCTTTGCCTCTGACTTCGTCCAGCATAGTGGGCCTCCTGCGATGCCTCTTGCCCGGCGTCCGGGAGCGTGGTCAGTTTGGGTAGTAGGTTGACGGATGAGATGAAGGACGCCCGCTATGCTGAACGAGGCGCTGTTGTCGATAAACCAGGCCACCACGCGAGAGCAGTGGTCGTTACCCGAGGCAGTGGGCGGCTATGCACGCCAGGGCGTGCACGGGATTGCCGTGTGGCACGACAAGCTGCGCGAGATCGGCCTGGCAGAAGGCGCGCGCCTATTACGCGAGCACGACATGACCGTGACGGGCTATTGCATCGGCGGGCTGGTCACTGCCACCGACCATGCCGCTTTGTCGGCGGCGCTCGACGAAAATCGCCGCGCCATCGAGGAAGCGGCGGTGATCGGGGCGCAATGCATCGTCTTCGTTGCCGGCGGTTTGGTTGATGGCTCGAAGGATTTGGTGGGCGCGCGGGCGCGCTGTCTCGACGCGCTCGATGTGTTGCTGCCCGAGGCGAAGGCGGTCGGTGTCACTATCGCGCTCGAGCCGTTGCATCCCATGATGTGCGCCAACCGCGCTGTGCTGACCACGCTTGGCGAAGCTAATGACTGGTGCGACCAGCTGGGCGCGGGTGGCGAGCTCGGTATTGCGGTCGATGTCTATCACCTCTGGTGGGACCCCAATCTGGCACACGAAATCGGCCGCGCGGGACCGCGCATCGTTGCCTTCCATATCAACGACTGGCTCGAGGATACGCGCGATCTGCGGCTCGACCGAGGCATGATGGGCGATGGCGTGATCGATATTCCTGGCATCCGCGCCATGGTCGAAGCGACAGGCTATGCCGGGCATCGCGAAGTCGAGATATTCTCTTCTCGTGACTGGTGGCAGCGCGACCCGGACGAGGTGGTGCGTATCATCAAGGAACGTTATCAGACAGCCGTCTAGGAGGAAGTCATGGAGCCTGTTCGCTGGGGTGTGCTGGGCTGCGCCGATATCGCCTTGAGGACCGTCATTCCGGCCATGCAGCAGAGTCCGTTGACGCCGGTCCTCGCACTCGCCTCGCGCAACGGCGACAAGGCGCGCGCGACCGCGGATTCGCTCTGTATTCCAAAGGCATACGAAAGCTACGAGGCGCTGCTTGCGGATGACGACATCGATGCAGTCTACAACCCCTTGCCCAATAACTTGCACCTTGAATGGAGCGTCAAGGCGCTAGACGCTGGCAAGCATGTGCTCTGCGAGAAGCCTCTCACCATGGATGCGAAAGAGGCGGAAACTCTGATCCATGCCCGCGATCGCACAGGCCTTTGCATCGAGGAAGCCATGATGGCGCGTGACCATCCGCAATGGAGTATCGTTCGAGAGCTAATTGAAGCCGGTAGGATTGGTCAGCTGCGAGCCCTCCACCTTGCCTTTTCGTATCACAATTCCGATCCCACTAATATCCGCAACAAGGTCGAGACCGGGGGTGGCGGCATTTACGACCTAGGCATCTACACCAGCACCATCGCGCGCTTGGTCTTCGCCGACGAGCCGCGCCGACTCGTGGCGCTGGTCGATATCGATCCCGACTTCGGCACCGATCGGCTGGCCTCGGTGATGCTCGATTTCGGCACCTCGCGCCAGGCTTGCTTCACCGTTGCCACCCAGACCGGGCGCTATCAGCAGGCGCAGATTCTGGGCGCTGAAGGCTGGATCCACATCGAGTTTCCCTTCGCCCACGTGCAGCCGCGTACGGTCTATCTGCATCATTGCTGTAGCCCTGGCTTCGACATCACACGCATCGAGGTGCCGACGATCAACCAGTATACTATTCAGGGAGAGCGCTTCTCGCGACTGATCCGCGGCGAGCCGACCACGGAGTGGCCGCTGGAGTTGGCGTTTGCCGGCATGCGTGTACTCGACGCTATTCGCCGCTCGCACGGAAGTGGCGGCTGGGAGGACGTATGAGCGGCGAACCCAGCACCGGCCGGGCACTGCTGCATCGCTTCAAGACGCTCGGCATCGACTATCTCTTCGCCAACTCTGGCACCGATTTTCCACCCCTTATCGAGGCCCTGGCGGGCGGTGATGTCGCGGCAATGCCGCAGCCGCTGGTCATGCCCCACGAGCACGCGGCGATGGGCATGGCGCACGGCTACACCTTGGCTACCGGAAAGCCCCAGGCAGTGATGGTGCACACTAATGTGGGGCTCGCCAATGCTGCCATCGGCGCGCTCAACGCGGCTTACGACCAGATTCCAATGATCCTTTGTTCCGGGCGCACGCCAGCCACCGAGAGCGGTCGGCTGGGCTCGCGCAGCAATCCCATCAACTGGGGCCAGGAGATGCGTGACCAGGCGGCGCTGGTGCGGGAGGTGGTGAAGTGGGACTACGAACTACGCTTTCCCGAGCAGGTCTACGATGTGGTCGACCGTGCCTGGGCTATCGCCATGTCGCAGCCGCGCGGCCCGGTATATCTCAGCCTGCCGCGCGAGGTTTTGAGCGCACCGTGCCCACCGCCGCTGCAACCGGCACCGACCTTGGTGCCAGTGCAGGTCGGTCCTGTCCACAAGGATGTGGCGCGGGTTGCCGAGATTCTGACTGCGGCTGAGCGGCCACTATTCATCGCCCAGCGTGGCGCCGGCGGTGCGGTCGGATTCGCCACCCTGGCCGGTCTGGCCGAGCGCTGGTCCATTCCCGTTGCTCAGTTTTGGCCGCTGCAGCTCGCTATCGCCAGCGATCATGCCATGAATGCGGGCCACGACCCGGCGTTGTGGCTGGCTGAGGCCGATGCGGTGCTGGTCATCAACGCGCTGACCCCCTGGGTGCCGTCGCAAGTCTCGCCGCCAGACGACTGCAAGGTCATTCACATCGGGCCCGATCCCTTGTTCGCTCGCTATCCAATACGCGGCTTCCGGGCCGACGTGACGGTGGCGGGTGAGGTGGCAGCGGTGCTTGCCGCGCTGGATGCTGAGATGGGTACGCCGGGCGAGCTGGCGCGGCGCGCGCACGTTGTCGAGCGCTGTGCGGAGATACGCTCTGCTGCCGAGGCCGAGGCCGCCGCGGGCCGGGGCGCCCCCATGACAAAGGCTTGGGCCGCGCAGTGCGTTTCGGACCTGCTGGTCGAGCATGACGGCGTGCTGTTCACCGAGCTCGGTTGTCCCACGGCGAACATGACGCTGCGCTATGCTGATGCCTTCTACCAAGAGCCCCACTCGGGCGGGCTCGGCTGGGGCTTTCCGGCGGCGCTCGGTAGGCGTCTCGCCGAACCCGATCGGCTCGTGGTGGCGACCGTCGGCGATGGCTCCTATATCTTTGCCAACCCTACGGCCTGCCATCAGATTGCCGAGGCGCTGGAACTGCCAATTCTGCTCGTCGTGCTCAACAACGCCGCATGGGACGCGGTGCGTCGGGCCACTCTCGAGATATTCCCCGATGGTTATGCCGCGCGCGCCAATGCGATGCCGCTGACCTCTCTCGCGCCGACCCCCGATTTTGCCAAACTTGCAGAGGCCCATCGTGCCTGGTCGCAGACGGTCGAAGCGGGCAGAGAGCTACCGGCAGCGCTTGCGCACGCGGCGCAGGTGGTGTTGAAGGAGCGTCGTTTGGCTTTGTTGGAAGTGAGGGTCTCTTAAGAGAATGGGCGAAATACCACTGGGTGCCATCCCGGGCCACTACGCGGCGCTGCTCGGCGAGGACCGGGCGGCCGTGATCCACCCAGAAGGTGAACTAAGCTGGGGCGGGCTCGAGCGCGCCACGAACCAACGGGCGCGTCGGCTTGCCGAGCTCGGCGTGGAGGCGGACGATCTGGTCACCATTGCCCTGCCCAACGGCAACCGCTTTTTCGAGACCACGTTCGCGGTTTGGAAGCTGGGGGCGACACCGCATGTGGTGTCCTCGCGCCTACCGGCGGCGGAGCTGCAGGAGATCATCGCCGTGGCCGAGCCGCGCCTGCTTATTGGTCTCGATCCGAAAATTCTGCCCGACACCACAGTCCTGCCTGCGGATTTCACCGCTGCAAGCCATGACGACGGGCCCATGCCGGCCAAGGTCGCGCGCTATTGGAAGGCCATGTCGAGCGGCGGTTCCACGGGGCGGCCCAAGATCATCGTCGATCATAATCCGGCGGTGTTCGATCCGGATGAAGAGGATTTCCTCGACATGCCGAGCGCGGGTTGCCTATTAAACCCGGGCCCACTCTATCACAATGCGCCCTTCATCATGGCGCATCGCGGCCTTTTTCGCGGCAACCAGGTGGTGGGCATGCTGCGTTTTGACGCGGCGGAGTCCCTGAGCCTGATCGAGCAGCACCGCGTCGAATGGGTGATGATGGTGCCAACCATGATGCACCGTATCTGGCGCCTTGATGCGGCCGAGCGCGAGGCCTTCGATTTGTCGAGCCTGCGCATCGTCAGCCATGTCGCTGCACCCATGCCGATCTGGCTCAAGCAGAACTGGATCGACTGGCTCGGGCCGGAGCGCGTCTGGGAGCTCTATGGCGGCACCGAAGGTACTGGCGTCACTTGGTGCAGCGGCACGGAATGGCTAGCGCACAAGGGTACCGTCGGTAAGACCGTGCGGGGCTCTCGCGTGCGCATCCTCGACGAAAATGGCAAAGATTGTCCGTCCGGAGTCATGGGCGAAGTCTATCTGATGCCGGAAGCCGGGCCCGGAACTAGCTACCACTATATCGGCGCAGAGGCCAAGGTCGCGGATGGGGGCTGGGAGACCCTCGGCGATGTTGGCTACGTCGACGAGGACGGCTATCTCTATCTCGGTGACCGCCGTGGCGACATGATCATCTCGGGCGGTGCCAACATCTATCCGGCCGAGGTTGAGTCGACGCTGGCCGAGCATCCGGGCGTCGATACGGTAGTGGCGATTGGCTTGCCAGACGAGGACATGGGAGAGCTCGTGCACGCCATCGTACAGCCGCACGACGACTGGAACGACAAACTCGACGACGCCATGTTGGCGGAGTTCGTCGAAGAGCGACTAGCCCGTTACAAGACACCGCGCAGTTATGAGTTTGTCACCTATTCATTGCGTAACGACGCTGGAAAAGTGCGCCGCTCCCAGTTGCGCGCCGAGCGCATTCCCACTAAAGCCTAGGCCGGTCTCAACTCACGCTCGACCGTTGGCTTGATCTCGGTCATGAACGTTTCCATGGTCTCCAACGCTTTTCGGTGCGACGATCCACCAACCTGGAAGTGGAACATGTAGTGCGAGGCACGTGAGGCGCGAATCTCGCCGCAGAGGCGCTCTGCAATGGTCTCGCAATCGCCGATCAGGAGGTTCTGTGCCATCTCCTCGAGCGGAATCTCGTCCGGCAGGGGCACTTCAGTCATCATGCCGCCGTTCATCACTTCGGCGCGCCGCCGCAGCGCTGAGGCTAGCCGCATCTGGTGGCGGCAGTTGTCGGCATAGGCCAGCGTCTCCTCCCGGCTTTCCGTGACGCACATGAAGCGTTGCACGCCAAGCGGCATGGCCTCGCTATTGCGCCCTTCCGCTGCGAACATCTCGGCGATGCGCGCGCGCATGGTGCGCTGGTATTCAGCCCCTAGCCAACGTCCTGTGAACATGGGCGTCAGGCCGCGCTGGGCGCAAAGCCTGTGGCCGAAGGGGTTGTCGCCGGCAAGCCAGATGTTCGGTATGTCATTGACAGGGCGGGCGCTGATATGGGTCTCGGGTAGCTGATAGTACCGACCGTTGTAAGCGAAGGTCTCCTGCCCGAAGGCGAGCAACAGCATGTCGAGAAATTCCGTCAGCATGCCCTGGGCATCGGTCAGATCCCTGCCGAAGCGGTCGAACTCGTAGGGCTGATAGCCGCTGCCGACACCGAGCACCAGGCGCCCGCCGCTCAAGGAATCGACCATGCCGATCTCCGCCAGCAGGCGTGCCGGATCATAAAGCGGTACCACAACCACCGCGGGACCGAGCTTGATCTCCTTAGTGACGCCCGCGCAATGGGCCGCCATGAGCAAGGGCGAAGGGCAGATGCAGTAATTGGAGAAATGATGCTCGGCAAACCAAGCGATCTCGAAGCCAAGCTGGTCAGCGTGGCGCACCTGCTCCACATGGTCTTCGAATACGCGCTGTGGCGGCGTGCCCTTTTCACGATAGCCCATCAGGCCGAAATAGCCGAATTGCATCGATTTCTCCTAATCGTCAATGCCGTATACTGCGCGACAGGCGAGGGGGAGGGCAAGATGCGTTTGGCTGACAAGGCGGCGATCGTCACGGGGGCGGGCTCGGGGATTGGTCGTGCAACTACGTTGCGCTTGGCCGGTGAGGGAGCGGAGGTGCTGGCCATCGACTGGGACGGCGACGGTTTGGCGGGAACCGCCCGCGCGGGCAATGGTCCTGGCGGCATCGAGATGTTGGTTGCCGATGTTACGGACGAAGAGGCCCCCGGCGCCGCGTTAGCAGCCTGCCCGTCGCCCGATATCCTCGTCAACAATGCGGGGATCGGCGATGCTCGCGCCGCGCACCTGACCGCTGACGATGACCTTGACCGCTATCTCGATACCAATCTGCGCTCCTTGTTCCGCTTTTCGCGCGAGGCGGTAGGTGCGATCAAGGACGGCGGTTGCATCGTTAACATCGCCTCCATCTTCGGCATCACCGGCTTTCGCGGCAGCGCGCCCTATTCCGCGACCAAGGCGGCGGTGATCGGGCTCACGCGCAACATGGCGGCGGATTACGGCCCGGTCGGCATCCGTGTCAACGCCATCGCGCCGGGGGTGATCGAGACCCCGCTCGTGGCAGACCGACTCGCCGGTAATGCCTGGTTCGTTGACACCTTGGTTGGGGGCACCCCGCTCGGGCGCACCGGTAAGCCGGAGGAGATTGCCGCGGCGATTGCTTTTCTCTGTTCGGACGATGCTGCGTTCATCACCGGCCATACGCTGGTCATCGATGGCGGCTTCAGCGCCACCCACTTCCGTGCCCGCCCGGAGGACGGGGCATGAGCATGACGACCGTTCTCGATGGCCTGACTTTTCCGGAAGGTCCGCGCTGGCACGGGGGACGCCTATGGTTCTCGGACTTCTATTCCGAGCGTGTGCTGGCACTGGGTAAGAGCGGTGCCGAGACCATCGTGCGGGTGCCAGGGCGGCCCTCTGGTCTTGGCTGGGCGCGTGACGGCAGCCTGCTCGTGATCTCGATGCTCGAGCGCAGCCTGATGCGCCACGCCGACGGCATGCTGTCGCGCGTCGCAGATCTCTCCGCCTTCGCGACCGGACCCTGCAATGACATGGTAGTGGACGGGCAGGAACGTGCCTGGGTCGGCAATTTTGGTTTTGATCGTCATCAGGGTGAAGCGGAGAGAGCGACCTGCCTGGTGCGCGTCGATGCGGACGGAAGCGCCCGTGCGGTTGCCGACGATCTGCTCTTTCCCAACGGCACCGTCATCACGCCCGAGGGCACGCTGATTGTCGCCGAGACGTTCGCCCGCCGCCTCACGGCCTTTCGCATGACCGACGATGGCAGTTTGGCGGATCGACGCGTTTTCGCCCAGTTCGACGATGTTTATCCCGACGGCATCTGCCTCGATCAAGAAGGTGCCATCTGGGTTGCCGACCCGCGCGGTAAGCAAGTCCTGCGCGTCTTCGACGGTGGCTGCGTGACAGATAGCTTCGACCTCACCCCGCGCGGCGCCTATGCCTGCATGCTTGGCGGTGACGACCGACGCACGCTTTACGTCTGTACCAACACGGGCAGCGGCCCCGATTTTCAGCGCAAGACGGACGGGCGTATCGAGACCCTGAGGGTCGACGTGCCTGGCGCAGGCCTGCCATGAGCACGATGCCCGGCATGGATTCGAATTTCGTCGGCGAAGTGGCGATCGTGACTGGGGCCGGCGCCGCGGGCGACGGCATCGGCAACGGGCGGGCGGCGGCGATCCTGCTGGCGGATGCTGGAGCACAGGTGCTGGTGGTTGATCGCGATCTGGTGCTGGCCGAGCGCACGGTCCAGATGATCGAGGAGGACGACGGCGTCAGCGCGGCATTCGAGGCGGACGTGACCGATCCGGCGCAATGCCAGGCGATGGTCGACAAGGCTGTGTCGTTATGGGGGCGGCTCGATCATCTGGACAACAATGTTGGCATTGGTAGCCGCGGCAGTGTCGTTGAGGAAGACGCGGAGGACTGGCGCCGGGTCATGCAGGTCAATGTTGAGAGCATGTTCCTGGCGGCTAAGGCGGCGATCCCGGCGATGCGTGAGTCGGGCGGCGGTGCCATCGTCAATGTCGCTTCGATCGCTGCGCTGCGCCCGCGCGGGTTGACCAGCTATTCCACATCAAAGGGTGCGGTTATCGCGCTGACCCGCGCCATGGCTGTCGATCATGGGCCGGACGGCATTCGGGTGAATTGTGTCGCGCCAGGCCCTGTCCACACGCCAATGGTCTATGGCGACGGCATGAGCGCCGCTGCCCGCGACCGCCGCCGTGCTGCCTCCGTGCTCGGCATCGAGGGCACAGGCTGGGATGTGGGCGCGGCGGTGCGCTTTCTACTCAGCCGAGAAGCGCGTTACATTACCGGCCACACGCTGGTGGTGGACGGCGGCGCGACCCTGATCAGCCGGGCGCGTGCGTCCGACGACCAGCCTGCCGACCCCTGAGGAGAGACGGTGACCGACGGGCAAGCTTGCGGAAAGCGGGTGGGGGCCATGTTGCGCAGCGGGGTGGCGGAAGTCCCGATTCCCTGCTATGCCGGGCGCCTTGGGCTCCCTGCAAAAAAGCTAACAAGAGAAGTGAGGCGATGAAGGCAATACGGTATGAAGCGCCGCGCGACCTGGATCAGGCGGTGG
>Ga0187833_10002829_pt1 | contig 18194 bp, 16 predicted proteins | sample ETNtaG_37_FD_167968 | JGI IMG/M metagenome (GOLD analysis project Ga0187833, IMG submission 167968) | Marine microbial and viral communities from oxygen minimum zone, Eastern Pacific Ocean - ETNP2014_SV_400_PacBio MetaG (Illumina Assembly) | ecosystem: Environmental > Aquatic > Marine > Hypoxic...
CTTCCTATAGAGCCGTTGTAGACCACAACGTTGATAGGCTGGATGTGGAAGCGCGGCAACGCGTGTAGCTGACCAGTACTAATAGCTCAATTGGCTTGATTTATGCACTGAAAAAATTTTTTCATCTATAGTGATAAATAGTATTGATAATTTTCGATTATAAAAAAAGCTAATTATATTTATTTATTAACTTCCAAATGAGTTAAAACTTTCGTAAAAAATTGCTCAATGGAGACAAGCAAAACATTTTAGTTTTTCTTTAAATGAAGAAAAAGAGAATTAAATCTTTAATATTTGGCATATCTGGACAAGATGGTTCATATCTAAGTCATTTTTTAATTAATAAAAAACACGATATTTGTGGTACCACTAGAAATAGTAATAAAAATAATCTTAAAAATCTTGTTAGATTAGGAATTTTAGAAAAAATAAAAATAATTAAATGCGATATTGCGGATTTTTTTGCAGTCAAAAAATTGATAAAAAAAATTAAACCTGACGAAATATATTATTTGTGCGGTCAATCTTCTGTAACAAGATCATATATTGATCCAGGAGAAGCTTTTAAAAGCAATACGTTGAGTTTGTTGAATATTTTGGAAATAGTAAAAAATACTAACAAAAAAATTAAAATTTTTAATGCTGTATCAGGTCAGTTTTATGGAGATAGAAAAAAAAATATTTATAATGAAAAATCGTATATCAATCCCCAAAGTCCCTATGGAGTAAGTAAAGCAGGTAGTTACTGGTTGGTGAAAATATTTAGAGAGTGGTATGGAATTAAATGCTGCAATGGCGTACTTTTTAACCACGAATCTCCATTGCGATCAGATGAATTTGTAACAAAAAAAATTATCAATTGCTGCCATCTAATAAAAAAAAGAAAATTAAAATATTTATTTATGGGCGACATTAATATTAGTAGAGATTGGGGTTGGGCACCCGAATATGTTCAGGCAATGTATTTAATGCTTAAACAAAAAGATCTAAAAGATTTGGTAATTGGTTCAGGCAAAAGACACACTCTCAAGAGCTTTATTTTTGAGGCATTTAGATTGTTAAAAATCCCGAGAAATCGCCTAAAAGCAAATACGAAAAAATTCATCAGAAGGAATGATATAAGATCTTATCGGTCAGATCCAAGATTAGCCAAAAAAATATTAAACTGGAAAGCCAAAACATCTTTTAAACAAATTATCAGGAAAATGATTTACGATGAATTATTTTAAATTAAAAAATCTCATTGTTAACTATTTATAGTTTTAGAAATTTTTTTAAATTAAATCTTAGGTATTTTAAAAGAATCAAAAATAGAACAAATATTTTATTTTGACCATTATCAACTCTTACTTGGTAAATTTCTTTTAAAAAGACATTATTTGATAATTTAGAAGAGATACCACCCCTTCTAAATTTTCCAAATATTTCTTTTTTTTTTGTAGCCATACCTTTCATATTGTAATTTACAATCATTCTATAAAAAAGATCATAATCAGCTGAATATTTGTATTTAACGTTATAATAACCAACTTTATTTTGAGCTTTTTTTCTTATAAAAAAACCAATCGAATGCGTGCTATAAAAACCAAAACTCCAACTTATTTTCCACGGCTTATATCCATACAAAAGCTTATATTTAATTACACTTCCGAAAAGAAAATCAATGTTTTGATATTGATTAAAATAATTTGTGGCTGTTTTAAGAGCATGTTTATAAAAAATATCATCCGAATTAAGGATTGAAATTATTGAACCACGGCTTAATTTTATTCCCTTATTCATTGCATCGTAAATGCTTTTATCTTTTTCTGATATCCATAAATCTATTTTCGAATTATTTTTTTTCAAAATTTCTACTGTGCCATCGGTTGATTTTCCATCAATAATTATAAGTTCATAATTTTCGTAGCTTTGATTTAAAACGCTATTTATTGATTGTTGTAAAAATTTTTTATTATTTAATACAACTGTAATTACTGAAACCAAGGGCAAATCTTTTTTATCATTCTTTAATATTCTCCCTTTTCTCAATCCACCAGAAAGAAATTTAGCATTCATTTTCTAGGTAACCTAAAATTAAATTTAAATATTTTTCGCAATTTTTTTTATAATCATATCTTGAAAGGCTTAAGTAACCACAATTAGTCATTAGCATATTTTTTTTTTTGTTTTTGTAATGAGTAAGTATTTTTTTTGCTAACTGTATATAATTTCCCGTTTCAAATAAATAACCAGCCTTTCCTCGTAATAAAATTTCAGAAGGTCCCGTGGGGCAATTTGCAGATATAACAAATTTTTTTAAACTTAAAGCTTCTAGCAAAACATTGGGCAGACCTTCAAATTTAGAAGTAAGAACAAATAAATCCGATGCATTCATATATTTATATGGATTTTTTTGAAAAGAAATTAATTTAGCCGAATGATGCAAATTGTTTTTATGTATATAATGTTCAATTATCGTTTTATTTTTTCCACTTCCAATTATTAATAATTTACTTTTAATTTTTTTATTTACTATTTTAAACGCTTTTAAAAGCGTCATATGATCTTTTTGATTTGTTAATCTTGCAGCATTTAAAATTTTGAAATTTTTTTTATCTAAAAAAAAATTATCTTTTATTTTTTCTTTTTTTAATTTTGCAATTTTTTTGCGATCAAGTGGATTGAATATTAATTTTGTATTTAAATTAAATTCTTTATCCATCTGCCTTTTAAAATCATAACTATTAACTATAATTTCATCTGCCATTGGCAAAAAAAATTTGAATAAAATGTTTTTAAATGAATTTTTCGACCATCCCAAAGGTGAGCTATTTGAACGGGTAATAATTTTTATATTTAAAATTTTAGCAAATATTATTGCATAAATATTAGCCTGAAAGGCAAAAATTAAAATGTTTTTATTTTTTAAATACTCCTTAAATAAAAGGAACAAACATATTAAATATTTAAAAATTTTATTTTTATTTTTTGAAAATTTAGAGCTAGGTGAAATAAAACTAATTTTCTTATTGAAGAGATTCCGAAGACGATTTTCAGCAGAAATCAATTTAATATTTTTAATTTTTTTTACAAAGTAATCACTAATTATTATAAGATTTTTTTCAACTCCACCCCCCTCAATAGAAGGCATAAATAATATTAGCGATTTGATCTGCATATAAGAGCTATTGTGAGTTTTGCGAATTTATAATTTATATATTATAATATCACCATAAATTTAATCATTAATCTAAAAAAATAAAAATATTTATAATTGAGACTTAGATACGAATAAACTTACTCTATCAAGTTTTTTATATACTGAAGTCTATTAAAATATATTCAAAGAGAAATAATTGATATATATTTTTTTTCAATGAAAATTTTCATAACTGGATGTTGCGGATTTATAGGATTTAATTTTGCAAATTTTCTAGCTAAATCAAATCAAAAGATGCGCATTATAGGAATAGATAATTTAAATGATTATTATTCTGTGAACTTAAAAAAAAAAAGACTAAAAGAACTAAATAAGAATAAAAATTTTATATTTTACAAAATTGATGTCAATCAATACGAAGAGTTAAAAAAACTTTATAAAAAATATCTTTTCAATTATGTTTTTCACTTTGCGGCTCAGGCAGGAGTAAGATATTCATTAATAAATCCAAAAACTTATATTGAAAACAACATATCGGGTTTCTTTAATGTTTTAATTTTATCTTTGGAATTTAATATTAAAAGATTATTCTACGCTTCTTCAAGTTCTGCTTACGGAGAATTGACTAAATTTCCTTTGAAAGAAAATTATATTTTGAATCCAAAAAATATTTATGGATTAAGTAAAAAGATAGATGAAGAGATGGTGAGCGTTTTATCATTAAAAAAGAACACTCTATGTATTGGTTTAAGATTCTTTACAGTTTATGGTGAATGGGGAAGGCCGGATATGTTTATAATCAAATATTTAAATGCAACTTACGATAAATCAAAAGTTTTTTATTTAAATAATTATGGAAATCATTTCAGAGATTTTACATATATACAGGATGTATGTAAAATTTTGAAAAAATTAATTTATTCAAAATTTAAACGTCAAAATTTGATCTTAAATATTTGTTCTAATAAAGCTATAAAACTCACAAATATAATTAAAATGATTGATAATTTAACATTAAATAAACCCAAAATAAAAAAAATATCAAAACATCGAGCAGATCTTTACAAAACTCATGGGGATAATAAGTTGGTCAAAAGAGTAGCAGGGGTAAATAAATTTACAGATATTTCAATAGGATTGAAAAATACAGTGGAGTGGTTTGTAAATAATAAAGATAAAATCAAATTTTAGTTGATATTTGTACTAAAATAGCAACAATTTATATAAAAAGATTTGAATAATCTAAAAAATATACGTATCAGATAAAAAAAATTATTTTAAATTTCAAATTGTTTATGAAATTATAAAATAAAGATATACAAGCAATACTTAATAGAAAATCATGCAGATTAAATTTTGTAGAAATTGTAAAAATAATCAATTTTCTAATTTGTTTAGTTTAGGAAAAATGAGTTTTACAGGAAGGTTTCCCAAAAGTTTTTACCACAATGTACCAAGGGCATATCTTAATCTTTTAATGTGTAAAAAATGTAAACTTGTTCAATTAGATAGAAACTTTGATCTTAGATATTTATATGGCGAAGGTTATGGTTATAGAACAGGAATTAATAAAACAATGACTGAGCATGTTAAAAATACGGTAAAAAAATGTTCAGCTTTAATGAATTTAAAAATGGGAGATCATGTACTAGATATTGCTAGTAACGATGCAACATTACTAAACTTTTATCCAAAAAATGTTATTACAGTTGGTGTAGATCCTTTGGTTAATAAATATAAAAAATACTATAATAAAATTAATTATAAAATTTCAAATTTTTTTAAAAATAGCGACATTCAAAAATTGAAATTGAAAAAAAAATTTAAAATAATCACTGCTTTGTCGGTCTTCTACGATCTTAGAGATCCAAATAAATTTATTCGCGAGGTAAAAGAAATATTAGATGATATTGGCATTTTTGTCTTGGAACATGCTGATCTTTTACATATTATAAAAAATAACATATTTGATACAATTTGCCATGAACATTTGGGCTTTTTTTCATCAAAAATTATTGTAGAAATGATGAAGCTTAATGGGTTGAAAGTTTTTCATCATGAATATAATAATATAAATGGTGGTAGTTCTAGGTATTATATTTGCCATCAAAAAAAAAATTGTAAAATAACTAAAAATATAAAAGAAGTATTATTAAGAGAGCAAAAAGATGGCTTGCATCAGAGAAAAATATATAAATTCTTTTTTAGAAAAATTTTAAAAGAAAAAAACAAGCTACAGAACCTAATTAATAAAATCAGAAATGAAAAATTAATTATTCATGGCTATGGAGCCTCAACTAAAGGTAATGTTCTTTTACAGTTTTATAATATTAAAAATAAAGATGTAAATTATGTAGCAGATAGAAATCCCTTAAAGTATAATTTGTTTACACCAGGCACAAAAATAAAAATTATTTCAGAAAATTATTCGAGAAAATTAAAACCAGATTATTACCTAGTATTACCATGGCATTTCAAAAAGGAGATATTAATTAGAGAGAGAAAAGTCAGAAAAAAAGGTACAAAATTTATTTTTCCCCTTCCAAAATTAAAGGTTGTTTAATGAATGATATTGTTATTATTGTTCCGACACTAAATGAAAAAGATAATATTGAAATTTTATTTAATAAATTAAATACAGTAAATATAAAATTCGACCTTCTATTTATTGATGATAATTCTAGCGATGGTTCACAAGAAATAATAAAAAACTTATTAAAAAAAAACCAAAATGTTAATTGTATTTTCAGACCAAAAAAAGAGGGCATTGGCTCGGCCCACAAAGATGGCCTTATTTGGTCTTATAGAAAAAATTATAAAATAATTATTACGATGGATGCGGATGGAACACATGATCCCAAGTATTTGAAATCATTAATTAATGAATTGAAAAATTTTGATATAGTTGTTACTAGTAGATTTTTAGAAAAAGATTCATTAAAAAACTGGCCATTATTTAGAATTTTCTTAACAACACTAAGGCATTTGACAATTTCTTTATTATTATCAATGCCTTATGACTCTTCTGGAGCATACAGATGTATTAACCGTCGAGGGGTTTCTTTGTCCGATATAATTTTAGCAAAAAATGATAGTTACGCATATTTTTGGGAAAGCATTTTTATATTACATAAAAAAAAATATCGTATTACACAAATTCCTGTTCAATTACCCTATAGAAAAATTGGTTCTTCGAAAATGAATCTGAGAGATATTTTTTTTTCCATTTATTACCTAATATTAGTTTTTTTTAAAAAAGTTTTCGGTAAATATAATTTTAAATAATTTGATGAATAATTTAGTAAGCGTGATAATGCCATATTATAATAAAAAGAATTATTTTTTAGAATCTATCAATTCTGCATTGAACCAAACTTATACAAATCTTGAGATTTTAATTGTATATGATAATCAAAATAGAGATGATCTAGAATATATTGAAAATTGTATAAAAAACGATTTAAGAGTTAAAATAATAATTAATGATAAAAATAAAGGCGCAGCGTATTCAAGAAATAAGGCGATATCAATGGCTCATGGGGAGTATATAGCATTATTAGATTGCGATGATTATTGGGAAACTAACAAAATTGAGGCACAATTATATTTTATGCTAAACTACGGTTATGATTTTTCTCACACAACATATCAAATCATAAATTACAATGGGAAAATAATCGGTAAAATTAGAGCTCGAGAAACATTAAAATATAATGAATTGTTGAAGTCTTGTGACATAGGTTTATCTTCTGTAATTTTAAAGCGCAAACTCTTAGGCGATATGAAATTTCCAGAGCTTAAAACAAAAGAAGACTTTGTATTATGGTTGGGTCTTGCTAAGAAATCAGTAAATTTAGCCGGTCTTGATAAATCGTTAATGTTCTGGAGGCAGACTCCAAATTCATTATCAAGCTCAATATTACAAAAGTTGAAGGATGCATTCAAAGTTTATTATTTATATGAAAAAAAGAATTTTTTTTATTCAATTTTTTGTGTAATCAGATTATCTGTTTATGCATTGTTCAAAAAAATAAATTTATAATCAGCAATTTTATAAATTTCAAAAAAATGAAAGAACTTACCCTTATAATTCCTGCAAAAGATGAAGCGGAGTGTTTACCAAGAGTTTTAAATGAACTAAAAAATTTTGATTGTAAAAAAATTATTATTATTCCCGAAACTGATATAGACACACGAAATTCTATAAAAAATTTTGATTGTAAGATTATTACCCAAAAAGTCGATGGTTTTGGAAGAGCTTTAATACTAGGCATTAAAGAGGTTGAAACAAATTTTCTGTGTATATTTAATGCAGATGGCTCATTTGATCCACAATATCTTAAGAATATGTACGATGAGTTATTAAATAACTGTGATTTTGTATTTAATAGTAGATATGAAAGTAGCGGAGGTAGTGATGATGACACTTTTTTGACATTAGTTGGAAATAGAATATTTACGTTTATTTGCAATTTACTTTTTAGACTAAATATTTCTGATGTATTATTTACTTATGTTATGGGAAAAACATTGGCTTTCAAATCTCTTGATCTTAAAAGAAAAGATTTTAGATTTTGTATTGAATTGCCAGTACTGGCTAAATTCAAAAAATATAAATTTATTTCAAAACCTAGTTATGAAAGATCAAGGCTGACTGGAAGAAAAAAGGTTAATGAATTAAAAGATGGATTTTTAATATTATTATGTATATTGAAAATGTTTATACTTAGAAAATGAAAAAAAAAGTCGCTTTAATAACTGGAATTACTGGCCAAGACGGATCATACTTGGCGGAATTGCTATTAAAAAAAAAATATAAAGTACATGGAGTAATTAGAAAATCTTCCTCTTTCAATACAAAAAGAATCGATCATCTTTATATTGATCCACATAACAGAACTAACTTTTTTTTGCATTATGGAGATCTTACAGATAGTAACAGTATTTATAATTTGATACATAATATCAGACCAAACGAAATCTATAATTTGGGAGCACAAAGTCATGTAGGAGTTTCTTTTGAAAATCCTGAATATACAGCAGAAGTTTCAGGCATTGGAACTCTAAGAGTTTTAGAAGCTATACGTTTTTTAAAAATGAAAAATGTTAAGTTTTATCAAGCTAGCACATCAGAGTTATTTGGAGAAAAGTACAAACAAAAAACTTTTAATGAACAATCAAAATTTCATCCAAAGTCACCTTATGGTGCGGCAAAATTATACTCTTATTGGATAACTTCGGTTTATAGGGAAGCCTACGGCTTATTTGCCTGTAATGGAATTCTATTTAATCATGAAAGTCCAAGAAGAGGAGAGACATTTGTAACGAGAAAAATAACTAGATTTTTAACTCGGAAAAAGCTTGGTTCAAATAAAATACTTTATTTGGGTAATTTAAATGCGAAGAGAGACTGGGGTCATGCCAAGGATTATGTAGAGATGCAATGGAAAATATTGCAACAAAAAAAACCTGAAGATTATGTTATTGCATCAGGAGAAACTCGTACAGTGCGTGAATTTATTAATACAGCGGGAAAATTACTGAACATGAAAATATATTGGAAAGGAAAGGATATAAAAGAAATTGGATATATTTATGAAGATGGCAGAAAAAAAACAATCATCAAAATAGATAAAAAATATTTTAGACCAAATGAGGTTGATTATCTAAGAGGGAGCTCCAAAAAAGCTTTTAAAAAATTGAATTTTAAACCAAAATATTCATTCATTAACCTTGTTAGAGACATGATAGATGAAGATCTGCTTTTGGCTCAAAAAGAATTAAATAATAAATATTAGTACACATAATGAATATAGTGGGAACTGTTATTGCCGTTCTGTTTATTATGACAATATCAAGTTTTGTATTTAAAAAATTCAATATCCTGACTGATCAAACAAACATTTCAAGTCATAAAAGTTTTATTAATGGATGCAAAACAGTACCTCTTTCGGGAGGTTTTGTTTTTTTTTTAACATTAATTTTTTTTTTACCTGAAAATTATCAATATTTTACCATATTAATTTTTTTTCTATTTTTAATAGGATTATTGTCTGATTTAGATATTTTACACTCTCCATTTTTTAGAATTATATTTCAGATAATCACAATTGTAGCATATCTGTTTTTATTTGATAATTTTGCATCCTCGACAAGATTAATTTTTTTTGACAATTTATTAAATATTTTTTTTATTAAATTATTTTTTACTTCATTTTGTATATTGGTTTTAATTAATGGAACTAATTTTATCGATGGGGTTAATACATTGGTTGTAGGTTATTTTATTTTAGTCGCTTCAAATATACTTTATTTAGCAGAAATTAGAAACTTGGATTTAGATATATTATTAATTTCTACATGTATAATTTCTTTGATAGTTATATATATATTTAATTTTTTTGGAAAAATATATTTGGGTGATGGGGGAGCTTATCTAATTAGTTTTGTTGTTGGCGTTATATTAATTAAGTTTTCTAATGATAATTATATAGTGTCACCCTATTATATTGTAGCTTTATTATGGTATCCAGCCTACGAAAATTTATTCTCTATAATAAGAAAGAAAACTTCAAAAAAATCTCCATCAATACCTGACAATGAGCACTTGCACCAATTTATTTATTTATACTTAGACAGATTATTTAATATTAATAAAAATTTTTCTAGCACTCTATCAGGTATATTAATCTGTCTCTATAATTTATTTTATTTCTTATTTATTATTGACGAATATCATCAAACAAAAACATTAGTATATTCTATTATTTTTAATATTTTAATCTACAATCTTTTATATTTCTTGTTAAGAAAAAAACTATTTAAAAATAAATAATATGGTTAAATATTTTTTATTATATTTTTATTTAATATTAATTATATCTTCCGTTTTGGGTTATGGTTTTTTTTTAGCTCAATTTTTGAATAAAAATCTACTAAAATATAATTTGGGATACATCGGAATATTAGGTTTATTGACCCTTGTAATTCTATCTTATATTACAATTTTTTTTACTAAACATGGTTACGTTCACAATTTAATCGTCCATGCTATTGGCTTGATTTCTTTTGCGTTTTTTTTTTGTAAATTAAAATTAAATAAAGATTATATTTTATTAATTGTTTTAATTTTTTTTCTAAGTTTGTCATTATTTATTCTAAAAAATCATGACGATTTTTCTAATTATCATCTCTCATATTCTTTAGGACTAACCGAAAACAAAATTCAATTAGGCTTGGGAAACATTGGTCATGGTCCCAGACATCATTCATCGGTATTTTATTTAAATTCTTTAATTTTTTTGCCATACATCAAATTTTATCTTTTTCATTCAATTGGTTTGATTACGCTGACTTTTGTTAATTTTATATGTTTGTGTTTTATATTGGATAAAAAAGAATTTAAAAGTTTTGATTATACATATATTTTTTATTTATTAGTTTTTGCATACATTAACGTAAAATTTTATAGAATCGGAGAGTATGGCACTGATATTGCCGCACAATTAATTGCTCTAATTTTAATTCCTTTATCTTTATTAACAATAAAAAAAAATATAAACAAACTTGAATTTGAAAGTAATATTCAGTTACTAATTTTATTAATATGTTATTTGATAACAGTTAAAACATACTTTGTGGCATATTCTCTATTTTTATTTTTATTTTTAATACTATTCTATAAGAAAAATTACTTTATTAAATTATTCTTCCTTAGCAGAACAACTATTATTTCAGCTCTAACATTTGTTTTGTTTTCATTCGTTAATTTATCTTATACAGGTTGTATAGTTTATCCTTTAAAAGAAACCTGTTTTTCAAAAAAAATTCCCTGGTCACTTAATCAAAAAGAAGTTCAAAAAATGAAAATGTGGTTTGAACAGTGGTCAAAAGGTGGGGCAAGCCCCCATCATAGAGTCGAAAACCCAGAAGAATATATAAAAGGATTTAACTGGCTCAAGGGTTGGACTGATGTTTATTTTTTTAACAAAGGTCTCGAGAACCTATTGTCGATTTTATTTTTATCGGTTTTATTTATAATAATTTTTTATCGAAATAAAAAAAAGTTTCCAGAGAATTTTGATAAAAATGTATATAAAATTTTATATGTCATATTAATTTTGTTTAGTGTGTGGTTTTACAAACATCCAACACTTCGATATGGAGGTTATAGTTTGCTGGCATCTTTAGTATTTTTACCAACATCTTTATTTTTATCTTGTTCATCTATTAATAGAAAAACAAAAAAAAAAATGGTTGCTACATTAGTGGTAGCCTCCTTGTTAATTTTCAATACAAGAAACATAATAAGAGTAAACAAAGAAATAAATATATATAATTCTGATAGTTTCCCCCTTTTTTATGTTCCCAAAGGAGATGCTGAATTAATTAATTTAAATGAAAATATAAAAGTTTATATTCCCAAAAATATTGATGCGTGTTGGGCAACAAAGACGCCTTGCGTGGGTGGAATTGATGATCTAGAGGTAAAAAAAAAATTTGGATTTAATATTTTTCTTAATAAAAATAAATTGAAATAAAAAAAAGAAAAAATAAAACTATGATATTTGATTATTTGGAACAAATTGATTTAAAAGAAATCAAAAAGCTAACAAAATTAATTAAATTAAGAATACTAGACTTTGGTTGTGGCATGGGAATTTGGTCTAGAAAAGATTTAAAACAAAGTTTTGTACAAAAAATTACTTTGTATGACAAAAACAATAAACTTCAAAAAAAACTAAATGAAAAATATATAGAAAAAAAAATAAATGTGGTTTTTGATTTGAAAAAAATTTTACAAAAAAATGATTTTAATTTGGTTATCATTTCGTCAGTAGTACAATATATGAACATCTTTAAATTAAAAAAAATAATTCACAAAATTTCTAAAAATTTTTGCCGAAAAAATCGCAGATTGTATATTGTTGTTACAGATATACCAAAGTTTTCAAGAGTAGTTGAATTTATGTTACTGCCTTTTTTTAATATTGATAGATTTTTCTGTTCAATTAAGTATTTTACAAATAAAGACTATAAAAAATTGACATACTATCGTCATGAAGAAAGGGATTTTTTTTTTCTAAAAAAAAAATTTTATATAAAAAAATACAAAAATTTAAGAGGCTTAAAATTCCTAAGATATAGTTTAATTTTAAAATTAAAAAGGAAAAATTAAATTATTTATAATGTTTAAATTTTCCTTTTGGTATTTTTTTAATTGCATATACAAAATAAGCATATTGAATAAAAAAAATTAATTAAGTTAGAAATGAATATTTCTTTTGTTGTTCCTTGTTTTAATTGTGAAAACTATATCAAAAAAAAAATTTATAAACTTTGCCAAAAATTGGAAAGTTTGAAAATTAAATATGAAATTATATTAATTGATGATTTTAGCACTGACAAAACACTTCTTTATATAAATGAATTAAAAAATAAAATACCTAAACTAAAAATATTAAAAAATACCAAAAATTTTGGAAAATCTTTTTCATTAATAAAGGGCATAAGTGCGTGCAAATACAAACATGTGATATTTATTGATTGCGATCTTCCTTACTTCGAATCACTTGGTAGTATAATTAAATATTTAAAAACAAATGATATGGTTATAATAAATAGAAGAAAACGAGGAAGTAAAATAGAAAGTTATAAACTAAATTTTTATTTATTAATGAGAGTCTTTTTAGGTTATTTAATTAATAATTTTATAAGAACTTGGTTTAATTTAACTATTCGCGATACTCAAGCTGGTTTAAAAGGTTTTGTTAAACCAAAAAATTTTTCAAAAATTAAATTTATTTCAAAAAGATTTTTTTTTGATTTAGAATTAATTTTGTTATTTTCTTTTTCAAAAAAAAAAATTTTTTCATTACAAACAACCTATTCTCTTGATAAGAAATCAAATATAAGTTTTTTTAATTTAATAATGAATTTTGAAATATTAAAAGAATTAATTAAAATATGTTTTAATTATAAGTTAATGAATGAAAAAATTGATAGTTTCTTGCGATGATTTAGGTATATCGGAGGAGGTAAATTTAGGAATTTACGATTGCCTTGAAAAGGGGGTGGCAACTTCTTCTTCAATAATTGCTAATGGCAGATTCTACGAACATGCTCTTAATAATGTTATTAATCAAACCACAAATAAATTTTATGGATTGCATCTTAACTTAACCGAAGGCAAAGCATTAAATAAGAAGAGTATCAATGCGCTTTCTGATGAAAATAATAGATTTAAAATTTCGGCTAAAAAATACTTTTTACTAAACTTTTTTAAGTTAAACAAAACATTTAAAAGTATTGTATATGATGAATTCAAATCTCAAGTTAAAAAAGTGTTAAAAAATGGAATTAAATTATCGCATTTTGATAGTCACGAACATATTCATCATTCACCTTGGATTTTTAAAATAATTACTGATTTGGGAAAAGAATTTAAAATTCATAAAATAAGATTTGTTAATGAAAAAATTATAGTTAAAAATTACTTTAAAGATGTCTATTTTAAATTTAAATCTTTAAATTACCTTAAACATTTTATCATCAATATTTGTAATAAAAAAATACAAAATAATTTTGCATCTCCGGATTATTTTTTTGGTATTTTAAACTCAGGAAAAATAAATGTAGAAGAATTTTTTTCGTATTTAGATTATTTAAATTCTGATAAAACAATAGAACTTTGTATTCATCCCGCAAACAGATTTGTAGATCAGGTAAATAATATAAATAGAACAAGTCATATAAATTTCTATAAAAATAAAAATAGGTCAGTCGAAAAAAATTTATTATTAAGTGATAAATTTTTAAACTTTTTAACACAAAAGAAAATTAACTTAATAAACTTTTCTAATATTAGTTAATTATAATACTTTCAACTAAGACCCCAAGACTCCTACCATCCGGGCTTTCTAACAGACTAACAGGAGATATTGGGTTTTCAATTTTAAAATCAATTTTATGAAATTTATTTTTTAAATCATCTTTTTCTAAAATAATATCAATAAATTTATTATCTTGATTAGTAAATCGATCAAACATCAATTTTTTTGCAAATTTTCCATTAATTATCATGCGTATATTAAGTTTGTCAGTATTGTTTGTCATAACTGACTTAATTTTAAATCTTAATGTATAATCTTTTGGTTCATAGTTTTTTAGTTTAAATATTATGTTTGCTTCATTTCCTTCGGTCCATACACCAGAAAAGTTTAAATTGTGTGTCCAACCTAGGCCCACAACACTTTCTTCGTCATGTATTTGTAATTTCTTTTCCTTTCCCGGAAAAATTTCAACAAAATCGATTTTATCAAATTCACTCCAATCATTTTTGTTCATTTTACTTTTATAATTTGGAATTAAAACCCACAAATTATTTCTAAAGAAAAAACCATTGTTTGATTCTTTGAATAACAATTTTAAATTTCTTAAGTGATTCTTGTTGTTAACAATAAAAACGGTATTTTTATTTAGATTATTATTCCTAAAATTTTCATAAGTTTTATTTCTATATATTGAAGCTTTTTTTCTGTTGTATCTTCCTAAATTAAAAATATCTGTTTTTTTAATATTTCCATTTAATAATATATTTGCCGTTTGATAAAGAACTTGCGGAGAGTTTTTTAGATAAGTAATTCTTATAATTTGAAAATCTTTAGAGATTAAATTCCATATTGGGTCATCGAGAGTAATTTTTTCATTTCTTAGAAATATCTTTGAATTTATGTAATTTTTTAAACCAGATGAAATATCAATAATCTGAATAAATAAAATAATAATTAAAATTAATAGTGCATTTTTTTTTGTTTCAATTTTTTTATAAATCAAAACTAAACCAGCTATAAAAATTAAGTAGTAAATTGGCCAAACAAATCGACCTGATACCCTTAAAATGCTCAAAGGCGCATATAGCAATTTAGGTAGAGAGATATCCAATAATACAAAATTTCCAATATTAATTGTATTAGAAATTGCTATAATAAAAAAAATAATAACTAATAAGTAATATGGTCTATTTTTTTTGAAATTTAATAAAGGTTCTCTCTTAACAAAGAAAAAAAATAATAAAATTAGAAGTATTATTCCACCTAATCCCAAATAACCAAAGCCCTCGTACTCTCCTCCAGCGGTAGAAATACTTGGAAGAAAATTTGACCAAGAAAAATTGCTACCCATTAATGCTATTGGATTAAAAAAACTTAAAACATTTGCTTTATAATATCCATATCCATAACCTAGAGAATCTGTCAAAGGTATTTCAAAAAAACCAAATAAATACATAACAAATAATAAAAAAGAAAAAGGTATAAATATTTCTTTTAATAATTTTAAAAATTTTTTGTTAATTAAAAATTTATCAAACACAAATATGATGTAAATTAATGATAACATGAGAGTAAAATAAAAATGTATTAACGATGATATAGTTAGGATTGAAATCCAATAATAAAATCTAATTTTTTGTTTTTTAATCGTTTCGGTAAAAAAAGATGCAAGAATTATCCACTGTCCAACCAGCGCAATATGAATTGGAATTCTATAAAATAAAACTGGCGATAAAAGGAAAATAAAGCTTGAAATCGCTGAATATTTTTTATCTTGGGTGTAGTGATAAATTATCAAATATGAAAAAAGAAGTTGAAAAAAGAAACACAAAAAAATCCAAAAAGAAAAAAATTGAAAATTATTAGGTAAAAAGTTTTTAAAAACTTTAAACATAATTGAAAGTAAAGGAATAGCTTCTGTAAAAACTATTGAACTTCCAATATCTATTCCATAATTTGGATTTTTTCCTAATGGAAAATGCCAAATGTCATTGTAGAAAAATTTCCAAGCTATCTGATGGCTTAACATATCATAATATGATATCCAGCTAAAATTTGTGAATTTAAAATTTTCTGGTCCAAACAAGACAATAGTCAAGGTTGAGCTAATTAGTATAAAAAAAATATATATTTTATATTTATTATTTTTTATCATTTATTTATTATGATGAATTATAAAATAATACCAAAACACATTAATGTAATAATTTAGTATATTAATTAAAGAATATGAATTATCAACCAAATCAAAAGTTGTTTTGTATTACAGGTTTCTCGGGATACCTGGGAAGTGAATTAATTAAATTATTTGAAGAGAAAAAAATTAAATTCATAAAATTTAAAATTCCAAGACCTACCAAAACAGATAGAAATTTGAAAAGTTTTTATTCTAGACATATAAATGAATTTTTGATTTTAAATAGGCATATTGACACAGTCATTAATTGCGCAGCTTCTTTGAAACCTAAAAATCATAAAGAATATTATTTTAATAGTTGCTTTCCTATTTTGTTTCAAGAAGCTTTATTTAAGCTAAATGAACATAGCGCTTTTATAAATGTCAGTTCTACAAGAATATTTAAAAATTCAATGGACACATACAGTTTATCAAAAAAAGAATCAGAAAAAATTATGTTTAGCAAAGGAAAAGTCATTTTAATTTACCCAGATATTATTCTAGATAAAACCAAGGGAGCATACAATGATCTTGAAAATATTTTGTCTAACAAAATACCCTTTGTGCCGGTTTTTAATCCAGGTAATTATTTTTATCCGATTAACTGTTCATCTTTAGCAGAAAAAATTTTAATGATTTCTTTAGATAAAATAGAAAATAAGAAAAAAATAATAATTTGTGGAAACAAAAAAATTTCTTTTTATGAAATTGTAGATGAAATAAATAATAAAAACAAAAAAAAAATTATAATATCAATACCTTCAAAATATTTTAGATTGCTTCCTTCATTTGTTAAGAATTTTTTTTATAAGTCTTATTATCTTCAAAAATTTGAAGATTCAGATTTTTTAAATCATATTAATAAAAATGATTATGATATAATTCAAACTGACTTTAGATTATAATGAAGATAATTATTTTAGATCCATATAAAAAAAGCAACTCAAGAATAAATAAAGATCAGGCAGGAGGTTATGGCACCTCGAATGAGTTTGGTGATAATTTTTTTAATTCGATTTTATCGTATTTTGTTAAAAAACTTATTCGATATCCACCTCTATATGTAGCATACTCAATATCAGTTCTGAAAAAAAAAGGTTATGATGTAACTTATGAAAATGATGTAGATTTAGTAAATAATGTCGATTTGTGTTTAGTAACATCATCTATTGTTTGTCATGAAACTGAATTAGAAGTTTTAAAAAAATTAAAAAAAAAAGAAATTTATACTGGGGTAATAGGATCTTTCTGTACGGCAGTTCCAGATTTATACATAAGAGAATCTGACTTTGTCATTTCTGGCGAACCTGAATTTTTTTTATTAAGAGAAGATATTACTATTTTAATTAAAGAAAAAAAAAGAGGGGTATTAAAAAGTGTTTTGGAAAAAAACCTTGACAAATTACCTTTTCCTGCTTGGGAAGTGTTTTTTAACTCGGGAGGACCAAAAGCTTTTTTCATAAATAAGTTTGGTAAAACAATTCCTATTTTGGCTTCTAGAGGTTGCCCTTACTCTTGCTTTAATTATTGCACATATCCCGCTCAACAAGGGAGGGTAGTTAGAAGAAGATCGGTTCAAAATATAATTTCAGAAATAAAATTGTGGAAAGAAAAATACAATATTAGTAGTTTTTTATTTAGAGATCCGGTTTTCTCTATCAATAATCCACAAACAGAACAGTTTTGTAATCAATTAATAAAAGAAGATTTAAAAATAAAATTTGGAATTGAAACTCATCTTAACAATTTAAATATACAAATTGCCAAAAAATTATATTCTGTGGGTTTGAAATATGTAGAAGTAGGTATCGAATCTTCTTCAGATGAAGTGTTAAAAGATTGTAAAAGATTTTCAGTTAAAAAAGAAAGGGAAATAGATTTAATAAAAACAATTGAGAAAATTGGCCTTAAAGTAAAAACTATGTTCATTTATGGAATGCCATTAGATAATTATAAAAGTTGTTTAGATACTTTTAATTTTTCAAAACGGATTAATGCAACTTATTCCCAGTTCAGTATTTTTACACCATATCCTGGAACTCCT
>Ga0187833_10002830_pt1 | contig 18190 bp, 16 predicted proteins | sample ETNtaG_37_FD_167968 | JGI IMG/M metagenome (GOLD analysis project Ga0187833, IMG submission 167968) | Marine microbial and viral communities from oxygen minimum zone, Eastern Pacific Ocean - ETNP2014_SV_400_PacBio MetaG (Illumina Assembly) | ecosystem: Environmental > Aquatic > Marine > Hypoxic...
ACGGATAAAACAATTTCATTTTTAATGAATTCTAAAAAAAGTATTGATATAGATTGTCAAGAAGATATAGAGATTGCATCTAAATTGCTGCAAATGACTAATCTTCAGTAATCATTAATACGTGATCCAGTAGCAATTTAAAGACCTGAAATATAATGATAGTAGATAATTTATCATTGATGGTGGCTTACCTATTTCTTTTGTTATGTATTCCTGCCTATGTTTTCCTTTGTAGTGAAAGAGACTCTGTATTAATTTATAAAGTATCAGCTGTAGTTCAGATATTTTTAACTAGTTTATTTTATCTTATATGGGGTGGTTACTCAGCTGATGCACCAATATATAACGAAGCATCGATTTGGTATTCTTTCGAATTTCCAAATGTGAATTGGTATTATTTATTTAAAGTGTTATTTTACTACCCATTATCGCTTTTAAATAAGATAATTCATCCACCATGGCCATTACGAATTATTTCATTCTTTTCAGTTCTTATTTATATTATTGCAATTGTAAAACTATTAAATAATAATCATAAGCAAATATGTATCGCTCTTGGTATAACCTTATTAATACCAGCATTTTATTTATTATTCGGAAATGCAATAAGACAAGGTGTTGCGGCATCTTTCGTAATGTTAGGCTTTGCATATTATAACGAAAAAAAGGGTTATTATTATTTTATTTTATTTATATTAGGTGCTTTAATACATGCAGCATCAATTTTGTTCATTTCTTGCATTCTACTAAGCAAATTAAAATATAAGTGGATTGTTGCTATAATAATAATTTCACCAACTGTAAGCTATGTATTTAATTATATTATTTCGTTTCAAGGAGGATTTGGTTTAGACCTTCCAATTTACATTTATGGTGATAGTCATGAAGGTCTTTACCATTATGAAAGATTTATTGTTTCATATATATTATCTATTATAATTCTTATTTACTATAATAAATATAAAACAAATGGAGTTTCATCGTTCATATTATCATACCCAATTATGGTTGGTTTAAGTTCAATGCTCCTTTGGTATCAAATACCGTTTGCAAGATTTTTAGCTTTTTCAGATTTTTTGATTCCAGTTGTAATTGCAAAAATATCAGATTATTCACCATTTTTAAAATACTATCCCGTTAAATTAATAATTTCTTTATTTATATTATACAGCGGATTTATTTTATGGACTCATCCTTCTATAATCAAAACACTGGGATATGCATTTTAAATCATATTAATCATTATCAAAAAAAATACGTGCTTAATATTGCATTATACTTTCTATTTATTTAGACAACAAATACTAATGATACTGAATAAAATAATTAAACATTCAACTAAACAAATGGTATAATGACAACAGAAATAGTTTGTCCAAAAATAATAATTACAATATTTAGTTTAAAAACAAAAAAAATATTATGAATACAACATTCAAATATCAAGAAATTTTACCAATAGCTGTAATACTATTACTTTGCCTAACAATAGCATTCAATCGTTTTGTATTGTCACCTACCTGGTATCAAAACATTTATATAGTAAATAATTCAATAGATAATGGTTGTTTTTCTAAGGCAATTAACTATACTAATAAAATTCGCTTAATTTATGGTGGACATCCAATAACAAAAGCAATGAGACTGTTAGATCACCATTATCGTGGTGTCAGCCAGGCAGGGTGTTCAGTTGGTCGCTGTAAATATAATGAAAAATATATTAAGGCTGATAAACAAAAAGTAATTAATGAGTTAAAGAGAATAAAAGACAATCTTAATAAACAAGATAATCGCTACTCAGTGCTTTTAAAACATATTATAAACCAATTTATTGATCCAAAAATACCTATTAATCATAGAAAATGTATCAGGCGATATTAAAAACAATCCTCTTTTCGAAATGTTTCTTCATGTTATACCTCATTTATCTTTTTATTTAACTCCAGAATAACTAAATAATCACACAAATTAAATTTCAAATATTACTTACCTTATTAATAGACAAACTCATGCTTAAGACATATAAGGATAAAATCGCAGTTATTGGTCTAGGCTATGTCGGACTACCACTTGCTGTAGAATTCGGAAAAATTTATTTAACAATAGGCTTTGATATTAATACTAATAGAATAAATGACCTAAAACAAAGAATAGACAACACATTAGAAGTAGATCCTGAAGATATGCTAAAGTCAAAAAATCTAAGTTTTACATCAGATCCAGAAATAATTAATAATTGCAATATCTTTATTATAACTGTGCCTACACCTATTGATAAGAACAATCAACCTGACCTGTCTCCACTAATAAAATCCAGTAAAACTGTCAGCAAATTTCTTAAGAAGCAAGATATCGTTATCTATGAATCAACTGTATATCCAGGAGCAACAGAAGAAATTTGCATACCAATTCTTGAAAAGCACTCAGGTCTAAAATTTAATCAAGACTTCTTTTGTGGTTATAGCCCTGAGAGAATCAATCCTGGTGATAAGGAACACCGTCTCACTAATATAATGAAGGTAACTTCTGGCTCTACGCCAGAAATTGCTGAAAGGGTAGATGCCTTGTATAGAAGCATTATTATTGCAGGAACACATAAGGCCAGCTCAATCAAGGTCGCTGAAGCAGCCAAAGTAATCGAAAATACACAACGTGATGTAAACATTGCCCTCATAAACGAACTGGCTATAATTTTCAATAAACTAAATATCGATACCGAAGAGGTGCTAATAGCCGCAGGAACAAAATGGAACTTTATACCATTCAGACCAGGTCTGGTAGGAGGGCACTGTATTGGTGTTGACCCGTACTATCTCACATATAAGGCAATAGAAGCTGGCTATTACCCAAAGATGATACTTGCAGGTCGCCGACTTAACAACAACATGGGCAGTTACATTGCAGATCATGTTGTTAAATTGATGATTGAAAAGAATATCCATGTAGAAAATGCTAATATTCTTATTATGGGGCTTACCTTTAAGGAGAACTGCCCTGATCTGCGGAATACACAAGTTGTTGATATAATCAAACAACTTCATTGGTATAATAGCAAAGTGGATGTATACGACCCATTGGTAGATAAGGATTCTGCGTACAAAGAACATGGTATTATACCCATCGAATCACCTGAAAATGGGGTATATGATGCAATTATTCTTGCAGTTGCTCACCACTATTTTAAGACAATGGGAATCTCGGTGTTACGTGCGTTTGGAAAAGATAATTGTGTCCTTTATGACATCAAATACATAATGCGACTTGATCAGGCAGATGGACGACTTTAAGGATAGGGTGGTTACATTTGTAGGACTTAACTACACTAATACGGAACATTTACACAACCTGCATCAGGTGGTTGAGAATACCAATATGGTATTGGTGAAGATTGATTAAACTTCATTAACTCATCCGTGCATTAATATTAGACAGAAGAAATTCGGGTAAAGATTTTTTGTATTTTAGAGTAGAATTAAACGTTAAATAAATTATCAGTCTGGAGAGGTGAATAGAAGATGAAATCATTGAGGAAAAATAATTGTTGAATGGTAGGTCAGTCCTGATCACTGGTGGCACAGGGTCATTTGGTTATCGTTATGCCTCGACCTTGCTGGAAAGATATAATCTAAAACGGTTGGTTATCTTCTCTCGTGATGAACTAAAACAGTACGAAATGGAGATGAGGTTCCTGCAACACTCTGCGTATGATCCAGATGTAATGCGCTTCTTTATCGGTGATGTCAGGGATGGTGGACGCTTAAAAGAGGCGATGCGAGGCATCGATATCGTCATCCATGCTGCAGCACTCAAACAGGTCCCAGTTGCAGAGTACAACCCCATGGAGTGCATTAAAACCAACATCCATGGAGCAGAGAATGTTATACAGGCTGCTCTTGAAAATAAAGTAGCAAATGTGATTGCACTTTCTACAGACAAGGCAGCAAATCCCATCAATCTCTATGGTGCGACAAAATTGGCGTCAGACAAACTATTTGTTGCGGCCAATAATATGGCAGGAGGAAGAAGCCGATTTTCGGTGGTTCGTTATGGTAATGTGGTTGGTTCAAGAGGTTCAGTTGTTCCTCTGTTTAAAAAACTGATTGCAGATGGGGCAGATTATCTCCCGATCACCCACGAAGGGATGACCCGATTCTGGATTACCCTACAGGAGGGGGTAGATTTTGTCCTCAAGGATCTGGAACGAATGCAGGGCGGGGAGATCTTTGTACCAAAGATTCCTTCCGTGCATATTGTTGATCTGGCTAAGGCTATGGCACCAGGCATGCCCACCAGAACAATAGGTATCCGCCCTGGTGAAAAATTGCATGAGGTTATGTGCCCGCAAGATGACTCCCACCTAACACTTGAATATGATGACCACTATGTTATTACTCCCAGTATCAACTTCTTCTCAACTGATAATGATTTGAGAGTAAATAAACTGGGAGAGCGAGGCACCTATGTGGCACAGGGAAGCGAATATAATTCGGGTACCAATCCCCACTTTCTTGGAGTAGAAGAGATCAGAGAATATAATCACCGTGCCTGATCTAAAGAGATGATTCCTTACGGTAAACAGAAGATTACAGAAGAGGATATCGATGCAGTTATTAGGGTGCTACGTTCCAGTTTCCTCACCCAGGGACCTGCAGTCTCGAAGTTTGAGCAGAGTTTGCGCAGCTATACTGATGCAAAACATGCTGTAGCGGTCAATAGTTGTACTTCGGCACTGCATCTCTCCTGCTTGGCACTCGGATTAGGACCTGGCGACATCCTCTGGACCTCACCAATCAGCTTCGTTGCCTCTGCCAACTGTGCACTCTACTGTGGTGCATCAGTAGATTTTGTAGATATTGAACCAGATACAGCCTTGATGAGTGTTGAGAAGTTGGAGGAGAAACTGCAACAGGCAGAAAAAGAAGGAAAACTCCCGAAGATTGTGGTGCCGGTTCATTTTGCTGGCCAACCCTGTGATATGCAGCAGGTTCACGAACTGGGTAAAAAATATGGATTCAGCATTATTGAAGATGCCGCTCATGCTATTGGTGCCCGTTATCAAGGAGAACCGGTCGGAAATTGCCGCTACTCTGATATAACCGTATTCAGTTTTCACCCGGTAAAAATAATCACCACGGGTGAAGGGGGAGCTGCATTGACCAATGATTTACACCTGGCAGAACGAATTGCACTGTTGCGTAGTCATGGGGTTACTCGTGACCCAGAAAAAATGAGTAAAGAACCTGACGGACCTTGGTATTACGAACAGATCGAGCTCGGTTTTAACTATCGAATGACCGATATACAGGCTGCGCTCGGTTATACGCAAATGGAATCTCTGGATCACTTTGTCTCTAGAAGAAATGAAATTGCTTCTTGGTATGATGAGAAATTTAACGTCCTTTCGGTTGAACCGCTAAGACTTAAGAGTGAGCGTGACTCAGCATACCATCTATATGTGACTCGAATAGAGGGGGGGGAGAAGAAAAGAGACTACATGCATAACCAACTAAGAGAAGCTGGTGTTGGTGTGAATTTGCACTTTATTCCAGTCTATCAGCAGCCCTACTATCGTACTGTTGAGCAGACAGAGGATATGCAGAAAGAGTGTGTAAGTACAGATAATCTCAAGTGGCTTAATAATGCCGAACATTATTATGCCCGAGCGATCTCGTTGCCAATCTATCCTGCTCTTCAGCTTGAAGAGATGCATCATGTGGTTCAGGTCATCTCACAGGTTACTAGGGACTTCGAACAGTAATGAATGCAACGCAGATTCTGACGATTGTATCAAGAGTCCATTATGAGCTGTTAAGTCAACGTTAAAGATAGAAGAGAATGCATATTAGGTGTGAAACACTATATTTACTCTGGAAGCCGTTTAACCCTTAAATCAATGGGAGGCGTTTCAGCATGTTTTCAATGGTTGGTGTTTTGTCGAATGAGAGTGTGGCGTGTCTCTACTCTGCTGATATGATATTGGCGCATAGTCAGGAGATAACGTTGGATAGAGCAAAGCAACAGAGGCTTTGCTTATGATTGCCAAATTAGCCATCGGCACTGTACAGTTCGGTAAGGCTTACGGAGTCTCCAACCAACATGGACAGACTCAGGCTGAAGAAGTACGGCAGATCATCCAATACGCCGACCATTGTGGCATCGACTGTTATGATACCGCTCCTACCTATGGCAACAGTGAAGAGGTGCTAGGAACGTTGCTACACGAAATAGGTGTTCGTCAAGCATGTCGTGTAGTAACCAAAACCCCACATCTGAAAGTGCACACGGTAGACGAGGCGAGTATCGAACAGGTGCGCCACGTCTTTAGTAAATCGTTGGAGAAACTCAATAGCAAACGGGTGGAAGGATTGCTTGTGCACGCAGCCAATGATCTGCTCATTGTAGGGGGCAATATTTTATACCAGGCACTACGCGATGAGAAGGAAAGTGGCCGCACTGAGAAGATCGGTGTATCCATCTATACAGGTGAACAGATCGATGCCATTCTAGATCAATTTGATATTGACTTGATTCAACTACCGTTCAATATCCTAGATCAGCACTTGCTACACGATGGTCAATTGGATCGTCTTAAGGATCGTGGAGTGGAGATTCATGTACGCAGTATCTTCCTTCAAGGGCTGTTGTTAATGGAACGGGAACAGCTTCCAGAATATTTCTCCAACCATCGCGCTACCATTGGCCACTTTCACGCCGTAGCCGACGAGCGCAATCTGACCCCGCTGCAACTCTCGCTTAGCTACGGCATTGCCTTGCCCCAAGTGGACAAGATTGTGGTGGGGGTGAACAACTTGCAGCAATTGCAGGAGGTGGTTGCTGCTGCTCAGATACAAGTGGATGTTGAGGAATTGCACGAGTTAGCGGTAAATGAACCCATATTACTCAACCCTGCGTTATGGAAGCTGTGATGACTGTCGTGGCAGTGCTACAAGCACGCGTAACCTCATCACGTTTGCCTGGTAAAGTATTGAAACCACTATTAGGCAGACCAATGTTACTACGCCAACTGGAGCGCATTGGACGTGCCGAAAAGATAGACCGTATTGTCGTTGCCACCAGCCATGAGGTAAGTGACGATCTGCTGGAAGAGGTAATTGGCGCGGCCGGTTACACGGTTTATCGCGGTAATCTGGACAATGTACTGGACCGCTTCTATGGTTCGGTGAAATCGCTTGATGATGACTCTATCGCTCATGTAGTGCGCCTCACCGGCGACTGTCCGTTGGTCGATCCGCAAATCATCGACAGGGTAATTGAAAGCCATTTACAACAGGGCAACGACTATACTTCCAACGTACTGGAACCTACTTGGCCAGATGGCCTCGATGTAGAGGTGATGACACTGAAAACCCTGTACCGTGCTCATGCGGAGGCGAGCCTGCCCTCAGAGTTGGAACACGTTACATCTTACATCTACACACATCCAGATTCTTTCCGCATCGGTCTGGTAAAACAGGCAGATGATCTCTCAGCCATGCGTTGGACGGTGGATGAACCGGAGGATTTAAATTTTGTGGAGTCGGTCTACGAGCGACTCTACTCAGATAATCCAAATTTCGGTATGCAACATATTCTTGACCTACTTGAGGGTGAACCGCATCTCTCTGTTGTCAATGACAACTTTGAGCGCAACGAAGGGCTAAAAAAAAGTCTCAAGGCCGATAAGGCAAAATCAAACGTAAACCAATCATCATGAACAGTCGTTATCAACACTCCGAAGAGTTGCTGCAGCGTGCCCTGCGTACTATTCCTCTCGGCTCGCAGACCTTCAGCAAGAGTATCACCCAGTTCCCGCGCGGAGTGTCGCCGATGTTCATCACCCGTGGCGAGGGTAGCCATGTGTGGGATGCCGACGGCAACGAATACATTGATTTCGTGAACGGTCTGCTGTCGGTCACTCTCGGATACAATGATGCTGATGTAACTATGGCCGTTAGAAAGCAGATTAAATCAGGGGTCTCCTTCTCCCTGTCCCATCCGTTGGAGATGGAGGTGGCAGAAATGCTGGTGGATATGATTCCTTGTGCAGATAAAGTACGCTTCGGTAAGAATGGTACCGATGCTACCTCCGCTGCCATACGTTTGGCGCGCGCTTACACCAACCGCGATCATGTGTTGGTGTGCGGTTACCACGGCTGGCAGGACTGGTACATCGGCTCTACTGCCCGGGATCTGGGCGTTCCCAAGGCGGTCAAGGAGCTAACCCATGTCTTTCAGTATAACCATATCAACAGTGTAAAGAAGTGGTTCGGGCGACTTCCCGGAGAAATTGCCGCCATCATCATGGAGCCGATGAACATAACCTATCCCAAGGAAGGGTTTCTGGAACAGGTGCGAGAAATTGCCCACAAAAATGGTACGGTTTTGATCTTCGACGAAACCATTACTGGCTGCCGTTTTGCCAAGGGCGGTGCACAAGAACTTTTCGGTGTTACACCAGATCTGGCCACCTTCGGTAAGGGGTTGGGCAATGGTTTCCCGCTGGCCGCCATCGTCGGTAAGGCGGAGATTATGGACTTGATGGAAGAGATTTTCTTCTCTGGAACCTTCGGTGGTGAGACCGCCTCGCTGGCAGCGGTGAAAGCAGTGCTACAGAAAGTTCGTGATGGTGACGTGGTGGAGCGGCTGTACACCACCGGCCGGAAGATTCTCAACGGCGTCGACGAGCAGTTGCGGCGCCACGGCATGAGTGAGTGGATTTCCATCAGCGGCCATCCAGCCTGGACGTTGCTGACCATTAAAGATGCCGAGAATTGCTCTATGTGGGAGATCAAGACTCTCTTCATGCAGGAGGTTTTCAAGCGCGGTATTCTCACCATTGGAACTCACAATATCAGCTATGCGCATACCGACAACGATGTGCAGGCGCTGTTGGCTGTCTATGACGAAATTCTGCCTATGCTGCATGAGGCGATCGTCAATGACAAAATGGCCGAATTGTTAGAAACGGAACCGCTGGTTCCACTGTTTAAGGTTCGTTAATAAAGCGATCCAAGATGAATATCATCATCCGCACCGACGCGGCTCAGCAGATCGGCATCGGCCATGTGATGCGCTGCCTGACTCTGGCGGATGAATTGCACAAGGACGGTGCGCAGATCCGCTTCGTTTGCAAGGCCCATCGCGGCCATCTGCAACAAAAGATCGTCGAACGCGGTTACCCAGTAACCCTGTTGAATCTGGAGCAAGGGCAGGAAAAGGAGGATGATCCGCGCGGTTACTCTCATTGGTTGGGCGGCGACTGGTGTAGTGATGCCGACTCCACCATAGGTGCGATTGGCGCGGAAAAGATCGATTGGTTGATTGTCGATCACTACGCCATCGACAGGAGTTGGCATCAGCGACTGCGTGAGCATGCCGACAAGTTGATGGTCATCGACGATCTGGCCGATCGCCCGATGGATTGCGATTTGTTGCTTGATCAAACTTATGGTCGTAAAGCGGTAGAGTGGCGTGTGCATGTCCCCCAATCATGTAGTCTGCTGCTGGGAGCCAAATATGCGCTACTGCACCCAGAATTTGCTCGGTTGCGGGCTAAAGCGGTGGAACGCAGAAATCAGAATGTTAACATTATGCCGCAACGGCTGTTCATATCCATGGGTGGCTTCGATTCTCTCAACGTCACCGGCAGGGTGCTGGATGCGGTAACGCAGAGTGTGGTCGCACTTGGCCTGCAACAAAACTTTGCCATCGATATAGTGGTAGGCAGTCAAATTTCCACCCTGACGGAAGTGCGCAGACAGGCTGAGGCTGTGCCTTTTCCTGTTTATTTGCATGTAGACAGTGATCGAATACCACGATTGATGTTGGAGGCCGATGTAGCGGTAGGTGCGGCCGGAGCCACTACCTGGGAGCGTTGCATACTGGGTCTGCCTTCGTTTGTGGTGGAGCTGGCTGACAACCAGCGAGAGATCCTGCGCCGACTTACCGACGCTCATGCTATTGTCAATATGGGACGTGTCAATGAGTCGGTACAGACGACGTGGGTGGCAAAGATTTCCGAGGTGCTGGCGAAACCGCAGTTGTTGCATGAAATATCCGAAAACGCACTGAATATCTGTGATGGCTTAGGTGTGCGCCGGGTCGGTTTACATTTCGATCCATCCTATGCCGCTGATGGCAGGCAGATTCGTCTGAGAATGATTGAGATCGAGGATGCGCACATCATTCTGACCTGGCAGAAGGCGGAGCCGACACGCCGCTATGCCAAAAATACGCAAATACCGGAATGGGAGGAGCATGTACAATGGATGCAATGCAAGTTATCCGATTATCACTGTTTCATGCGAATCATTATGCACGGTAACGATCCGGCCGGGGTGCTGCGACTTGATTACACTGATCGTTTTACAGTTGGTCCAGGCTATCTAGTTTCCATCTTCATCGCACCGGAAAAGTACCGTCTGGGGCTGGCACGCGCGGCGCTGATTATTGCCCAGCGTCTCTTTGCCGACGATGTGCACATTGCGCAGATTCACAACAATAACATCGCTTCACTCGCTCTTTTTAAAAGGTCGGGCTATGTGTGCGAAGCCCGTAGTGGGCTCTATATTTGGAAGCCATGAATACAAAACAGATAGCCATTGCTGGTCGGCCAATTGGTGTTGACCACCCTCCTTATATTATCGCCGAAATCTCCGCCAATCATAATGGTAGCTTCAACCGCGCTCTGCAGACTTTGACAATGGCCAAGGAGCGAGGCGCAGATGCTGTGAAGCTACAGACTTACACTGCCGATACCCTCACTATCGACAGCGACAAAGAGGATTTTCAGATCCATGGAGGATTGTGGGATGGCTACAACCTCTACCGCCTCTACCAGTGGGCGCATACCCCATACGAGTGGCACAAACCTCTTTTCGACCTCGCTAGTAAACTCGATATTCACTGCTTCAGCACCCCCTTTGATGAGACGGCGGTTGACCTGCTGGAGGACCTCAATGTTCCTGCCTACAAAATCGCTTCTTTCGAAGCAGTGGATCTACCGCTGATTCGCTATGCGGCCTCCACCAGAAAGCCGATGATCATCTCTACCGGCATGGCTAACCTGGATGAGATTTGTGAGGCGGTAGAGACGGCCCGCGATGCAGGTTGTTCTGAACTGGTGCTGCTGCACTGCATCAGCAGCTATCCGGCCTCGGCGGAGGAGTCCAATCTGAGAACCATCGCAGATCTGGAGAAGCGCTTCGGTGTTGTCGCCGGACTCTCTGACCACACCTTGGGAACTACGGTCTCCGTCGCCGGTGTCGTTATGGGCGCAGCGGTAATTGAGAAGCACGTCACTCTGAGTCGCGTTGACAAAGGGGCCGATAGCGAATTTTCGCTGGAGCCGCATGAGCTGGGAGAGCTTTGTAACAATGCTCGCACCGCCTGGAGCGCTCTGGGCCGAGCTAACTATGACCTCGCTCCAGCAGAGGAGGGGAGTTTGCGTTTCCGCCGCTCCATCTATGTGCTGGAGGATGTGAAGGCTGGTGAGGAGCTGACTGCAGACAACGTTCGCCGTATTCGCCCTGGCTTTGGTCTGGCCCCGAAATACTACGATAAAGTGCTCGGCAAGCGGGCTGCGTGCAACCTTGAAAGAGGTACTGCGTTGCAGTGGGATCATGTAAAATCATTCGATTAATTTGCTTTGAATATTAAGGATTGCCTAATGAAGTTCTGTTCGCGTTGTATGTTGCCTGAAACCCATGAAACCATCGAGTTCGATGATGAGGGGGCCTGTAATATCTGTCGGCAGCATGAGTTCAAAAAGAGCCATGTAGACTGGGACGCCAAGTACAAGGAGTTTGAAGAGATCCTCGATCAGTATCGCGGCAAGGGCACCTACGACTGCATCGTGCCCTTCTCCGGCGGCAAGGACAGCGTCTACACTTTGTGGCGGCTGGTGCACACCTTCAAGCTGCGACCGCTGGTGGTAACTTTCGACCACGGCTTCTATCGCCCCAAAGTGTTGGAGAATCGCGTCCGCGTCTTTAAGCTGCTAGGGGTCGAGAGCATCGTCTATCGCCCCAACTGGAAGACGGTAAAAAAACTGATGCTGGAGTCGCTGTTGCGCAAGGGTGACTTCTGCTGGCACTGCCACACCGGTATCTTCGCCTACCCGATGCAAATTGCTATCAAGTTCAACACACCGCTGGTGATCTGGGGCGAACCACAGGCGGAGTACACCGCCTACTACAGCTACGAGGACGCCACCTCCGGCAAGGAGGAGGTGGATGAGAAGCGCTTCAACCGCTTCGTCAATCTGGGTATGACCGCCGACGACATGATCGGCATGGTCAACTCCCCCGATCTGGACCCGCGTGACATGGAGCCGTTCCGTTACCCGGCCCTGCGCGATCTGAAGAAGCTCAAGTATCGCTCCATCGCACTGGGTAGCTACATTCCCTGGGATGTGAAGAAGCAGGTCAAGCTGATCGAGGACGAACTGGGCTGGGAGGAGGATCTCAACGCCGGTATCCCGTCGCAGTACGGTTACGAAAAGGTCGAATGCCAGATGCAGGGCATTCGCGACTACCTCAAATACATCAAGCGCGGTTACGGACGTTCCGCCCACCTCGCCACCATTGATATCCGCAACAACCGTCTCGACCGCGAAGAGGGACAGAAGATGGTGGATGAATACGACGGCAAGCGCCCGGAAAATCTCCCCTTCTTCCTGGAGATGCTGGGACTGACCGAGGAGGAGTTCAACCGGATTGCCCAGTCGCATACCGTGCCGCCATTTTCACTCAACCTTGATGAAATAAAGACCGGTCCGCGTTTACCGGATCGCGATGGTTGGGACAACTCCGCAACGCTGGATCGCGCCTATACCGGGAACAAGCTCAAAGAGCATAATATCTATTAATGATTGCCATCCTTGATACTGGTATCGGTAATCTGAAGTCGGTCTACAACGCCGTCTATACACTTGGCTACGACCCGGAGTTCATTACCGGTGACGATATCGAGCGACTCTTCAATGAAGAACTGGACGCCCTCTGCACCCATCTGATTATTCCCGGCGTCGGTGCTTGGGAGCACGCCATGGAGGTAGAGCGCTTGGGAAGTCTGCGCGATTCGGTACACCGTTTCGCTGATAGCGGACGCCCGGTGCTCGGTATCTGCCTGGGAATGCAACTGCTTGCTTCCAGAGGCGAAGAGGGCAAAAGTGAAGGGAGCACCGAAGGACTTGGGTTGATTCCCGGCACCGTTACCCGCCTGCTGGTTGATGAACAGAAGCTGCCGCTTCCCCATGTGGGCTGGAACAGCGTCAACCGGCAGCGTCCACACCCGATTCTCGAAGGGGTGGAGAGCGGAATCGACTGTTACTTCGTCCACAGCTACCACTTTGTCTGTGATGCCGAAGAGGATCTGGTGGCGACCTCCGATTATGGCGTCCCTTTCACCTGTATCGTCGGTCGCGGCAACGTGGTCGGCTGTCAGTTCCACCCGGAAAAGAGTCAGGCCAATGGTCTGAAGATGCTGGAAAACTTCTGCGACTGGGATGGACAATGCTGAAAAAACGCATCATTCCGGTTCAGTTATTAATGGGTGAACGACTGGTGAAGACCATTCGTTTCGACGAATACCGTGACGTGGGTGATCCGGTCTCCAGTTCGCGGATCTACAACGACAGCGATGCCGATGAACTGGCACTGCTCAATATCGACCGCGACAACCGCTCGATCGATTTCATGCTGTCGCTGATCGACCGTATCTCCGAAGTCTGTTTTATGCCGTTGGCGATGGGTGGTGGTATTCGCACTTTGGAAGATGCCGAGCGGTTGATCAAGGGAGGGGCGGACAAGATCGTGCTCAACTCCGAAGCCTACAACAATCCGCAACTGATCCACAACATCGCTACCGTGTTCGGCAATCAGGCGGTGGTGGTCTCCATCGATGTGTTCAGGGAGGGAGGCGACTATGCGCTCTACTCCGACTGCGGACGCCGACGGCAGCATATCGCTCTCGATGATCATGTTCTGCGCTGCATCGAACAGGGAGCCGGCGAGATTCTGGTCAATGCCGTTGATCGGGACGGCGTCATGGAGGGGTACGATATTGAATTGATTGAACGAGTGGTCAAACTCTCCAATGTTCCGGTGATTGGCTGCGGCGGCGCAGGCGATTTCGCTCATCTGCGTGACGCCTTTCTGCAAAGTCATTGTAGTGCGCTGGCCTGCGGTAGCCTGTTCAACTTCGGCGACAATAATCCGATCCGTGCCAAAGCATTTCTGCGCAACTACGATATTCCCTTGAAGGTAACCTGAATGGAGAAGATCGAGAATCTATGCATCCAAGGGGAGCGAGTTTACATGCGTACCCTCAACATTGATGACTGCTCGCAAGAGTATGTCGACTGGATCAATGATTCTCAGATCAACCGTTATCTGGAGACGCGCTGGTCGACGCAGGATATGGAGACGGTGAAAAGTTACGTTGCAACCATGCTAGAGAGCCCCGATAATCTGCTGTTTGGCATCTTTCTCAAGGAAGATGATCGCCATATAGGCAATATTAAAGTTGGTCCGATTAATCGTCTGCACAGTTTTTGCGAGGTTAGCTATTTCATCGGTGACCGTAATGCTTGGGGTAGGGGTTTTGGATCTGAAGCGGTGGGACTGATAACTAGCTATGTTCTGGATGAATTGAAACTCAACAAGATATTGGCTGGAGTATACAGATCTAATATTGGAAGCATCTGCGTGTTGGAGAAGAATGGCTATCGGCTTGAGGCATGTTTTACTAATAAGTTACGTTTAGATAGTGTCTGGGTAGATCATCTGGTCTATTCTGCACCATGAGAGAGTAATATTTCATCGTCCTATGTGAGGTTAAAATCTCTGCTTTCAGGTGGCTAGATTTATCTGCAATGCATTCAAGAATGTTAGATTGCAGAGGAAGACAGATGGATAACAGGTGTGGCAGATGCTGAAGAAATTCAAGAGACCATACAATCGATAACACAACACAACACAACACAATAGCAATAACTAGCGTCGCATTGAGCGTCTCAATTATAGAAAAACATGTAATTTTAAATCATAATGGCGGCTGGCCTGATTCATTCTCAGCAAAGTTTCGTCACTCATTGGATTTTGTGCAGGATATTGAAGTGGGTGAAGTCATTACTGAAAAGCATATTAAAAGTATTCGTTCTGGCTTTGGTTTAAAATCAAAAATTTTTATCTAAATAGTAGGAAGGAAGGCAAAACAAAATATTACATCTGTAACATCTACAAATTGGAGTCTATTTTTTTAAATTATGAATACTAGTCTAAATAAGAGTGTTGCTATTTGGAATTGCGGAATTGTTGCAAAATCTTTAACTAAAATTGTTAAAGCTATTAGTGCAGATCAAAATACCATATCAATAATATGCTCTACTGAATATGATAAAAGAAGTGTGGAGAGTAAATTAAAAGAAACCGCTGCTATCGTTGTTACTATTTCAGATGTTTTTGATGAGTATAAAAAACAGGGTGACTCACTAAATAATGATAGAGTCATGAAACTTTCAGAAGAAAATGAAATTAAATATGGTGTAAATATGGTGGAAATAATTAGTGCTGATCGCCATATCGGTAGAGGGTTTGTTAAAGGAGCTTGGTATCCAAGGTCAACACTTAGTGAAAATATTACTTATATTGAGAGCTTGAATATTATTAATGGATTATTTGATTTTTTTGACAAATTCTTTAGTAAAAGTAAGATAGATGTCCTTCTATTAGAGGTTGCATCAATAAGTCCTAAAGTTGCTTGTGTAGTTGCAAGAAGTCATAAAGTGGAGGTTAGAATCCCCCACCCTTCAAGGGTTGATAAAGGTTATTTTTTTTCTAAAAATGAATTTATTGAATACCCAGACTGGTCTTCAAGTTACAAAGAAAATTTAGAAAAAATAAATAAACATAAAGAACCCGATTTAAGAATTAAGGGTGAATCCTATTATTTAGCAAAAAGTGAAATAATAGGTTATTTGCAATATGGGAGTCTGATAAATACAATAAAAAAAATAATTACTCAGTTTGTAACATACTTCTATAGAAAGTTAAAAGGATATCGTAAATATACTGAATATTACTTCACTGATAAGGTAAGGGCTATATGGCGTTATCATCGTGGAATAGTAAAAGCTCAAAATAAAACATATATAAAGCATTCTAGTTTCTTAAATAAAAACTATGTTTTGCTTCCTTTGCAGTTGGAGCCAGAATCTTCAATGATGGTAATGACGCCGGAATTTAACAATCAACTTTATCTCATTCACTTAATTGCATCTAATATGCCAGCTTCATGGACTCTAGTTGTAAAGGAGCATCCTTTAGCATTGGGAGTAAGACCTTCTGGCTTCATGACAGGGATTGAGTCATATCCTAATGTATGTTTTGCAAGTCCTTTTGATAATACAAAGGAGTGGTATAAAAGAAGCCAAGCTGTAGCCACAATTAATAGTACGGTTGGATATGATGCTGCATTTGATGGGGTTCCAGTTTTGAGCTTTGGAAAATATAACTTCATATCTATATTGGATCATGTGTATTATGTAAATACATCAAAGTCAATATTTTCCGCTTTCAATGCGATCAAAAAAAATAAATTTGACATAGAGCAAAGAAGAATTCAAGGGTTTTCCCTCTATGAGACCATAAAGAACAATGCTTTTTTATTGGATGCTAGGGCTTTTCTTAGTGGAAATGCAAAGGATGTAGATATAGAAATATTTGCATCCAACTTTATTAAATCATATGAATAATTAATTTTTGGAAAAAATTATGTTGAACGATATAAAAGAATTAGAAATAAGCTCAAAAAGTAAGATTAATTTCTTGGAAAAAAGAATGAAAGAAGAGCTTAGTTTTCATCACAATCACAATGATTGCTTAGTAGAATCCCCCCCCATCCCAAAAACAATGTTACTTGACCTATGTAATGGCTGCAATCATAAGTGCATATTTTGCATGAGTAGGCTAATGGATAGAAAAGTAAGTAGAATGAAACATTCGTTATTTACTAAGATTATCGATCAAGCTATGGATCTTGGTGTAGAAGAGCTAGGACTCTATGCAACAGGCGAGCCGTTTATGCATAAAAAATTAGAAGATTTTGTAAAAGAAGCTAAAGATAAAGGATTTAGATATGTATATATTTCTACTAATGGTGCATTAATAGATGAGAGACGACTAAAAAAAGTGATCGACTCTGGATTGGATTCAATTAAATTTTCAGTTAATGCAGGCTCAAGAGATGCCTACTATAAAGTGCATGGAAAAGATGACTGGAAAAAGGTTATTAAGAATATAAAATTTGTCTCGAAGTACAGAAAGAAAAGTAAGAAGAAAATGTTGATTTCTGTTTCTTACATTGTTACAAATATTAGCAAAAATCAAAAGAAAGATATTGAGAATCTGTTATCACCTTTTGTTGATGAGATAATGTTTTGGGATTGTGGCACGCAACAGGGCTTTATGCTGGCGAACCAAGGGGTGCTTATAGATAAGAAAGAAAGTAAGATTGATTTTTGTAATCTCCCCTTTAATCGGCTTCATGTGACTAGTGAAGGATTTTTAACATTATGCTGTACTGATTATGAGAATTACTTGACTGTTGCTGATTTAAACGAAACAAACTTAATTAATGCGTGGAATAATCAGCTTTTTATTAGCATGAGAAAAAGGCATTTAAGTGGCGATTTAAAGGGGGCTCTTTGTTATAACTGTATGAATAATACTGACAATGAGATGTTTCCAATTGATAGTGATTTATCAAACCAAATAGATGTAAAAAGTTTTTATCTTGAATCAAGAGATAATCTGAGGATTGAATTAGAAAATAGAGATAATAATAAATAATGCCTTTTTCGATAGCAATAATTCCAGCAAGGCAAGGCTCTAAGAGGGTTCCTGGAAAAAACAAAAGCCTATTTGGAAATAAAACGCTAGTTGCTCATGCCATTGAACAAGCTATTGATTCGAATGTATTTGATAGAATTATTGTTACAAGTGATGACAATCAGATAATTGATATTGCAAGATCTTATAATACAGTTGTACTGGAAAGAAATAAACTTCTATCTAGTGATAATGCTACATTATTGGATGTGATTAGGGATGTTATAGAGCATGAATCTATTCCGGTAGAATGCTGTATAGGTCTATTATTGGTTACAGCCCCGCTTCGAACTGTAGAG
>Ga0187833_10002833_pt1 | contig 18184 bp, 16 predicted proteins | sample ETNtaG_37_FD_167968 | JGI IMG/M metagenome (GOLD analysis project Ga0187833, IMG submission 167968) | Marine microbial and viral communities from oxygen minimum zone, Eastern Pacific Ocean - ETNP2014_SV_400_PacBio MetaG (Illumina Assembly) | ecosystem: Environmental > Aquatic > Marine > Hypoxic...
TTAAATTCATATATATAACCATCATACGAACCCACCTTTCTAAATGGATTCCTGGCTCCGTGAGTCCCAACATCTTTTTTAAAATATACCAATTTGCCAATACAATTTACAATTTCATCAAAGACATTCGGCATTTCTCCTTTTCCATAAGTTAATAAATATTTGGGTTTTTTTTTCATAAGCTGCTCTATATATAGTTCTCTACTATGTCCCTTTAGCCCTCTAAAGGAAATAAACTCAAAATGTATAGATTTATCAAATCTAAAAGAAATAGATCTATGTAAAGTAAAAACAATATCATCTTTATCTACCATATTATTGGCCCACTTATAAAGCGAATATCCATTTGCATTTTTTTTAAGTACTTTTTCTTTTAACTCTTTTGAAATTGAACCTGATGATAAATTTATTACACCGTAAATAATTACTAGCAACACTCCATAAATCTGCAATCTAAATAAATATTCAAGAAATTTAAATCTATATCTCACCCCAAAAAAAATAGATGAAAAAATAATCCATATTAGGGGCTCATAAAAAAATCTTTCCGTTCTTTGACCAAAAAAAACAGAAACAATAATAAAACAAAATATTAAAAAGAAAATAATTTTTGTTTTATTATTTTTTTCCACTCTAAATAAAAAGATGAATAATAGACCCAAACCTAAAGAATTTGTAAATTGCTGCAAATCTCTTGAAATTAAATATGAAAATAGAGTTTTTCCACCTCCAATACTTGTTAAATATGCAAGAAAAAAATCCATCCCTGAAAAATTTAAAGGTACTGGTGAAATTAATTGTTCAAAAAAATTAAATTCAAACTTAATATATTTCCATATCATTGGAGGCAAAATTATAATAATAGCTAAGCTAAGACTAATAAATATAAATTCTTTAACATTTTTTTTTTTAACTGAATTAATAAAAAATAAAATAAAAAAACAAAAGCTACTTAAAATAAAAGAAAACTTTGCTAGAAAAGAAACATATATAATTATCAATGAAATTATAATTTTTTGAATTTCTAAATCATAATTTTTATTCAGTTTATTATCAAAAAAATAAAGAGCAAAAACAATTGAAGATGAACAAATAAAAAATAATTGTGGTTTAGCTGTTGAGGTTAAAAAAAGTATTATGGGTGCTGTTATTAAAATTAAAAAAAATAGTGATGATTGAGAATGATTTTTCAAAGAAATTTTTTTAAAAATTCCATAAAGAATTAATATTCCAGAAGCTTGTATGAAGCTACCAAAACTGTCAGCGCCACATAATATTCCAATTGCAATTATTATTTCACCTGGCCCAGAGAGTCTTTCATGAAAATGAAATATATTTTCAGGAAATTCCCCATATTTTGCTAAATATTTTGCGGTTCTTAGATGATAATCTAAGCTATCAGCATCAGTATTTGGAGCTAAAGAAAGTAATAATAAAGCAATAATTATAAATACAATCAGATATCTATCTTTATGGAAGTTTATAATTTTAAAACTTAAAAATTCTTTAAAAAATATAATTTTGTTTGAAAATTTTAAAAAGCTTAATGTTCCTAAAATTAATAATATTACACATGATAAAAATAAAATTTCTTTTGAATATGGAAAAAACAATATTATTGGATGAAGAATTATAAGTAGAAAAAAAACTCCCAGGGCATGCTTTAAATAATCAATATCAGAAATATTAGATAATGTTTTTTCAATTGATTTTACTTTGCAAATAAAATTACCTATCTGATAAGTTCCCATAAATAATATAATCGAAACAAAAAGACCTAAAATAGGCATTTGATCTGTAACATGTGTTAAAATTGTCATTTTCTAATTTCTGGATAATATAAAATTTTCTAATACCAAAATATCCATCTTAGTTCTCAAAAAACAATCTATTGCTTCTTCAGGTTTGCAAACGATTGGTTCGTTTTCATTAAATGATGTATTTAAAACCATTGGAACTCCTGTAATTTCATAAAATTTTTTTATTAACATATAAAAATTCTGGTTATAATTTTTTGACACAGTTTGAAGTCTTCCCGATCCATCTACGTGAGTTACTGCAGGTATTAAAGGTTTTTTTTCTTTTTTAATTTGAAAAACTTTTGACATAAAAGGCACATCATCGTCAATTTCAAACCACTCATTTGTTAAATCTTTTAAAATTGACGGCGCAAATGGTCTAAAACTTTCTCTTCTTTTAATCTTTAAGTTTAAAGTCTCTTTTATGTTGGAGTCTCTAGGATCTGCAAGTATAGATCTATTTCCTAATGATCTGGGTCCCCACTCCATTTTGCCACTAAAATAACCAACAACTAATCCATTAGAAATATGTTTTGCAATTAAATCTAAAAGTTCATTAGAATTCTCTATTTTTATCAAATTTATTAAATTTTTATTAAACTCAAAAGAATATTTATTTAATATATTTTGAATTTCATTGTTAGAAAAACTTGGCCCAAGATATGGATTGTCTTCAAATTTAATAACATCTTTATTAATTAAATTGTTTATATAGGTTGCTGATCCTAATGCCCCACCAGCATCTCCAGGAGCAGCTGGGATATATACATTTTCGTATTTTGAATTTTTAAATAACTTGCCATTCGCAACTGAATTCATTCCACAACCGCCAGAAATACATAGATTTTTATTATTATTTTCTTCATATAAATCATTTATAATTTTAAAAAAAATTTCTTCATAAATTTTTTGCGTTGACGAAGCAATGTCTTTGTGAAATTTTGTAATTTCATCATTTTTTTTTCTTACAGGACCTAAAATTTCAATTAGATTATTAGAAAAAACTCTACCAATTTTTGGTTCACCATCTAACCAGGTCATATCAACATAACCTTTGTGATGCAAAAAGTATTTTAGATTTAATTTGAATAGTTTTTCATTATCATAAATCAATATTTTTTTTAATTTATCAATATATATTGGGTCACCGTAGGGTGCTAATCCCATAACTTTATATTCATCTCCATATTTATTAAAACCCAAAAATTGAGTCATTGCGGTATAAAAAAGTCCTAATGAATGGGGAAATAATACCTCTTTATATTTTATTATTTTTTTTCCGTCAAAATATCCTGTTACCGTGCTAACAAAATCACCAAACCCGTCTACAGAAATAAAATTTGTATCTTTAAATCCTGAAAAAAATACTGAGCTAGCTATATGAGACGTGTGGTGATCTATGTTATGTATTTTTGCATTTATTTTAATTTTAAAATATTTTTCAAATTCAGCCCTAAGTGAGTTAATTCTTTTTAAATTTCTAAATCTATTTTTAATGAAGTTATAATTGAATAATTTAAAAGATGCATAAAATATCTTAGAAATTATTTTCTGTTTTGGATTTCTATTTATTGTAATATGGTCAACTTGATTAATATTTATGCCTGTTTTTTTTAGGCAAAAATTTATTGCATGAATTGGAAATCCAGCAGCATGCTTAATTCTTATAAACCTTTCTTCTTCTGCTGCTGCAATAATTTCATTACTCTTTATAATGCAAGCTGATGCGTCTCCATGATAAGCATTTAAACCTAGTATTATCATTTTATTTAACCAAATTTTTTTGATGTTTAATCTTTAAGATTAAAATCTGAATTTTTTTTGGAAACAATATTTTTATTAAGTCTTTAAAATATTGAATGAACTTTAGACAATACAATAAATAATAATGTTTACTATTATATTTTTTTCTAATTATATCTATATTTTCATTGTAAACTTTCTGACGTCTTATATCTGCTAATCCTCCTGACTTTACTTTTGAAATAGTTTTTTTGATTTTTTTGAATTTTCTTTTTTTTAAAAAACAATCGGTGAAAAAATCAAAATCACTTGATAATTTATAATCAACAGAAAATTTTCTTTCTTTTAAAATTTTAGATTTTACAAAGGCAGATTGATGACAAAAAGGCATTAATAATGTTTTTCTACTAAAATAATTTGAATTTTTCATGTATCCAAATTCTTTTATATTTACTATTGTATCACCGTATACAACATCAAATTCTGAAAAATTGTTTAACTTAAATTCTGTTAATACTTTTTCATCAAAAAAAACATCCCCAGAATTCATAAAAATAATCCAATTACCATTTGCAATATCTATGCCTTTATTCATTGCATCATAAACACCTTTATCTTTTTTAATAATATATTTTGAAATTATATTTTTATTTTTTAAAATTTCTTCTTCGGTGCCATCGTGACTGTCACCATCTATGACTATCGTCTCATAATCTTTACATGTTTGTTTTTCTATTGATTTCAAAGTTGCTAAAAAATCTAACCTAGTATTAAGTGATACAACTATTATAGAAAAATTTATATTTTTCATTTTTATAATTAAATTTTTAATGTAATTAAAATTAACTTGTAATCAACATGAAAGTTTTGATAAAGTAGGAAAAATGTCTTGGAAAACAATAAAATAAAAAATTTACAAAAGCGGATATATTTTGATAAACAGAAAAATTGTTAACATTGATAGTCAAAGTGATTTAATTTTAGCCAAAAAATTTTTATAATGTGTGGTTTTTTTGTAATAAAAAAAAAAAATAATAATTTTAAACTAAATAAAAAATTATTTATTGAATCTTGTGATTTAATTTCACATAGAGGTCCTGACGACAGTTTTCATTACTTTTCTAAAAATATTTCTATGGGATTTAGAAGGTTAAGCATTATAGATTTGTCTATTAATGGAAGACAACCTATGTTTACTAAAAATAAAAATAAAGTTATCGTTTACAACGGAGAAATTTATAATGCTTTGACGTTAAAAAATAAGTACAATTTTCATGATTTAAAAGGATCTTCTGACACAGAGATATTATTAAAACTTATTGAAAAAAAAGATGTAAAGTCGCTCGAAGAGATAAGGGGAATGTTCTCTTTTTTAATCTATGATTTTGAAAATAACGAAATTTTAGCCGCTAGAGATCCATTTGGAATAAAACCTTTTTATTATTTTGATAACAAAAATTTTACAATTTTTTCTTCAGAAATAAAGCCTATACTGAATTATTTAGTCCAGATTTCGATAAATTATTTTTCTACAGCTGAGTTTTTTTTTGCAGGTAAACAAGATCATTATAAGAGCACTTTTTTTAAAGAAATTAAATCAATAGAACCAGCATATTTTTATAAATTTAAAAATGAGGGTATTTTTAAAAAAAGATATTGGTCAATTTTTTTAGAAAATAAAGATAAAAATAAAGTTAAAAAAGAAAAAGAAATTATTAAAGAGCTAAATCAAAAAATAATTACAACTGTTGGTAACTATTTAAACTCAGATAGGAAAATAGGGGTTTTTATCAGTGGCGGCGTGGATAGCACTTTTTTATCTTCAGTAATTTCTAAACAAGTTAACTATAAGCTCAATACTTTTACCTACGATTTTAAAAATGATTTTGGATTTGGAGAGTCTGAAACTGCAAAACAAAATTCAAAGATTTTAAATGTTAAGAATAGTAAATTTGTTTTAGACTCAAAATATGTAATAGATAACTTTGATAAGCTTATTAAGATATTAGAATCACCATTTACATCAATAAGATTATTCGCAATTTATGGATTATATAAATTAGCAAAAGAAGAAGGATGCAATGTTATATTTGAAGGACATGGGGGAGATGAAATTTTTGGTGGGTATAATTATAATAAACTTCGATATATTTTCGATCAATTTAAATCGGAAATTCATCCTGAAAACTATATTTTAAATTCCCTTCTGGATGAATGTATTAAAAGTAAAAAAAAAACAGAAATTGAATTATTAAATCAAATAATTACGTTAACAAACCTAGGTGGCTCTACGTCTGATGGGACTCCATTTGTTGATATAGATTGTTTTGATAAAAATTATTTAGATAATTTTATTAATACAAAACTTTATAAAAGAGAATTAAAATTATATGTAGATTATAACAAAATGAATTTTATGCAAAAATCACAAATTTTAGATATTCAAGAAATCCATCTACCTAGAAATTTAAAATATGTTGATAGACTTTCTATGGTAAATAATATCGAAACACGATTACCTTTTTTAGACATCGATTTAGCTCAGTATTGCTTTAATTTGGATAGTTATTATAAGTTTAAGAAGTTTATCAATAGATATGCAATGAGAAAAGCTTTAAAATTAAATGTAAATAAAATAAAATTAGCAAAAAATAAAAAAATTATAGCTGACCCCCAAACTTTTTGGTTTAAAACAGATTTGAAAGATTTTTTTCTTGATAACATAAAGTCAAGATATTTTAAAAATTTGGGAATTTTTAATCAAAAATATATTTCTAATAAATTTGAAACTTTTGTGAAAAACAAAAATACAGAAACTAGTTTTCAATTTTTACAAATTTTATCTGCTTACAGATTTATAAAAGTCTTTAAAAAAAATGATTTATAATTTAAAATAAAAATATGAAGAATAGATTAGATAATATTAATTTAAAAAAGTTATGTGATTTTTTTAAAATTCTAGATTTACATAAAATTAGTGATTTAACAGCTAATCATGCATCAATCATTTCATCAGACAATAAGAGTTTTTATACAAATCAACACAAGTATTTTTTTTCAGAAATGAAACCAAGTAATTTAATGAAAGTAAATTTTTTTGAAAAAAAAAAAGAAATACTTAAAAAGGTTAATATTGCCGGTTATCAATTACATAGATTTCTGCACATGTCAAAAGCCAAACCATTTGCAATTTTGCATAGTCATTCTGTAAATGCAGTTGCTATCTCATGTTTAAAATTGGGTTTTATAGAAAAATTAAATCAATCAAGTATGAGATTTTATAAAAAAGTAAAATACGTTGATTATGGTTCAATGGCTGTAACAGAAAAAATTGGGAAACAAGTAGCGCGCACAGTTGATGAAGATACTAGACTTGTAATTTTAAAAAATCATGGAAATATTATATTAGCTAAATCAATTGAGGAGTTACAGCATCTCACTTTTCACTTCGAGAAATGCTGCGATATACAGTTAAAAGTATTAAATTCAGGTTTAAAGTTTAATTCAGTAAATAATAGTATTGCACTACACACATCTAGTCAACACACTCAATTTGGTCCAGTTGGACAAATATCTTGGAATGCAAGTATAAGGAAGTTAAAAGATAAGAGATAATTAATTTTAAATATTAAATTTAATATATCTAATATAAATGAACATAGCATCCGACTTATTCACTAGCAGTATTAAATTTCAAGTATTAAGCAAAAATGCAATTCTCAAGATAAAAAAAAGATTTCCTGAAGTTAAAATTATTAATACTGAATCTCAATATTTTAAAAGAAAAATTAGTGATATCGAAGTGTACTGGGGAAATAGATTAAATTTAAAAAATATTAAAAAGATGCACAATCTAAAATGGGTGCATTATGGTTCAACGGGTATTGATCAAAAAATTTTAAAATATGCAAATGCAAATAATATAATGGTGACAAACACAAAAAGAATTTTTGATAATGCTGTTGTATCAACAACAATGTCTTTTATTTTTATGCTAGCTCGTGGGATAAATTATAGTTTCATATTAAGAAATAAAAAAAAATTGAATAGGATTTTTTATAATAAAATTACTAAAAATATTCAGAATGTTTTTGATCAAAAAATTTTACTAGTAGGTTTTAGTGAAATTGGAAAAAAAATAGCAAAAATATGTCATTCTATGAACATGGAGATTACAGTTGTTAAAAATAATATTTTAAAAAATAAAATAAACTTTAAAATTTATAAATTAAACCAATTAAATCTTGCGGTGAAAGGTCAAGATTATGTTATAAATCTTTTGCCATTTACTAAAAAAACAGAGAATATATTTGATAAAAAAATATTTTCTAACATGAAAGATAGTTCTTTTTTTATAAATGTTGGCAGAGGGGATACGGTTAATGAAGATCATTTAATTGATGCTCTGAAAAAAAAAAAAATCCTGGGAGTAGCAACGGATGTTGTTAAAAATGAGCCAATATCAAGCAATTCAAAACTTTTAAAATTTGATAATGTCATAGCAACACCACATATTGCCGGTATTAGTAATGATTATTGGGAAAAAGAATATGAGTTATTTTCAAATAATTTAAATGAATTTTTAAAATTTAAAAAGTTGAAAAACTCATTAAAAAGTAAAATAGGATATTGATATGGATAAAGATTATTCTTTTTTAGGAGAAAACATAACTCATTGGACACAATCGATACGAAGAGGTTATGCAATGTCTTTTTTGCTTTCATCTTTTCATGACACTGGCGTATTTAACTATTTAAAAGATTTAAATAAAAAGAGCTCAGATGAAATCTCTAAAAATCTAAATTTAAATAAATCTGTTTTAGAGTCAGGCTTAAACTTTTTAAGTAATGCGGATAATTCAATTAACAAACATAAAAATAATTTTTATCAAATGACAGAATTAGGAAAAAAAAGAATTTTTTCAGATCAAGCTATGGCTATGGCTTTAGGAGCTGTGGGTGCTTATCATGTTTTATTTACAAACTTTACTGCAACTTTAAAAAATGAAAAAGTTTATGGAAAAGATTTTATTAGAGACGGCAGGCTTGTTGCAAAATCAAGTGTTTTAACAGGAAAAGCGAATTACCCATGGGTTGCACAAAAACTTGCTGATCTTAAAGTTGATACTGTAATAGATTTAGGATGTGGGTCAGGAGATGTTATAATTGATTTTTGTAAAAGACAAAAAAGCTTTAAAGGAATTGGTCTAGACATTAGTCCAGGTGCAATCGAAGTTGCTAAAGAAAATGTTAAGAAAAATAATTTGGAAGATAGAATTGATCTTATAATAGGAGACATGCTTAATCCAAAGTCTTATTCAAGTAAAATAAAAAGCAAAGGAGAAAAAGTTGCTTTTAATGCAATAATGGCTCTACATGAATTTCTAATTGATGGAGAAATTGCTGCGATTAACGTTTTAAAAAAAATGAAAAAGGAATTTCCTGAAAGCTATTTTATTCTTGGCGAATATAACCGGTGTACAGATGAGGAATTTGCGACAATCCCGATTTATGAAAGAATGCATATGCTTTTTTATCAAGAAATTATTCACGGATTAACGGATCAAGATTTAGCTAGTCTAGAAACGTGGAAAAAAATATTTGAGGAGTCAGATGTTGAGCTTGTTGAGTATAAATCTGATTTTCCTTTTAGATTAATCGAATACGTATTAAAATTTTAATGAAAATCTTATGTATCATTCCTGCTCGATCAGGGAGTCAAGGTATTAGAAATAAAAATATAAAAAAAATCAAAGACAAGACGTTAATTGAAATAACATGTGGAGTAGCTAAAAAATCTAAAATTTTTTTAAATTGTAAATCATTTTTTTCAAAACTTTTTATTTTTTTTTAATCAAAACTAAAACTATATTTTTTTAAATTTTTATTTGAGGAATTGTTTTTGTCATAAAAATTATTAAAATTTTTACTGTTTTCAATTAAAGTGAATTCTGAATTTTTAATGTACGATGATGACAAAAATTTGTCATTTAAAGTAAAATTTGTTATTGGTAGCTCTACTTTGTATACAAATTCATTAAATATAGACGCAAGCTCTAGTGATGTATAAAAATTTATAATACTACCCCAACAATGGAAAATTATTTTTTTTCGAATTTTATTTTTTTGCATAAATTTTATTATTTCAACAAAATCTGAAATTGGACAATGACTAATATCTAGATTGATATAATTAAATTTAAAATAGTTAATTAAATTTAAAAAATCGTATTTTGAGTTAAAATTTTCTCCATAAGAATATTTAAGTTTATATTTTTTTTTTATAATAAAAAAATTATCTAGATCTTCTGTATTTAAAACTTCTTCCAACCAAAGAATTTTTTCTTTACAGATATATGATAAAAATTGACCTAATTTTTTAAAATTTCTATTTTTTTCAAAAGAATTAGAAATAAGGTCAATTGCAAAATCTTTTGTATTATTTCTCAAAATATTAATTTTTTCTTTATATTTACTATTTATATTAATTCTAATTTTTAAAATATTTATACCTAATTGATTAGCTTTCATAATATCTTTTTTAATATCTTTTTCTGAACTAAGTATTGATCCGGCACTACCATAGATTTTGATTGTATTAATTTTTTTTAATTTATTTTCAAAGTAAATTTTATTTATGGTTTGGGGAAAATTTAAATCTTCAATTTTCGCTATTAAGTTAATCAGGGCTATTTCAATAGATGCGATTATACTTTTTAAAATTCCTTGATAAAAAAAAAATTTATTATTTTGAATTTTTTTACATATTTTTAAAGCTTCATAAGGATTTTTTTTTTCAATTAATTTGGATATATATTTTAAATTTATCTTATAAAGTTCTGGTGAATATGATCCAACTAAACTTTCGCCATAAGCATATAAGTTATTTGAAACAAAAATTTTAACTAAACTTATAATTTTCTTTTTTTTAAAACCGTAATATTTACCATCACCAAAATATCCAGAAATTATTTTTGAATTAATTTTTTTTATTATTTGCTTTTTCACTTAGAGACCATCTGCCTGTATATAATTTTCTTACTTCTTTTTCATGTGATATCAGCCCACTTTTTGCTTTGGATGTAATTAGAGTGTATCTGTTAATATAATTTCTTAATTCTAAAAGTTGTTTAGGTAAAATAGCAAACTTATTATCTCTACCTGGAAGACCGTTATCAATTGTGAAATGTTTTTCAATAAGTGTTACTCCAAAAGATAAACTCATAATAGCACTAAAAATATCATACGTATGATCACTTATGCCTAAATTTTTTGATATTTTTTTTAATTCATTTATTCTTTTTAAATTTACATTCTTATCTTCGCATGGATAAGATGAAACACAATGCATTAAAAACACCTGTCTTTTTTTTATGAGATTAAAACTCTTATTAATTTCTTTTATGGAAGCTGCTCCTGTTGATAAGAAAATTTTTTTAAACTTTTTTTTAACAAAAGATAAAAGTTTTTTATTTCTATTTTCAGGGGAGGGAATTTTTATTGTTTTTAGTTTTAGATGATTAATTAATTCATAATCATTATGATTAAATAAACTTGTTAAAAAATTAATTTTATTAAATTTACATATTTTATTCAATTTACTAAAATCATCTTTTGACAATTCAGCCTTTTTATAAATTTCTCTTCTACCATCCTGATCCCATGGTCCAGCTTTTAAGTTCTTAACTCTCCATGTTTGAAATTTTGCATAATCTGCACCAGATTTTTTTGCGGCTTTAATCATTTTTTCGGCCAATTCAATATTGCCCATATGATTCCAACCTATTTCTGCAATTAACCTAATTTCTGTCATATTTTTTTTTTTAGTATATATGAATTATTTATAAGGATTATAAAATAATAACAACTTTTATAAATGATAAACTTGGCAATAATACCCGCAAGGTCTGGAAGCAAAAGTTTTAAAAATAAAAACATTAAAAAAATTAATAAGAAAACACTAATAGAAATAGCCTATCAAACTGCTAAAAATAGCAAAATATTTACTGACATTATTGTAAGCACCGATTCTATAAAATATGCAAATATTTTGAAAAAAAAAAAAATTTTTATCAATTCATTAAGATCAAAAAAATTTGCTAAAGATAATACTACCGATTTACAATTATTAAATTATGAAATTAAAAAATATGAAATACAACATAAAAAAAAAATAAATTATATTTCCTTACTTCAACCCACTTCACCGCTGAGAACAAAAAAAGATTTAATCAAATGTTTTAAATTAATTAGTAACAAAAAATTAGATGCAGTTTGGACAATTTCTAAGATTGATAAAAAATTTAATCCAATAAAAGTTTTAGTTATAAAAAATCACAAACTTAAATACTTTTCTAAATTGGGGCCTACGTTTGTTAGCAGACAACAACTACATGAAAGCTATATAAGAAATGGTATAGCATATTTCTTTTCTAGAGAAGCGATAATGAATTATAAGAAAATTTTACCTTTTAATTCTAGTTATATAAAAATTAATAGAAAAATTGTAAACATAGACTCCAAAAAGGATTTTGATATTGCAAAAAAAATATATATCAAAAAAGTTTTAAATCTTTATTAAATAAATGAGTAGATTTGAAAACGTTATAATTGGTTGTTCTAGTATGATCGGTGTTTCTATGATTAAAAAAATTGACCATAGAAGTACCATTTTTACATCTAGAAAAAAAATACCAACTATTAAAAAAGGTACATGGATTAAACAGAATCTTAATAAAAAAATTAGCTCTAAAATACCAAAAAAAGTAAAAAAAATTTTTTTTCTTGCATCTCCATATTACATAAATAGAAACTTATTTAAAAAAAACTCCTTTAAAGTTGAAGTTCAGTGGATAAAAAAAATAATTCAAAATATATCTTGTGAAAAATTTATATATATTTCTTCATCTAGTGCATATGAAAAAAACCACGTAATAGGTATATATAAAAAAAAATGTGAAAATATTATAAAAAATTCAAAGATAAAATATATTCAAATTTGGAGACCATTTAACTTAGTGGGTTACAAAAATGGTCTATCAGACCATTTTCATAATTTATTAATTAAGTTATTTTATATTAAAAGAAAAAAAAAACATTTTTTTAGAGGAAGCCAAATGGACAAAAAAGGATATTCAAGTGTAGAAAAGTTTGTATCATTGGTGTTTTTTTACAGTAAATTAAATAAAAGTTTTATATATAACTATAGAAACAAAAATTTAATTTATGTAGATGATATTGTAAAAATATTTCAAGTAGCAGCTAAAAAAACAATTAAAATTGAGTTCAGTTATAGTTTCAAAAATAAAAAAAAAAATTTGAATAAAATTCAAAATAAGGTGAGGCTTGCTAAAAATGTTTTTTCTCGTGAATCTTCTAAAAATGTATTAAAGAATTATTATAATAAAGTATTTAATAGAAATGCAAAATTATTGCAACATTTGTAAAAAAAAATTTAAATCATACTTGAACTTAGGCAAGCACCCTTGTGCTGACAGCTTTTTGAACAATAAGAATTTAGCAAAAAAAATAAAAAAATATCCTTTGATAGTGGGATATTGTAATTGTCATCACTTAACCGCAATACACAAAATTTCTAAACACCAAAGATATAATAAATTTGATTATTCATATACTTCAAGCAACTCACCGGTTTCTTTAGAACATTTTAAAAATATTGCTAAAAAAATTTGTAAAAATTTTGCTATAAAGAAAAATAGCAAAGTTCTAGAAATAGCCAGCAATGACGGAACTTTTCTTTATTTTATTATAAAATTTTCCAAAGCTTTTTGTTTAGGTGTCGATCCTTCAAAATATATGTGTAAAATTGCTAATAAAAAAAAATTAAAAACAGAATCCATCTATTTTAATTTTAATTCCGCAAAAAAAATTAAAAAAAAATACGGAAAATTTGACCTCATATATGGTGCAAATGTTTTTAACCATGTTGATGACCCCATTAACTTTATTATGGGATGTAAAAAAATTTTAAACATAAATGGAATTTTAGTTATAGAAGTTCCAGACTTAGATAAATTAATTAAAAATATTAGTTTCGACACAATTTACCATGAACATAGAAACTATTATTCAAAACAATCTTTAATAAAAATTTTTGAAAAAATTAATCTTAAAATTATTAAGTTTGAAGATTTGGAGTATATGTCTGGATCTTTAAGAATTTTTGTAAGGAACTCTAATTTTAAAAAGTTTACAATATCAAATAAGTCAAATATTCAAAATTACAATTCTTTTTTAAATTTTAAAAAAAAAGTTGCCTTAACAAAAAAATATTTAATTAAATATGTTAAGAATGAGATTAAAAAAAATAAAATTATTGTAGGATTTGGGGCTGCAACTAAAGGTAATACTTTAATTAATTTTTGTAAATTTAATTCAAAACATATTAAATTTATTATGGAAAATTCCAAACATAAAATTGGAAAATTCACACCAGGTTCAGCAATTCCAATTGTTGATGAAAAAAAAATGTTAGATTTTAATACATTGATAATATTGCCATGGAATATTAAAAAATATCTTTTAAAAAAAATATTAAAGTTTAAAAATGTAAACCATATATCACTAAAAGATGTGGTTAAAAAAATAAATTATTAATTCTCTCAAAGCTTTTTATTTATTTTTGTAAATTTCAAATGTTTCTTTTGCACATTTAGACCATGAAAATAAATCACAACGCCTGAGTCCATATTCTACAAGTTTTTTTATTAAAAGATCTGAATAAACGACTTTTTCAATTGTATTACAAATATCTTCCACATTTGTTGGCTCAAAATAAAATAAGCTATCCCCTCCAACTTCTTTTAACGCTCCTCCATTACTACAAATAACTGGACATCCATTTCTCATAGCTTCTATAATAGGTATCCCGAAACCTTCGTACATTGAGGGATAGATCAATGCAGAAACATGCTTATAAATTTCGCTAAGTTCATTATTGGTGCCCTCAATAAACTTGATTAAATTTTCGTTTAGATTGTATTTTTTTAACAAATGAAGACCTTCAATTTTTTTATTTTCTCCTCCAAAAACTAATATTTTAAAATCTTTAGTTAAGTTTTTTGAGATACTAAAAGCTTTGATAAATCTAGCAAAATTTTTGTATCCTGATCTACTACCTACAAATAAAAGATAATTTGAGAATTTTTTTTTGCTTGGAACTACCAATTGATTAATTTTTTCAAAATTTGAAGAAAAATATGTCACGCTTATTTTTTTGGGATCTAAATTATGAAAATCAATTATATCTTTTTTCACTTTATTTGATGGACAAATTATATGATCAGCATCAAAAGCATTTTGTTTTTTTAATTTAATAAAATTTTGATCTTTATTATGCGAAAAAAGTTCATGAGTTAAATCATAATAAGTAATAATTTTCTTTGCTTTTGAAGTTATTTCTTTATTTGAAAAATATGTTTTATGAATTATTTCAGGTTTTTCTTTTTCTAAAATTTTACTTGATAACAGGTGATTTAATTTATCAACATATTTGTTTAACTTATATGGATAAAATAATTTATTACCAATAACTAATTCTTTGGGTAGAATTTCTATATTTTCATTTTTATGAATGGGTGAAATAATTTTTATTTTGGCGTCTAATTTGTTTAATTCTAAAGCCAAACAAGAGAAGTAGTTAGATATTCCTCCATATTTCTGTTGATAAAAAATTTGATAATCAAAAACTATTTTCACAAAATAAATTATTTAAGTTTCGACAAAATCCATTTTAGACAAGATTTCTTTTTCCTTTTTTTCATCTCTGTCTAATATATTTCCTTTTTCGTCTCTTAATTCATTAAATGAATTTTTATGAAAACATTGTTCAGGACTTAAAGATTTTATATTTGAATTTTTTAAAACATCATTATGAACACAAAAAGCATTGCTTCCATTAATATTTGTACCTACTAAAGAATAATTTTTCTCCTTTGCTAATTTATATATTGCTATTAATGATGCACCAAAATATATGGAAGAATGATGTTCTTTAATCCTGTTAAAATCTTTTTTATATGGCGTAACAATAGATTTTTTCTTACCTAAACGGGCATTATATTCAATTACAACAATTTTTGGAATAATTCCATTTATTGCTTTCCAAATCCAATAATCATTACCATCAACGTCTATACTTAAAAGTCCTACTTCTCTATCGCCATTGTGTTCTTGAATCAAAGAATTAATATTTTCAGAAGTAATAAATTCACATTTGGCTATTAAATTTTGCCTCCAATAATAGTTTTTGCCTTTAATGAAATTTATATGTTCTTTTGAAGAATCAAAAATTAATCCACTCCAATTTCTTGATTCTAGCAAAAATCTTGTATTAGCTTCTTCATAATTTTCAACTCCAAATTCAATGAAGTTTTTTTCTTCTATTTTTAAAGACTTAATTAAATAATCTATTATTCCATCTTCTCCGAATTGAGAAAAAATTTTAAGCTCATAATCGTTAATATTATTTGCTTCTTTTTCTTCTTTTAAAGTTGCTTCTCCAAGTAATTTTTTTATTTCATTTTGATTGTCAGTTATTTTATCTAAGTTAAAAATTTTAATAATTTTTTGTTTAATGAAGTTAATCATTTTAAGAGTAAGTTTAAAAAAAATATATATAACATATAAAAAAACTTAAATGGATAACTATTTCTCCTTCCACCACCATATACATGCGCAAAGTCTTTCATGTCCCCTTCTTTATTCTGAACTATTTTAGAGGGTATGGACAGATTTTTTTCAACTTTTATAACTGCAGGGAAAAAAAATTTACTGTAATTCTTTGTATTTGTTGAGTCTCTTCCAAAACCTATATTTTTTACTAAATTATATCTTGGTACCACAGTTAGTCTATTATTATAAAAATTATTTAATAGATATGAATAGGCCCATGAATTAATTTTATTATTGTACACTTTATCAAACAAATTATTCCAAAAATGTCTTTCTACTATATCTGGACAATTTTTTTTCCATTTTATTGAGTTTTTATATTTAGGCCAAAATTTAATATTTATATCAATTTTTTTCCATATGCGACTCCATGTTGCCCATCCCCAAATACTTGAATATTTAGAAAAATAAAAACTCTCATCAATTTTTTGATTAAGAAAATTGTTACCTGAAATTCCTGCTATTTTTTTATTTTTTGAATAAATTTTAAGAACATTTTCACAAAAGTTAAAAAAACTGCTGTTTGGAATACAATCATCTTCTAAAATAATAGCCCTATCATATTTTTTAAAAACTTGATTCAATCCAGAATAAATTCTTTTTTTTAATCCAAGATTTTTTTTTGATATTATGTATTCCTTTTTACAATTTAACTTTATTTTTGTTATCAAATTAATTACTTTTTTACATTTATTCTTATCAAGCTTATTATTTTGCTTTGGTCCATCGCATATAAAAATTATTTTTGATAATTTTATTTTTTTAAGACTATTTAATAATCTTAATGTTTTTGCAGGTCTATTATAAGCAATTACTGCCACTGGCGTAATTATGTCCATATATCTATCTTATATTGTAATATTTATAATACCACTTTACGAAATTTGTAAGACCGTGTTTTAGATTATAGTTTGCTTTTAAATTTAAATCTTTTTTAGCCTTAGATACATCAGCAAAAGTTTTAATCACATCGCCCTTTTGCAATGGCAGTCTATTAAATTTTATTTTAATTTTTAAAATTGACTCTAATGTTTGAACACACTTAATTAATGAAACAGATTTTCCATTTCCAACATTGTAAATTGTAAACGGAGCTTTTTTAATTTTTTTATTTCCAGCTATTTTTAATGAATATGATTTTTTGACTGAGTTTAACATCGCATCAACAACATTATCAATATATGAAAAATCTCTATAGTGTTTACCATAGTTATATAATTTAATAGGTTTTTTTTGCAAAATATTTTTCATAAACTTAAAGAATGCCATATCTGGTCTACCCCACGGACCATAAACTGTAAAAAAACGAAGTCCAGTACATGGTAGCTTGTTAATCTTGCTCAATGAATGAGCTATAACTTCATTGTTTTTTTTGGTTGCCGCATAAAATTGAATTGGATAATCGGTTGTAAATTGTTCTTTAATAGGAAATTTTTTTTGCTCTCCGTAAACACTACTTGAGCTAGCAAAAATAAAGTGTTTGATTTTAAAATCAGATGAAATTTTTATAATATTATAAAATCCTAAAACATTATATTTAAAGTAAATATCAGGATTTTTTAATGAATATCTTATACCAGCTTGTGCAGCCAAATGCAGAACATATTTAATTTTGTTTTTAACAAATATAGTCTTTAATTTATTAAAATTAGAAATATCAGTTTTATAAAATTTAAATAATTTGAAATTTTTTAAAATTTTTAATCGATCAATTTTTAAGGATTTATCATAATAATTGTTCATATTGTCAACGCCAACAACCTTGATTTTTTTTTTTAATAGTTTTAATGCAGTATTAAAACCTATAAAGCCTGAACAACCTGTTATAAGATACATTTTATGATAAAGTTAAATTAAAAAAGTTTATAATATTTAAACTATATCTTTAAAAAAAAAAAAACAAATATTTAAATAATTAAAAAAATTAATAATATTAAAAAATTTAAAAA
>Ga0187833_10002836_pt1 | contig 18179 bp, 15 predicted proteins | sample ETNtaG_37_FD_167968 | JGI IMG/M metagenome (GOLD analysis project Ga0187833, IMG submission 167968) | Marine microbial and viral communities from oxygen minimum zone, Eastern Pacific Ocean - ETNP2014_SV_400_PacBio MetaG (Illumina Assembly) | ecosystem: Environmental > Aquatic > Marine > Hypoxic...
GTTTTACTATCGATAAAAATGCCCAAGTTAAGATAATTACTTTTAGGGATAAAGAAGGACTTGAAGTAGTTAGGCATGATGCAGCTCATATTTTAGCAATGGCAGTACAGGAATTATTTCCAAAAACTCAAGTAACAATTGGTCCAGTCATCGAAAATGGTTTTTATTATGATTTTTCTAGAAAAGAACCATTCACAAATGACGATCTTAAGAAAATAGAAAATAAAATGGGAGAAATAGTTGATCGTGACGAACCAACAAAAAGAGAGGTGTGGAGAAGAGATGAAGCAATCGATCACTTCAAAAAAATAGGCGAACATTACAAAGCCAAAATAATAGAAGATATTCCCAAAAACGAAGAAGTTTCTATTTATCATCATGGTAAATGGCATGATTTATGTAAGGGCCCTCATCTATCTTCTACAGGAAAGATTGGTAAGGCATTTAAACTTACAAAAGTGTCAGGGGCATACTGGAGGGGTGATTCAAATAATGAAATGTTACAAAGAATATACGGAACTTGTTGGTCGAACAGAAAAGAACTTGATGAATATCTTTTAAAAATAGCAGAGGCTGAAAAAAGAGATCATAGAAAATTAGGTAAAGAGATGGATTTATTCCATTTCAGAGAAGAAAGCCCCGGATCAGTGTTTTGGCATCATAAAGGGTGGACCCTATTTCAAAATCTTATTGATTACATGAGATTAAAACAAAAAAAAGCAGGTTATAAAGAAATTAACACACCAGAAATGCTGGATAAAACTCTATGGGAACAGTCTGGTCATTGGGAAAAGTTTGGTGAACATATGTTTACTTCTGAAACTCCTGATGAAAAAATTTTTGCGATTAAACCAATGAATTGTCCAGGATGTGTGCAAGTATTTAATCAAGGACTTAAAAGTTACAGAGATCTTCCCCTTAAACTTTCCGAATTTGGAAAAGTTCACAGATACGAACCGTCAGGAGCTTTACATGGATTGTTAAGAGTCAGAGCTTTTACACAAGATGATGCACACATTTTTTGTACAGAAGATCAAATTACAAATGAATGTCTAAACGTAACGAATTTGATACTAGAGATTTATAAAGACCTAGGTTTTGCAAATGTATTACTACAATTTTCTGACAGACCAAAAAAAAGAGTAGGTGATGATAAAATTTGGGATAAAGCAGAATCCGCATTATTAGAAGCAATAAAACAATCGAAATTAAAATATGAAATTAATAAGGGAGAAGGTGCATTTTACGGTCCCAAGATAGATTTTGTTCTAAGAGATTCTATTGATCGAGATTGGCAATGTGGAACATTGCAAGTAGATTTAAATCTTCCTTCAAGACTTGGAGCATCATATATTGATAACACTGGATCAAAAAAGGTTCCAGTAATGCTACATAGAGCGCTATTTGGATCCTTAGAAAGATTCATAGGGATTTTAATTGAACATTATGCCGGAAAATTACCTTTTTGGTTAGCTCCTTTAAAGGCAGTTGTTCTTCCAATCACATCTGAATTTGATAATTATGCAAAAAAGATATTTGAAGAATTTATGAAAGCAGGTATAAACACCGAAGTGGATTTAAAAAATCAAAAGATAAATTATAAAATTAGAGAGCATTCGTTATCAAAGGTGCCGTTGTTACTGATATGTGGAAAAAAAGAGTTTGATAAAAACAGCATCACCATAAGGAGATTAGGGTCTGAACAACAAGAAACTTTACCACTTGATAAAGCAATTAAGAAAATATATCAAAAAATGAAATTTCTATAAACTAAGTGCAATTTCCAAAAAAAAATTATTTCAAGAGAAGAACTAAACCAAAAGGTCCTAGGATAAACAATAGAATCCGTGCATTAGAGGTCCAAGTTATAGGTAGTGATAAGAAAAATCTAGGCACATTGCCAACTAAGAAAGCGGTGGAGATAGCACAACAAGAAGGACTAGATTTAATCGAAATTTCTCCAAATGCTAATCCTCCAGTTTGTAAGATAACTGACTTTGGAAAATATAGATACGATTTACAAAAAAAAGCAAGCAAATCTAAGAAAAAACAGAAAATTATTAATTTAAAAGAAATTAAGCTCAGGCCAGTTACCGAAATTCATGATTATAATTTTAAACTTAAAAACGCAAAAAGATTTTTGGAAAAAGGAGACAAAGTTAAATTCACAGTACGGTTTAAGGGAAGGGAAATGCAGCATTCACATTTGGGTAAAGAATTAATAGATCGAATTATTAATGATATAACAGGTGTTGGAAAAGTTGAGATTGAGCCAAAGTTCGAAGGAAGGCAGATTATAATGATAATCCAACCTCTATAATTTTATTGTAAACTAAATATAAAATTTGTATAAACTGCGTTCATTTTATGCCAAAATTAAAAACTAAAAGTTCAGCAAAAAAAAGATTTAAATTAACAGCCAGAGGTAAAGTAAAGATGCCTCAGGCGGGAAAAAGGCATGGTATGATCAAAAGAACAAATTCACAAATAAGAAAACAGAGAGGCACAACAATTATGTCTAAACAAGATTCGAAAATTGTTAAGTCATATATGCCTTACAGTTTGCGAGGTTAAAATGGCAAGAACAAAAAGAGGAGTCACAAGTCACGCTAGACATAAAAAGATTTTAAAACAAGTTAAAGGTCAATACGGCAGAAGAAAAAACACAATTCGCGTTGCAAAACAGGCGTTAGAAAAGGCGATGCAATATGCGTATAGAGATAGAAGAGCAAAAAAAAGAGAATTTAGATCATTATGGATACAGAGAATAAATGCTGGTGTTAGAGCTGAGGGTATAACCTACTCTAAGTTTATAAATGGACTAAATAAGTCAGGAATTAAGCTAGATAGGAAAGTATTGGCTGATATTGCTTATAATAGCCCCGAAGTATTTAAATCTATTGTAAAAAAAGTACAATCCTCCCTTAACTAAGAAGGGCAGATCCAAAGAAGAAAACGTATACCAATTAGATTTCCAGAAGACTTCTACACCTTTTTATAATCATAAGTACTACACAAAGTACTACACATTAGGATATTTTTTTACTTGGATCGTCTTGATATTCTATTTGAATATTTTTATTTGTACTGTCTCCTTCACAGCTCGAAAGAGAAAAGTATGAAGGATAATTAAAAAATATATGATTAATTTTGAGAACGTGTCAAAGCTAATATATTTTAAGGTTTGGGAAATAGCTGGATTACCTTACGCATTTTTTCAACATTACTCAATTCATAGAAAAGAAGATTATTTCATCAAGGACTATTGGAAAGAACATTTTAAAGAAAGGTGCACATATCCATCAAAATTCTTTGAACTTGGTTATGAATTTTGAAATGAGATTGCATTATTATAATAATTGATTCAGTCTTTGGTTTTCGTTTCTATTAAATAACTTATTAAAACCATCACAGTATTTTGAAATTCTTAATCTTTGAAATGGAACAATATTTTTAAATAAATCTATACTAATCATATTATTAGATTTAATTTCTAAGATTATACTTTCCTTATCCACCATGTAACGATTGCTTTTAAAGCATTTATACTGAATATCTTGATCCAGAGTTATTCTCTGACTAAATAAAGAAAAATATTCTCTAAAATATGAAATTCTGATTTTGGGGTAACACATACCGTAAATGTTATCAAAAAATCCTTTTTGTTGTAAATTTCTATAATTTTTTTTATTAATTCCATTTACAATTTTATATCTACCTTCTACGCTAGAAATTTTTGTCTCAAAAAAATATTCCGAATCATTTTTATTTTCAGGATATGTTCTAATTCTTATTTTTTTTCTAGGTAGGCAACCATCTTCAGAATCTAAATACATATTATTTTCATGATTATCAAAATATAAACTAGATATTTTTCTTTTGGGATAAAGTTCAGCGCTACCAGAATCAAAGATAAAAGTTTTTAACTTCAAGTAATCTGATCTATGAAAAAGAGTTTTCTCTTCGAATCTAAAACTCATAAAAAATTTACTTTTAGTAATGATTTATCATCTACTGATAAATTTCCATTGGAGTTTATACAATAAAGTTTATTGGCTAGGATAAACCCACCTGAAAATTCTTGTTTTTTATTGTATGCTTCAACACAGTTCTTAGTAGTATTTATGAAACCTTTGTTAATCTTTACTTCGGCAAAATCCTTGGAAGCTAAACCTATATTTGAATTAGAAACTGAAAGATTTTCTATTTTAACTTTACTGGCTTCACCTATTGACACACCTTTGTCTCCACAAGATTCTATTTTTACTTGATTTAAAAAATAATCACCAAATGAAAAATCAGTACAATCGTTTTTTGCAGTTTTAACATCAATTAAATCAAATTCTAAAGATGAAAAATCAGCATCTAAACCATCGTAAAGTGAATTCCTAATTAACAAAACTTTTATTGAACCAGAACTTCTAACGAAATTAACCGCATCTTCGCAATCTGAATTAAATGACTCAATTGAAATATTGACAATTTTTATATCAAAAAAAGATAGACATCCAGTGTATCCGTTTTCATCAGTTTTTTTATGAAAATTATCACTTACATTATAACTATAATTATTATTAAAAACTATTTTCCAACTATCAATCGTGCCACCAGTAAATACAATTCTCCCATATTGATCATTTTTATTGATGGTGACAGTTTTTGATAAAGAATTAATTTTAAAATCAACATTACCATATGTAATTAAGTTTGAATTTTTAGAAAATGTCTCTTTTTTAATTTGATTTTTTGAAAATTTTTCATGAAACGTAAAATGGCTAAACCAGCCTTCATTAGCAGGTTTTTTTCTTTTTTTTCCGATAAAAATCATGTTATTATTGTTTGCATCTTTCAATTCCTGAGCTAAGGATTTTATTTTTTCTTTTGTGTTTAATAAAATATTTTTACAATCATTGCCATAAATATCACAACTTAAATATTCATCAAATTTATCACTGTAATAAATAAATCGTCTCTTTATGTTTTTAATTGGCAGAAAAGTTGTGGGCATAAATGATCTAGATTTCATATCATAACTAACGTTAAAGATTCTATCTTCTTCAAAATTATTTAAAAGTAAAAGTCTATTCTTAATAATTTTGATTAACTCTTCTATTTTTTCTTTTTTTAAAATTATCCCGTTTCTTTTTAATTTTGTGTACAAATTATTTATTTTCAATTTATAAAAAGTCTTATATGCGTCTCTAGATCCTAGTACGGCAGATGGTGTAATTTTTCCTAATCTAATATGAGGATAACTTCTTTTAATATCTTCCTTATCAACTAATGGCAAATTCAAGATTCTATTATCTATTGTAAGTAAATTAGTTAAAGCATCATAATATATTGGATAAAACTTTTTAACTGCTGGATCATAATAAAAGCGTCTGTCATCACGACTTAAATTATGTTCACCTTCTATTGCAAATATTATAGAATCAAATTCTGGCAATTTATCAAAATAATGTTCCATCCCAACATTTTTCGCGACAGTATAATAATCGACAATATCCATAGGAATGGCATTGGGCTTTGTTATCCGATGATACTGGTTTATTTCATTTAATATTGATAATGCTGTTTCAGAAATAATTCGATTTACATCTCCCTTCCTTGCCCAACTTTTATTAACCAAACGATGCTTTGAAAGATTAATTGTTTTACGTGGATCATAAGAAAGAAATCGTTCATCACCTTCGAAAATTGCGCTTTCTCTCAGACGTGAATTTTCTAAAAACTCTTTCACAATTTTCTCCTGAAAAATAAATTTGCTAATAAGATTGTTATATCCAATATTTACTTTAGACGTTCTTGGAGCCAAAAAACCAAGCTCTCTTAATAAAGTTGTTGTGAATATTTCATTGTCATAATTTCTTGTCATGGGTCGAAAAAGAATAAAATCAACTACACCAAATATGTGACCATCAGTAAGGTTGACATTTATACTTGGTAATCCAGAACCTCTTCTGTGATCCTTCATATCTCCATGAATTCTAATTTTTGCTAATACTTTACATTTTAACTTTTTATCTACATTTAATATGAATGAAGCTTTAACCCGTTCCCTATTAAAGTAAAAATAATGTCTGCCTTCTTCAAATATTTTTTTTCTCTTTAATTCTTCTTTAATTGCAATTTTTCGCCATTTACGCTCATTATGTATTTTTAGAACTAGATCAAATTTTCCAAAATTACTTGGATGTAGATAAAGACTTTCTTTATAATTTAGAGATGAACAAAGTTTTATCTTATTGTTATAAGAATCTGCTACTCCCGTATTATAAATAATAAAGAATAAATAAAAAAAAATGATTCCAACAAAAATAAAATATGAGTAAAATTTATTAGACATGAAAATCTATATATTAAGATTGCATATCGGCTCTAACAGTTATTATTCTATTGTCGTCCTTGATTGAATGTTGAAAACCAATTAAATCTTCTCTGCTGCTAAATACCAATCTATAAGTGTATATTTTATTTTTTTTATCCATATAAAAATGAATTAAAGATTTTTCTCTCTCTAATTCATTCATTGGATCGGAAGAATCAATTTCAATAGTATACAACATATTACCATCTCCAAAAGAATATTGAAAAATATTCCTTTTAAATTTTTTGGATATGTAATCAATAATTTTTATGCCAAATATTACTAGTACTACTAAAAAAAATAGTAAAAAAGATAAGGGAAGTGAAACGCTGCATACAATACCGAGTGACATTAAAGAAAAAAACATAACAAGTTCGAAAGGGCTTTTTACTGGATTCCGAAATCTAACAATTGAAAGTGCACCGATCATTCCCAAAGACAAAGCAATATCATCTTTAATAACAGATGTTATTAATAGTGCTATATTTGGTAAAAGCAGATAAGTCCCCAGATGATGATATGTATTAGCCCATCTCTGTCCGACGATTACTAAAGACTGTCTTATTATGAAACCTCCTAAGAGTAAAAAAATAGATTTTACTATATAGGGGTGAAAATAGGGATGATTTAATAAGAAAGAAAAATCTAGTATCCTATGCATGTTATTTTTCTAACATTTGTTTATATATAAATCAAATCAATGCCACTAACAATTGATGGTAAGTTTATAAATCTTGGTAGCATAGGAGGATTTGAAAAAGCTTTTAAAAGATGTGTTAAGAAAGCAAACATAAAAGATTTTCATTTTCATGATCTAAGACATTTAGGAGCAACAAAACTTACCAAACAAGGTTGGACTGTATTGGAGCTCGCAGCACAAGGAGGATGGAAATCCACTAATATGGTTAAGCGTTATGCTAATATTAATGCTGAGTACTTGGCGGATAAATTAAAAGGATAATAAAATCGCAATAAATTTATGATCAGAAAATAGCTGATTATAAATTTTTTATTATATCGATTTCTTTTTCATTAAGCTTCAAAGAACTTAATATTATATCATCTATTTTCTTTTCCAACTTACTACTATCAGCAGATATTTTTTTTTTATCAATTATTTGTCCAGTGATTTTGACAATATTATTTTGCAAAGATTTTTCAATATTTGGTATGGGGAGTTTTTTAAGAATGTCAATTTTAATTTGTGCAAAAACTTTATTGCTTTCAGGGGAGGTATTTTTATAAAACCAACTAATTAATTGTGAGTTGAGAACTGCTAAAACATAAAATTTATCAAAATTGTTATTTATAATTGTGGTTCCATGCAAAGTATTGGCATAAAAATAATTTTCAGTATCTATAGCGGCAATTATTCTATCAGCTGTTTGTCTCGTTAAAATCTTATCTCAAACACTTTTGTGTTTTTTTATTGCCTCATTTTTAAATCTTAGTGCCATTAAACCTCATTAGTAAAAGTACTACACAACGTACTACACATTACCATCTTGTCTATCACGTGAAACTAATTTATTAAAGGGAATGAAAGGAAATTAAGATACTGTGAGATACTCAGAAATAGTGGAAAGACAAATTTATTTCTTAACTAAGGGATACATTTCTATTATCTTTATCAAAGCAGAGAATCATTAAAAAAATTTTGGTATGAAGAATTTAAATCAAATTGAATCTGAAATATTAAATAAAATAGAAAACGCAAAAAATCGTAACACCTACGATATAATTAAAATTGAAATTTTTGGTAAAAAGGGGATTATTACAGAACTTTTTAAAAAAATTGGGAGTTTAAGTCAAAACGAAAGAAAAGAATACGCTTCAAAACTCAATTCTTTGAAAGCAAAGTTAACAGAAATTCTTGAACAAAAACTTATTGATTTCGATCAATCAGAAATAAATGAAAAACTGAAAAATGAAAAAATAGATATAACTTTATCAGGAAGAACCTACTTTGCTGGAAAAATTCATCCAGTTTCACAAGTTATAGATGAAGCAACTTCCATTTTTTCAGAGATTGGCTTTTCCGTAGAGGAAGGACCAGATGTAGAAAATGAATATTATAATTTTTCTGCACTCAATACACCTGAAGATCATCCAGCAAAAGATATGCACGATACTTTCTATCTTGAACATTCTAAAGATTTGCTTTTACGGACTCACACATCTCCGGTTCAAATTAGAACGATGTTAAAAAGCAAACCACCATTTAAAATAATTGCTCCTGGAAGAACCTATAGACATGATAGTGATCAAACGCATTCACCCATGTTTCATCAATTAGAGGGTCTACATATAGATAAAAATGTTAACATGGGCCATCTCAAAGGCTGCTTATACTATTTTGTTAAGAAGTTTTTTGAAGTTGAAAAAGTAAAAATAAGATTTAGACCTAGCCATTTTCCTTTTACTGAGCCTTCAGCAGAAGTAGATATTGGATATAAAATTCAAGATGGAAAAATTAAGATTGGCGAAGGTGACAAGTGGTTAGAAATACTTGGTTGTGGAATGGTACATCCTAACGTTCTAAAAAACGCAAAAGTAAATTCAAAACAATACCAAGGGTATGCTTTCGGTGTAGGAATTGATCGATTGGCTATGCTGAAATATGGAATCAATGATCTTAGAGCTTTTTTTGAAAGTGATATTAGATGGTTGGAATTTTACGGATTTGATCCACTTGATGTTCCAACAAATTATAGGGGTTTGAGTAGATGATTACTTCATTAACATGGTTAAAAAATCATCTAACTACTAAAGCAAACTTAAATCAAGTAGCAGAACGTTTAACTGAAATTGGACTAGAGGTAGAGAATATAAAATCATCAAATGATAATTTAGATAATTTTATTGTTTGTAAAATAGTAAAATCTCAAAAACATCCTAATGCAGATAAACTAAAGCTTTGTGATGTTGATATAGGTTCTGGAAACTTAGTCAAAGTTGTTTGTGGAGCTCAAAATGCTAGAGACGGACTATTTGCAGTCTATGCTCCTCCTGGTTCGGTTATTCCAAAAACCAATATGAAATTGAAAATAGCAAAAATAAAAGGAATAGAATCTCATGGAATGCTTTGCTCGGGGTACGAACTAGAAGAATCTTCAGATAAAGAAGGAATTATTGAATTAAATAAAAAAGAAAAAAATATCGGTGAAAAATATTTTAAAAACACTGGGGAAAAAACCATGGATATTGCTATTACTCCGAATAGACCTGATTGTTTAGGCGTTCAAGGTATTGCCAGAGATTTGGCATCCTCTGGCTTAGGTCAGTTAAAAAAACAACCTCCAATTAAAATAAATCAAAAATTCAAGAACCCAATCAAAGTTTCAATAAAAAAAGAAAAAGGTCAGGGCTGTGGTGTTTTTGGAAGTGTGTATATTAAAAATGTTCAAAATAAAGAAAGTCCAGATTGGCTTAAAAAAAAAATTACATCTTTGGGTTTGAAGCCTATTTCTGCAATTGTAGATGCAACCAATTATGTAATGTTTGATTTAAATCGACCTTTGCATGCTTACGATGCTGATAAGATTGATCAAGAAATTATTGTTAGAAACTCAAAAAAAGGCGAGTCTTTTGAAGCTTTAGACAACAAAAAATATATACTTCAAAACAATATGTGTACAATAAGTGACAAATCGGGCGTTTTGGGTCTCGGAGGAATTATTGGAGGAACAAGATCCGGTACAGAATTTTCTACTAAAAATATATTATTGGAATCTGCGTATTTTTTTCCTTCACCAATTAGAAAAACTGCCAAAGTATTAAATATTGATACTGATGCGAAATATAGGTTTGAAAGAGGCATAGATCCCGATTCTATAAAACTAGGTTTAGAACTCGGAATGTGCATGATACTGGACATGTGTGGCGGCAAGGCAAGCAAGTTTTCAATTGTAGGGAGGATAAAAGATGAACGAAAAGTAATCGATTTAGAGCCTGAAAAGTTTTTAAAAGTTATTGGATTTTCAATTACAGGCGCAGAAATCAAAAAAATTCTATCCTCGTTAGGATGTTCTTTAAGAGTGAGTGGAAAAAAAATAAAGGTTCGGCCACCTACTTGGAGACCAGATATTAAGGAAGATATAGATCTTATAGAGGAGTTAATAAGAATTAAAGGTTACAACAAAGTACCTTTAATAGATCCGGAAAAAGAAAATATTAAGGACACCTTGAATTATAGACAAAAGCTTTTTCATTTTGCCCAAAGATCAGTTGCTTCAAAGGGTTATGTTGAAGCTATTACCTGGTCATTTACAAATTCAAAAACAGATACTTTGTTTTCAGAATTAAAAAGTGGAATTAAATTATTTAATCCAATTTCTTCTGATTTAGATGTTCTAAGATCATCTCTTTATTCAAATTTAATTATTAGTGTTAAAAAAAATATTCATAGAAATTTTGAAGATTTAATGTTGTTTGAAATAGGACCAGTTTTTAAAGGTAGTAAGCCTGGAGAACAATTAACAATGATAGGTGCAATTAAAACAGGAAAATATTCCAGAAAAAATTGGATAGAAAAAGAAAGAAACTTTGACGTTTTTGATATAAAAAATGATGTTTTAAGAACTTTAAATGAAGTTGGTATTGACAGTTCTAAGATAATGGTGAGCAATAAAACAAAAAAATGGTATCATCCAGGAAGATCTGGTCTCATATCATTGGGTTCATCTAACGGTCCGGAACTAGCATATTTCGGAGAAATTCATCCATCTATTATTAAAAAGTTAGATCTGAGAACTGATAACGTTTTAGGATTTGAAATCTTTTTGGACAATATACCCGAGTCAAGAAAGAAAATAAGAGAAACAAAATCTCAATTTATTGTTTCTGACTACCAAAAAGTAATTAGAGATTTTGCTTTTGTTATTGATGAAAAATATAGTTCTGGTGAAATTGTTGGTTTGGTTAAAAAAATTGATAAAGAATTAATTAAAGATGTAAAAATTTTTGATGTTTATCAGGGAAGTAATATTATTTCTGGAAAAAAATCTATTGCTTTTAATGTAACTTTAGAACCTAAGGACAAAACATTGAGTGAGAAGGATATCGATCAAATAAGCACGAAAATTATATCAACAGTTCAAGAAACAACAGGCGCAACACTAAGATCCTAATGTCAACAAATGAAGCTATTCGCAATTTTTCAATAATTGCGCACATCGATCATGGCAAGTCTACTTTAGCAGATAGATTGATTCATAAATGTGGAGGTCTAACTGATAGAGAAATGAAAGAGCAGGTTCTTGATTCAATGGATATTGAGAGAGAAAGAGGAATTACTATAAAGGCTCAAACTGTACGTTTAAATTATAAGGCCAAAGATGGAAAAAACTATGTTTTAAATATTATTGATACACCAGGACATGTAGATTTTAGTTATGAAGTGAGTAGATCATTATCTGCATGCGAGGGATCAATCTTAATTGTTGATAGTTCACAAGGTGTAGAAGCTCAAACTTTAGCAAATGTTTATCAGGCCTTAAGCAGCAATCATGAAATTATACCAATTTTAAATAAAATTGATTTGCCAGCCTCAGATACAGAAAAAGTTAAAAAACAAATAGAAGATGTAATTGGAATTGATACTAAACATTCGATTAATTGTTCGGGCAAAACCGGGGAAGGAGTCGAAGAGATTTTAGAATCAATAATTAAAATTTTGCCTTTTCCCAAGGGAAATATCGAAGGTCCATTAAAATCACTACTAGTAGATAGTTGGTATGATAGTTATTTAGGAGTTGTTATTTTGGTTAGAGTAATTGACGGAAGTTTAGGAAGAGGAATGCAAGTTAAAATGATGTCAAATAACAATGAATATTTTGTAGAAAAGGTCGGCGTATTTACTCCCAAACCAAAAAATGTTGATAAGATTTCATCCGGGGAAATTGGTTTTATCATTACTGGAATAAAAAATTTGTCTGATACAAAAGTAGGCGACACAATATGTGATCCATCTAATCCCATAGACAGACCTTTGCCTGGATTTAAACCAAGTAAGCCTGTTGTATTTTGTGGCATATTTCCTGTTGATAATTCAGAATATCAAAAATTGAAAGATGGATTAGCAAAATTGAAGTTAAACGATTCAAGTTTTTCTTATGAACCAGAATCTTCAAGAGCACTTGGTCTTGGTTTCAGATGCGGATTTTTAGGATTGCTTCACCTGGAAATTATAACTCAAAGGCTAGAAAGAGAATTTGATATTAATTTAATTACTACAACTCCAGGGGTAATATACAAATTAAATAAAATAGATGGCTCCGTCAAAGAATTACAAAATCCGACAGACATGCCTGATCCAACTCAAATTACATCTATAGAAGAACCTTGGATTAAAGCTACAATTATTACGCCAGATGATTACCTGGGAGCAATTATAAAAATTTGTCAAAACAAAAGGGGAAAACAAAATAATATAACTTACTCGGGCAATCGTGCCGTATTAATTTATGAATTACCTTTAAATGAGGTCGTCTTTGATTTTTATGATCGTCTTAAATCTATTTCAAGTGGTTATGCTAGTTTCGATTATGAAATTATAGGTTATAAGGAAGGCAATTTGGTTAAGATGGGAATTTTAGTAAATGCTGAACTTGTTGATTCCCTATCAATGATTATTCATAAAGATTTTGCTCATGCTCAAGGAAGGTTGGTTTGTGAAAAATTAAAAAAATTAATTCCAAGACATAATTTTCAAATTCCTATCCAAGCCGCTATTGGTGGAAAAATAATAGCACGTGAAACTATTAAAGGATTTAGAAAGGATGTGCTTACCAAAATTCATGGAGGCGGTGCACGAGATAGAAAAAGAAAACTTTTGGACAAACAAAAAAAAGGGAAATCAAGATCTAAACAATTTGGGAAAGTTGAAATTCCCCAAGAAGCTTTTATCGGGGTTTTGAAAATAAATAAGGATGCTTAGACGGAGAGATGGCCGAGTGGTTTAAGGCGCAGGCTTGGAAAGCTTGTATACTGTTAAAGGTATCGTGGGTTCGAATCCCACTCTCTCCGCCATTAATTTAAACTTTTTTCTTCTTAAGTGTGGCGTTAAAATCATTCTGGGCGCACCCAAAGATCATTTTGAGAAAAGAATTTGTTGCTCAGTTTCATTAATAATTGTTAATCCATTATCTATCATATAATTTTTGGATAAATTTGTTTTTCCTCCTTTGTCATCAAGTAGAACAAGGGAGTTTTTATGTAAGATTTTAATAGAATTTTTGATTTCATTTAATTGATGTTCAGATGCATTAGGATATTGCGCATCTAGTGAATCTAGATATAAAAAATCAATTTTTTTTTTAAAATTTCTAAGAAATAAAACACTATCCTCTGCATAAAAAGTTACTTTATCTTTAAATTTATTAGTAAATTTTTTTGCATTATTAATGCTTCTTGGATTAATATCACATGCATGCAAATGTCCATCAATATAACTGGCATATTCTGAAAATATCAGAGTACTCATCCCATCATTCCAGTTGAACTTTGAAAAAAATAAAAAATTTTGCTTTCCCCTGGCAACACCAGTTTCTACAATAATTTTTAAATTTCTTCTAAAAGCCTCTTCAAGTGCGAATCTAAAGGAATTAAATCTTATATTTTTTTTAACGTTGTATTTGTTCAAGAAAAGCATGATAAAATTTTAATTTATTCTATTTAACGGTTGAATTCTTCAATTTTTAACTTCCATTACTTTCCTTGCCATATGGGTAGTAAGAGTGCGAAATAAGGATAAATTAACAAACCCAGAACCAAGATCTCTAAAAGTTTTTTCATGTTAAAATGTTACCACGATTAGTGGTCAGATTTGAGTCAGAATGCGATCACTCATCGATCGCTTTCTGAAGAAATTATTGCAGTTTTAATATTAAATTAATATTGATATATCTGTACGTTGCTGAGAGTGACACCCTCTTGGAAAGCTTGTATACTGTTAAAGGTATAGTGGGTTCGAATCCCACTCTCTTCACCACTTATTTATTGGTTGATTTTAATGTGTAATATTCTATTCTAAATTTATAAGTGCGAATCAATAAATAATTTAACAGGAGGAAGATTTATGTGGTGGGCAATTGCAGCAGCAGCAGTAGCGTACTGGTGGTATACGAACCAGTAGTTGTTTGGTTATTATAAGAATTACTAGATTTAACTCCTGCCGTTATACTCGCTGAATGGCGGGTATACGGGGATTTGTAGTTGATTGCAGTATTTTTAGTTAGTTGAAAGGAAGAGGTAGATTAATGTTGGCTATAATAATTATAGCAGTAGTGGCAGCCCATACTGGTACAATACTTTAGAAAGATTCATAGAAAGCATATTTTAATAGGCTGTTAAGGCTTAAGCGAGTTTTATTGGTAGAGCTGTTTTTTTGAACCTAGTGACCCTGCGTACGTGTTGTTTATCTGCACTCAACAGTACCAAAAATTCCAAGTTTAGCTTTAGGCTCAATACCAAATGCTGGAATTTCGTCGATTTCCAAAATTTCTATTTTTTTCTCCAGTATTTGAAAATTTCCGTAAGAAGAACAAAGTATAGAAGCTTTTCTTTTAAAAGAATTTTCCAGTTTTATCACAACTTCTCTTGCTTTACCTTTCAATAATTCATATTCGGCAAGCACAACCCATTTCCTTGCCTCAATAGAAATTTTGCGTCTATTCTTTACTGCAGAATCTTTTGTGTTAAACTTTTCTAATACTTTACATTCGGTTTTCTTACCTTTTTTATCTGCACAGGTTCCTGTTCCATGTTCAAATCCATTCACAAACTGACCTCTAAATACTTGGCCATCAGAATATGTCAAAGCTCCCTGTCCATGTCGTTTACCATTCCTAAACTGACCTACGTATTTTGAACCATTAGGATATATAAGAATTCCTTCTCCATGAAGTTTGTCGTCTTTAAATTGTCCAGTATATTTTTTGCCATCTTTCCAAGATTTAACTCCACTTCCATGATTTTTTCCATCTTTCCATTCTCCACGATAACTTGAACCATCAGAATAAGTAAAAATTCCTTTTCCATGAGGTATATAATCCTTAAACTGACCTACATATTTTGAGCCACCAGCGTAAGTGGCAGTTCCTTCTAGAATTTTTCCATCTTTAAATTGTCCAATAAACAAATGTCCAATTTCATTTTTGTATATACCCTTACAATTTGACCATTGACTGTAATCATTTCCTTGACACTTGGGAATTGAACTTTGCTTCTTTGCTATCTGATCTTGTGTTTCCATGATTTTTTTTTGATCTTCGTTAACTTCCTTTTTTTCAACTTTTTTTTTGTTCCAATCAGCTTTTACGTTTGCACAATAATTTTCTTTTTTTTGACCAGAAGGTCTAAGAATATCCATTCCACTTTCTTTTTTATAATACTGTCTGATTATTGTTTTAGAATCAGCTTTTAAATGATATTGTAAGTAAAAATCTTTGTTTTTTTTATTTTGTATTTTTTTACTAATGACTTGATTTTTTGTAATTAATTCTATCTCATCCGTCAATTTTTGAGAGCCTCCATCTATTGTTTTTAAGTTCACTCTTATTTCATTTTTTTCAAAATCTATTAAATAATCCCCATATGCATTTTCACTTAGTTGACATTCTTTAAAATAATAGGATTCGGCAAAACTTATGCCGCAAAATACTGAACTCAAAAAAGATATAAATAAAATTTTCTTTATCACGAAGCTACACCACTCATAATCGTTTGTAACGATCCTACAGAATCTCTAAAACCTGGTTAAGAAAATATTTACCTCTGTATTTGTATCAAAACCCTATGATTTTAGCCATATTTTGCTGCAAATTTAACCCAACTTATCTGTTTAATATATAAACTATGTGTTGATTTTATTATAAAAATTATTTATGTGTCTTTAAATAATTAGTATTCGATCAATTAATCTGAAAGGAAAAATATCATGTGGGTAGAAATAGCAGTATTGGTTGCCTTAGTGTGGTACTTCCAAAATCAATAAATCATTATTGGGTTACGTGAAGTTATTCAGCATAACCCTCGTTGTACACTTTGGAATTGAAGTGTGAGATGAGGGTTGGCACGACGTCTTGTGTTTTTGTTTTGAAATTTGGATATCGCACACATCAAGTGGACGTGTGCTCTTTTTCAGGATCGTTAAATAAAAATCCAAGGTCGATTAATGGATAATAGATTAAAGATTTGTTTGAACTATTAAACAAATAGTTGATTTTTATGTGGCATATCTTAATGTACATCTCGATTGAGATTTATAAAAAAGACGTAAATCAAAAAGTTCAAAGAAACATAAACCGAAGGGAGAAAAAAAATGTTAGTTATTTTAGTAGGCGGATTCCTAGCACTTTATTGGTTAAATCAACAGTAGTTGATAAATAGACTAATAAAAAATTAACCCCCCCGTCTACACGTTCAGTATGGTGTAAGCGGGAGGTGGTTGTGCGCTATTTATACGTTTTTGAGTCCTTGATTTTTGTACTTCCATCACTATTTTAGTTATTAATTAATTTTAATACAAAATTTTTTTGTATATAATTTAATTACCATTTGTTAAATAAATTTAACTAATTAAAGGAGTAATTTATGGAATGGGCAATAGCACTTGCTGTTGTTGGGTACTTGTACTGGACAACAACGCAGTAAGTAGTTTTTTTATATAAATAAACTCAGTGGTCGGTGTTGACATGACTAATATTTATTCAGGTAACACCGACCGTATAGTTTCACTGTTTAAAGAGTATTCGGTCTCTGATTTTCCCGTTTTGTGTGGTCAAAAGGTTAATGTTGTGTCCACCAGATTGCTACAACGGCCACCGCTAGAACTGCCCAAACCATATAATTCTACTTCCTTTCTTTTTCTTATAAATTTAATTTGTAATTTATTCCAAGTACTGGAGCGTATCATTTTTTGATTATGTTAGCCAACTCTTCTAATTCCAATTATTTTTAGATTTGCCGTTTTATAAATTCTATCAATTGTTGTTTTAATAGGCATAACAACAACTTTTTTTAGTGGTCCATAGGCGTGAATTAACTTGCTCTTCGAAACAATTACAGCTACATGTCCCTTCCAAAAAATTAAGTCATTTTTTTTCATATTGTTTAGTTTAATTTTTTTTTTAAAGTATTTAATTTGATCTTTGGTATCTCTTGGACAGAATGTGTTATTATAATTAAGAAATAGTTGAATTAATCCCGAACAATCAACTCCACCAAAATATTTACCCCCCCATTTATACTTTGTATTAACGAACTTTTTTATATTATGAAAAGGATCCTTTCTTATAGAATTTATCTTTTCCAAATCATTTTTTTTGATCCAAAAATGATCAAATTTATAGAATTTATCTTTTTTTTCTAAAACTTTTATTTTCGATCCAAAACTAAGTTTTTTTTTGATTTTGTATTTAATGCTCGGTTTTGAGTAGAGTGCCGCGAATACACAACAAACTTTATGTGTATTTTTTTGATTATGTAGGAATGTTTTATTTTTTATATATCCTTTGTAATTGTCTTTATCATTTTTAATTTTTATCCACTTTTTAACCTTTTTTAATTTTTTAAAAGTATCACCATATAAGAGCTGCGTAACAACTCTTGATCTAACGTTATTCTTTTTATAGACGTTTATAACCGAGGCGCAACTTCTCACTGCAATTTAAGTTTATTTCGAATAAACCACAAACAAACCAAAGAAGGTATTACCATAACTGTAGTTATTACAAAAAAGACTGCCCATGGATTTTCTACACTTGGGATTGATAAGGAAAATCTGCTAAATAAAATTAAATCTGTTCCC
>Ga0187833_10002848_pt1 | contig 18143 bp, 13 predicted proteins | sample ETNtaG_37_FD_167968 | JGI IMG/M metagenome (GOLD analysis project Ga0187833, IMG submission 167968) | Marine microbial and viral communities from oxygen minimum zone, Eastern Pacific Ocean - ETNP2014_SV_400_PacBio MetaG (Illumina Assembly) | ecosystem: Environmental > Aquatic > Marine > Hypoxic...
AGGACTGCTTCAGTTTGGTCGCAGTTTGGTCGGGGCGGCAAGGTTCGAACTTGCGACCCCCCGCTCCCAAAGCGGGTGCGCTACCACTGCGCCACGCCCCGACCGTTTGATGTCTCTGCGCTTCGCGAAACAGAGCAACCTGATCATTGTAGAGACGTAAACACGTAATCACATGCCTAACTCGATTAATTATCAGAAGAGTTAGCAATCGACAACTTCAATCTCAAATAAAAAGTAAGTATGCGGTCGCTAACTGAAAGTTAAATTTTTGACTAGCCGAGCATTTATACCGAAATCTCGATGCCAGATTTATTGAGATTTCAAAGACAAAGTGCGAAGTTTTTAATTAGCGGAACAGGCATCACGCCTTCTCAGTTTAATTTTTTGCACACTATTGTTCCTGACCTACCAAAGTCAGGGCGGAGTTTTTACTACGGCTTCTCCACGGGCAATCCCATCACACAGCACGACTCAGGGAGTTGCTAAAAGTACCCCTAATTCCCGACCAGTCCGCCACATGCGTAGAGGACACCCTCTCGGTGTACTTCGGAATAGTCAATACCGACGATACTGGGTCGCCGGGTTCACGACTTTCACTGGCTTCAACATGCAGATGTTGATTCGTGGCTGGGTGATGTATGACCTAACTCACTCACCTTTTATGGTGACAATGGTCACCGCTGCAATGATGATGCCGATGCTGTTCCTATCTTTGATAGGCGGAGCAATGGCAGACCGGGTAGATCGTAAAACAGTCACCATAATTTCGGACGTCAGTCTTTTAATAAGCTTCCTCGGTCTCTTCGCTATTTCTGTCACAGGGATAATGGCCCCGTGGCATATTCTCAGTGTCTCGATGATTAACGGGGTCGCTTTCTCGCTGGCCGTTTCATCCCGACAGTCATTGATTTCAGGCTTAGTACACAGAGAGCAACTGCGTACTGCAGTCGGACTATCAGCCACCACCTACAACTCTGCTCAGATAATCGGGCCTGCTATCGGTGGTGCAATGCTTCCATTGCTGGGACCAACTTGGACGCTCGGAACCAGTGCTATCTTGGTAATACCTGCCGTAATACTTTACTCATCGCTCGAGCCAATCAAGCACACAAGCGTAAATAGCGCTCAAGGTTCGATAATTGAGAACGTGAAAACCGGGCTGTCCTACACATTCAAAATGTCCACACTTCGATTCCTTATGCTTGGTGCAATGGTGATGATCCTGACAGTGGGGCCCTTCCAATCGCTGATGCCGGTGTTCGCCAAAGACGTCTTGAACGTAGGGGCAGGTGGCCTTGGCGTACTTATGCTGGCAGCTGGTGTTGGGGCGCTTATAGGTTCGATCAGTGTCGTCGCAATCGGAGATAGCGTCGGGCATGAGAAGCTCGAACTGATCTTCGGACTGTCTTCCGCAGCTGCGCTTGCGAGCTTCGCACTTTCCCCCTGGTACCCACTCTCAATTGTCATGGTAGGGATTACAGGCTTTTCAGCAACGTCTTTCATGGTCGTCAATATGACCGTGGTACAGCTTTCAACCCCAGATTACATCCGCGGTCGTGTAGTTAGCGTCCGGTTCCTTGTAATCGGATTGATGCCTTTAGGTGCACTCACTATGGGTTTCGCTGCCGAGTCTTTTGGAGCACCTGCAGCTGTCGCAATCATCGCAGGAATAGGCGCTGTCGGATTTACCTTAGTGCAAATCGCATCACGAATATTGCAACCCGCACAGACAGACACCAAGTCGTAAGCAAGGCTGAGTTAACTCATTTAACCCCGCAAACCTTAAATTTTCAATTCATTGACATGTTGCAATGGAAATTCCAGCGCTCTTTTATTGGTTAAATGTATTGACTCGCTCAAACGGGATAACATCTGTTCTGAACCTGTTGAATTGAAGCCAATTACCTGAGTTATTCACCGCATGAAAATTACATCTGTAAGGGCCGTTTATCCGAAGTATAAAAACACCATCCCGTCCTGGAGAACACACTTGTGGCAAGTCGTTGTCCGCATAGAAACCGACACAGGACAGACCGGTTGGGGTTTTGGAGGTGGCGGCAAAGCTTCGGTAGAAATCATTAACGGACACTTCTCGGAAATCCTTGTTGGCCGGCAACTAAACTCCACCTCGGATATTTCTGAAATATGGGATTATCTGTACGTAGAATCTATCCCTTACGGTCGAAGAGGCATAGCCATCATGGCCCTAAGCGGAGTCGACCTCTCCCTTTACGATGCTCTTGGCAAAGCTGAAAATAAGCCAGTAGCAAAGCTTCTCAATCCCATAAATAAGCAGACAATGCGGTGCTACGCAACTGGTCCCGACACCAACTGGTACGCGGAAATGGGATTTACCGCCCAGAAAATCCCGCACCGCTGGACTGGTAAAGATTCAACGGAAACGGCAGTGAGTAGTACTGAAGCAGCACGATCTGCCCTGGGGTCGGAAGCAGAGGTGATGTTAGACGTGTATATGTCTTGGGATGCAGATGTAACCGTGCACATGAATACAGCGCTGAGGCATGTCGGTATTCATTGGTTTGAAGATGTACTGACACCAGACGACTTGGAAGAACTTGGTCGACTGCGACAAGAAATCTATCCGGTAAATATGGCTGGAGGAGAACACGAATTTACCGCTCACGGCTTCGCTGAAGTAGCGAGGAACCGGTCCTACGATATTTGGCAGCCTGACATAACCTGGTGCGGTGGAATCACAGCGGGATTACGCATAGTTGAAATGGCGATCCGAGATAAAACAGCGGTAGTGCCACATCGAGGTGGGGAGCCTTGGGGTTTACATCTCATCGCTGCTTCAGAATGCGAGGATTTCGCAGAACTAGTAATGGGAACGCGCCCAGAACCCCAATCCCAACAGGATAATCTTTGGATTGGCCTCCCAGAACCGAAAAACGGTCATATACAGATCACAGATGCGCCAGGTTTTGGAGTGAAGCCTAACGAAAAGTTACTTTAAAGATCATGACCCAACGGTTCTGTAACAAACGTTAAGACCCATACTGCTATTAGTAACCCGAAAATCGTCCATAAGTCTTATCTCCGGGTTATTTATCCCCCAGTCTGAATAAAACATTGAACGGAGGGCTTTTCTCAATTTACCAGACTACCCATCCTGGCGAAATAACAAGTACCCTGTGGCTAAAATATACCTGAGCTCTAGTAAAACTTAGACTCCACACCCGAGCAATCTCAAAATAAGACTTTATTTCAATCCGATCGTCAACTAAAACGATCAAGAAAACAAAATGCCAATCCAGACATACATTCAATCCATTGTCGACGCTACCGTTGAAGAGATGGAACGAGATCCTTCGGTATTCACCATGGGAGAGGACCTGCGCCATTCACTTTACGGTGCTACTGCAGGCCTCGTAGATCGTTTCGGGGAAGATAGGGTCATCGACACGCCGCTTTCGGAAAATGGTTTCTTTGGGGCAGCGTTGGGTGCATCACTGTGCGGCATGCGCCCAATCGTGGAAACTGTCACCAGCTTTCTGTGGGTAGGGATGGATCAATTGATCTCTCAAGCAGCAAAGATGCGGTACATGTTCGGTGGTCAAGCACAACTTCCCGTCACCTTCAGAGTCAGGATGTTTTATGCACGCGGTGCTGCTGCTCACCATTCGGATAGAAATTACCCAACCTTTATGAACACTCCAGGATTAAAAGTTATCTGTCCAACAAATGCTTACGATGCAAAAGGATTGATGAAAACAGCGGTTCGTGACAATGATGTATGTTTGATTTTTGAAGATGGGATCGCTATAAGCTCCCGATGCGAAGTCCCCAACAACGAAGATTTACCTGGCGGAGAATTATTAGTACCGTTTGGGGTTGCTAACAGGGTTCGCGAAGGCTCAGATGTGACAATTGTCGGAGTAGCGGGCGGTGTGCAACATGCTATAGATGCAGCTAACACATTGGAACCGGAAGGTATTTCGGCTGAAGTCATAGATCCAAGAACCCTTGTCCCACTGGACACCGACACCATTCTTAAATCTGTTGAAAAAACGAGTCGACTTGTCGTGGTAGATCCTGCCCACAAGATGTGTTCTGCCGGTTCAGAAATAGCAGCAATAGTCGCTCAGGAAGCATTCTGGTCTCTGGAAGCTCCTATCCAGGTGGTCGCGTCAGAACAGGTAAACGTACCCTACTCACCTGCACTTGAACCATTGGTATATCCGACGCCCGAAAAAGTCGTAGAAGCAGTTCGAAAGATACTCTAAACGTCTACGTCTAAAATCAAAAACTTACGCACTGATTAAACATGTGTACTTCAAGTTCTGATAAATTTCACAATCTACCAAAACTCAATAGAAAAAGAGATTAATTATGGGTTTCTATATGATTCAAGGAAGACTGTCTAAAGAGGCATTCAAAGCTATGGCTTCCAGCGACACTGATCGCCGTGAGGCTGTAGGAAAAATGCTAGAACAGATAAACGGGAAATTACACGGTTACTATTTCGCGTTCGGCGGTAACGATATCGTGGCAATTATAGAAGGTCCCGACAATGTATCAGTAGCATCTGTCGCTATCGCTGTCGGATCATCAGGCACTGTCCAAAATATCACCACGACACCACTTCTAAGTTATGAAGAGGGCATGGAAGCAATACGAGGTGCGGCCAGCGTTAGTTACACCCCCCCCGGGCAGTAATTCCAGTACGTTGCTCCTCGTCTTATGAAGCTGACCTTCGACTAGCCAATCGAATGTTTCAGAGAAATACTGCTACCCGTAAGCATCCAGTAAGTTGGAGTTTTCACGCGACCTGAATCACCAAAAAAGACTCATGGTGGGCGAATAAAGAAATCAGCGATAGAAGTCGCTATTTCAAAGCTCGAGCGATACGCTCACAAGCCTGCATGTAAATCGTAGCGTCCACGTTGATGGATAAATACTGAACACCTAGATCGATAAGCCACTTACCCATTTCTACATCTTTAGCGTATGAGCCAACTACTCGACCTCGTGCCCTCGCCTTCGCTGTAGCTTTTTTCAACGCATCCTCTACTATCTTTGAACGGACTTCTCCGGGTACACCAAGCGACTGCGAGATGTCGTACGGACCTAAGAACAACACATCTATGCCATCTACGGTCATGATTTCGTCAAGGTTATCGAGGCCCTTCTGCCCTTCTATATGAACAACCGTCATAGTCTCGTCATTCTGACGGGCTGGGTGATCAACTGCATCATCCTTGTAATAATTACCGGCACGAGTAAATACTGAAACACCCCGTTCGCCCAGAGGAGCGTATTTGGCAGCATGAACAACCCTTCGGGCATCGGAGATCTCGTTGATCTGTGGTACCTGAACTCCATCAGCGCCAACATCGAGTGCTCGCAAAATCGGCCATTCCTCATTACCCCCAACACGGATAATTGGGGCAACTCCGGTCCCTTGAGCTGCGATCACCAGATCCGTAACAGTTTGCATTGATAAGGGACCGTGCTCTGTGTCCAGAATGCAAAAATCCATCTCGGCGTAACCGAGTGCATCGATCATTGTTGCAGATGGCACGATCGTAAACGGGCCAACCACAACCTCACCCCTGTGAAGTCGTTTCTTAAGTTCACCTCGAATGTTTTTTTTCATACTTCACCTTAATCGGTTAACCGGTGGAATAATCACACCACCTAACAATAAACAATTTTTTAACCGCACAAAGTTTACCGTCCCAAAACGAAATACACTGTAACTCAACTCAGGAAACTGTACTAGGAATTAGACTTCTGAATTTTCCTACCTCTCTCGATACTAATTATTCCAACGAATACTAAGAGACCCAGATTCCCCTCATGAGACCACCAAAGCACCTAGAAAGTTCAGACGAGCGGTTATCCTTTTTATATGAACGGTTTAACTTCGAATTCGAGAATAATATTTTTGGGCACCGGTACGTCTGAAGGTGTGCCTCGAGTTTCCTGCCTGACGAACCCAGCCAGCCAATGCAAAGTATGTCCCGACGCGGTAAAGCAGGGGTCACCAAACCGCCGACGCAATACGTCAATTCTCATACAGCGGCAACTTGCAGATGGGCAGACTAACAATATTGTCATCGATGCAGGAAAATTCTTTTACGAAGCTGCCATCCAGTGGTTTCCAAAATTTGCAGTTGAATGCATTGATGCTCTAGTCATCACACACGCTCACGCCGATGCCATAGGCGGATTAGATGATCTCCGCGATTGGACCAATAACGCTCAGGAGTCACTACCCATATACCTAAGAGATCCTGATTACAAACAAGTCCAATCATTGTTTTACTATCTTGTAGATCGAACAAAACAAACTGGCGGCGGCGGAGTAGCAAAACTGCATTTCAAATCCATAAACGAGAGTCCATTCACGATCGATGCCCTCCAGATAATTCCACTCCCCGTCAAACATGGTAAGAATCGCGAGGTGTTTGGCTATCGATTTGGTCCAGTCAGTTACATATCAGATGCATCTGCGATACCCGATGAAACTGCGGATCTAATTCGTGGATCCGAATTACTCATACTCGACGCGTTGCGCCCAAAACGAACTCATGGCACCCATTTCACCTTGGGGCAAGCGATAGATCAGGTCAGGCGATTAGATCCAATGCGAACATTGCTGACGGACGCAACCCACGATATCGATCATGAGACAGTGAATCTAAAACTCGCAAAACTGCGAGAATCAGAAGGCATGGATATCCAATACGCTTACGACGGTATGAATATCGAGATCAACCTGTAGAAAAGTAAAAGTAGCCTAATTCTAGCTGGACTGTTCAGCCTTCCATTTTCGGTAAAGGGCAATCACCTTGTCATCAGGAGGGTAGTAAATACCGGGCGTCAATTGCTCCTCATCTAATCGTCGACGAATCCACTCTTCAAGATCATCGTACTCAATAGCCTTGAGGGCGATATCGGGAGCAACAATGCGAGGAATGACCACCACACCATCGTCGTCGGCAACAATGTAGTCACCAGGTCGAACTAATATCCCGTCCACGGCAACCGTGTCATTTGTCGAATACGGCGTGCCAACCCGAGTTCCCAAGTTAGAAGTTTTATCCAACCCCCACATACCAACACCGTAATCTTTGACGGTATGCATATCTCTAATTCCACCGTCGCAGACCAACCCATCGACTAGTCGCTGTTTAAGCCTGAGGAATTTAATGTCACCACCAATCGACATGCGCTTGGTACGCATAGATTCCATTACGATCACATCCCCAGGGCCGGCAAGCTCGAACGCAGCAAACTCTGGGGACTCTTCACCGCCTGGCTTTTCCGCCATTCCATCAGGCCGCGCCGGCACAAATCGAACAGTGATCGCCCTTGCCACGAGTCTTTGTCCAGGATTCATGGTCTTAACATTGGGCATGTATACGTAATGGGGCTCATAGCCATTACGCGCCAGGACATCAACAACTGCCGTCGTGTTAACTCGTTTCAGTTGTTCTATGGTTGCCTTGTCCAATACGTGGTCAGGAGTGGGCTGAATTACGGCCATCTGCTGGACTACTTTCAGAATTACGATGTACGGATAAAACGTGACAATTCTACATTGGCATCCCGCGTTAGATAAAAAGCACTTACCGTTATCTCTGGGATAGGCAATTTCAGCCCCAATCTTTTGCAAATCGGTCAATGATCAATGCGGCATGTTTTGCACCAAGCAGGAAATCCTCTTTCGTAATGTTCTCGTTAGGAGCATGAATTTTGTGTGACGGGTGATCAATACCCGAAGTCGCTATCGGGATCCCCAGCGTGTCACCAAAATCAAACATCGGGCCAGTACCTGCCATATTCGGAGTCATTACCGGCTTCCTACCGTAAATCTCCTCTGCCGTCTCAGCAACAAGTTGTACCCACGGTGAATTAAGATCAGTACGGTACGGATTCACAGCCCCGAGCACCTCAATTTCCACGTCGTTGAATCCGTGTTTATCAAGATGCTTACGAAGTTTCTTGAATATATCGAAAGGTCGTTGTTCGGGAACCAATCGGAAGTCCATTTTCGCGCTAGCAACCGCCGGAAGAACCGTCTTCAAACCGGCCTCTTGGTAACCCGAATCCAATCCAGCTATGTTCGCTGTAGGTTTAAACGTGAGTTGTTTTCTAAGGTCTTCTCCATCAAGCCCCTTCACGAATCCACTAACTCCAAAAGTTTCGAGCCATTCTGGAGCGTCGTCTGGCAATGCCTCTACTGCAGCGATAGCTTCAGGGGTTGGTTCCGTTATCGCATCATAGAATCCATCGATCTTTATTTGCTCATCTTCATCCTTGATAGTCTGCAACGCCTGCAGCAACCGCCACGCAGCAGATGGGAGAATCGCTGCGTAGGATGAATGCGCATCGCCTGAAAGCATACGGACACTGAACCCGACTCCAAGCACGCCCTTCAGCCCGAGGTACATGAATGGATCATCATTCAGATTTCGACCTCCACCTTCCCAAATACACGCGTCTGCCTTGAAATCGTCACCGCGTTCTGCAATCAAATCCGGCAGGTTGATCGACCCCGATTCCTCTTCCCCCTCACAAAACATCTTGATATTGCAAGGAACTCCACCACGCTCACCTATGAACGCTCGAACCGCAGCAAGACGGGCTCCGATATTTCCCTTGTCGTCCGACATTCCACGACCGTACAAGCGATCCCCTATTCGGGTCGGCTCAAACGGGTCGGTATCCCACAGATCAAGTGGATCGACTGGCTGTACATCGTAGTGACAATAGAATAGTAAGGTAGGAGCGTTTTCTGGATCTTCCGATGCTGCCATATAACCGTAAACGGTTGGCAAACCATCGTTTGGAACCGGAACTATCTCGGCTTCGAAGCCGTTACGTTCAAGTAGGTCCTTCATCACTCCAGGCGCTTTATCGAAACCAAGTTTTTGAGCGGATATAGAAGGTTGACGAACCAGCTCAAACAACTGCTCGATCGACTCATCGACATGTGAGTCAATGTGTAAATACAGGTCTTTCATACTTCTCCAGAGCCTTGCTCAGATTCCTTGTATGCCCAGTAACGCGCCAGGCACATCAGAGTTACACCATCTTCTATCTCCTGGCTCGCTGCCATCGCTGCGATTTGCGAACGGGTTACCAGCTTTGCATCGACAATGCCCTCTTCACTTTGCAGTTTAAGATCATCAAGATCAATTTCTGGGATTTCGGCCAATACCGAATGAAAAGTATCCCCTACAAATCCAGATATCGGAGTTTGTGAACCCAACAATTTGGTTCGGATCGACGCGACCCCAGTCTCTTCAAGTAACTCTCGTGTCCCGGTCTCCTCTGGCGTTTCTCCATCTTCGATCAGTCCAGCCGGGAACTCCCACATATAACGCTTGACGGGATGACGGTAAACCTTAATCAGAAGGTAGCGCTCCGATGGGGTAACTGGAATCGTCATGACTGCGCCATTACCAGAGTGGGTGCGCACCCATGCATACTTCCCGGGACGACCATCTGCATGGGTGATGTCATCGTAGTAGAAATCTATCCAAGGAGTCTCATAGACAAGGTTCTCTTGATTATTTTCCAATGGGAGATGGCGATCCGGTTCTGGCATAGGCTATTCAGCAGCCCCAGGCATGCCCGGTTCCAGTGGTTTTGAGTCGAGCGGCACTCCACCGGCCAGGAAGCCTCCATCTACCGTAATGGTCTGACCATTGACATAACTACCAAGATCAGATGCTAAGAATAAGCATGCACCAGCAATATCTCGAGGCAATCCACCCCTGCGATTAGGAATGAAATCTAGGGCAGAACCTAAGTATTCATCTCCGCCGCGACTTTGCTCCTCATTTTCAGAAAGCACACGGCTGTCTATGTAGCCAGGTGCGACACAATTAGCGTTAATACCTGTTCCGGCAAGGTCACTGGCCATAGATTTCACCATGCGGTTAAGTCCTGCTTTCACAATTCCGTACACGGTGTCGTGCGGCCAAGCGCGATAGCTATGCACACTGCTGATGTTAATGATGCTGCCACCGTGGTTATGCTCGATCATTCTCCTCGCTGCACCCTGAGCCAGGAAAAGGTATCCCTTCAATGCATGCCCGACAAGATGATCCCAGAACTCCTCTGTAATTTCCGTGAAGTGCATATCCCGCGATGCAACCGCATTGTTAACCAATATGTCGATACGACCGTGCTCGGCAACGAACTCTGTAAGCACCCGATCTCGATCTTCCGTATCCCCTACGTCAGCTTGATGCCAGGACACTTTTTGACCAAGTGATTTAATCACGCCAATCGTCTTTTCGGCTTCTTCGTCACGAACAAGGTCATTGATTCCAACATCCGCTCCGTGCTCGGCAAAGAGTTGGGCTATCCCTGCCCCAATTCCGCGACGTGAACCAGTTATAAGTGCTTTTTTACCTTCAAGGAGTTTCGTTGTCATATTTCTCTCTTTTACTAATCCACCTTAATCCCGCATTTTCTTAGACGCGATCATACCGCCATCAACAAGAATCGTTTCGCCATTAACATATTGACCAAGCTCTGACGATAAATAGAGCACCGCATTTGCGATGTCACTTGGCAGTCCCCCCTTGGCTGAGGGGAGATGTTCGGTAAAGCGTGATGGGTCATGTGGAGGTCCATCTATTACGTCATCGTCACCTTCAGGTAACGCGTTTGAAATCGCTCCAGGAGCAATGCAGTTTGCCGTGATATTGTGACCTCGAAGGTCTGTAGCGAACCCCTTCATCATGCGGCGAAGTCCAGCCTTGGCCGTTCCATAAGCGGTCCAGTTTTCAATCGCGGTATACGCGTGAACGCTGGCTAAACAGATGATCCGCCCGCCTGTCTTCTGGGCAATCATCTCTCGAGCCGCACGCTGCGAACCGAAAAAATAACCTTTCAATGAAAGATCCATCATCCGATCCCAAAAAACCTCGTCCGTATCGAAAAGAGGGCGTGACTGATCGGGGAATATAGCGTTGTTGACCAAAATATCTATTTGGCCGTGCTCATTAAGAAAAGAGTCGATGACCGAATTGATCCCGGCCACAGTGCTGACATCCCCAGCATGAAATGTACCCTTCACATTCCGTTTTGTAATCAATTCAACGGCACGATGCGATACATCATCGTCCACAATATCGTTGATCCCTACGTCGGCACCTTCATTTGCAAGTGTCAGTGCGATACCTCGCCCAATACCTTTTCGACCTCCGGTTATCAACACTTTTTTACCATCTAGCAACCCCATTAAACAACTCCAAAATGAGAACATATAAATAGTCAGAATACGATCTTAGCCTGAGTCATAGGTGTACGGATACAAAAAGGCCTTGAACTAACAGTATTGAACTAGAATATCTCTCATCACGTTAGTTTTCGCGGCTTCCAGGTCTTGGACGCAATATTCAAAAGCCGTGCCATCGACTCCACCGGTAGCAAAAACTAGCACAGCTTCCCTGACCTTCATATCCAGTTTCTCTAATGCAAGTGCATAGCCGGCAAGTTGAGGTTCATAACCCTTAGCGCGCTCTTGGAGTATTTCACCCGTTACCTGATCGGTTTTATAGTCAACGATGGTCACCGTATCGTCATCGTTGTGAATGATCAGGTCAATCGAGCCCTCGATTTCCATTCCCTCTGAAATCTCAGCGGCAACCCATACCTCTCGCAAGCTATTTTGGTTTGTAGCCACCGCAACTCTCGGACTCGTCAGGGTATTGCGCACACTGTTGGCAATTTCCTCTTCATCACCCACCACTTCATGAGCCTCTGCAGAGGAACGAACCAGATCATCTAGATTGGCCAAGTCATCAAAATTGACATCTTGTAGTACAGCGTGGACGGCCGAACCGAACTTCGTACCACCACGTCCGCGCCGAGACATATTGTGTTCGGTAGATTCCATGTTGTCTTCAGGTTTTGGTTGACTGAACATCGAGTGGTCAGCAAGCTGCGAAGGTGTCACGTATCCTCTCCCAGTCGCCGAAGTTAACGTGCTGGTAATTTGTTCAAACCATTTGCTGCGATCGTCTATAGAAACGGTTGGAACTCGATCGGAATGGCGTGCTGGGTCAACGTCTATATCCAAGTCTGAAACCTGCTCGATATTGAATATATCTGACTGACAACCAGACTCGTCTAACTCACTTATCTTTGCTGCAAGGGACGACTTATCTCTGGCCGACCGATGAACGCTAACAACAAGATGTTCCCGAGCTCGAGTAGCTGCGACATATGCAAGTCGAACCAACTCTGCCGCGTCACTTTCTTTTTCCTGATCTGCCCTTTCGGCGTAATCGATCGTCGACAACCCGAGCTTTGAAGGTCCTAACTTTACGGAAATGACCGCTTTACCATGTTCCTCTTTAGTAATCGAAGCACCCTTCGGCCCACCGGCATTTACTTGCATGCCCATCAACGCGACGATCGGAAACTCTAACCCCTTGGCAGCATGAATTGTCATCACCCGCACCGCGTTCTTTTCAGTGCTGGCAAGCGCTCCCTCGGCAATACGAACCCGCGCGGCAGATTGGCGAGATATCCAGCGCACAACCTCACGGAGCGACCCCATCCCCGAACCTTGTAAAGATCGACTCATTTCGATTAGCAAGTCGATGAGTCGTTCCCTGTCGCCCTCCGGGTTCGAAAGTGCAGCAACCTCACGAAGACGACGCTCACGTACAAATTGTTCAATCAAATAAGGGGTTGACATGCGTTGTGTACGTTCATGAAATTTAGCCAATCCTACTAACCCTGCAGCTACTCTCCACATCCGTGTTCCCTCAACAAACTCGTCGATAGAAACTGTTTCGCGTGCATATTCGAACTCCCGACCAGACTCCGCCCATTCGTATAGATCCTGATCAGAACATCCCCATGCAACGGATTTCAACGCGGCCACAATTGCAACCTGGTCAGTAGGGTCGTCTATAGCTGCAAGATTATTACCAAGCTCGTGTATCGTCTGCGTTTCAAAAATAGGCGCCTGCCCTTCGAGTACATATGGAACTCCATTAGAAAAAAAAGCATCTTCGAGCAGGCTCAACCCAGTTCGCCGAGGCATTAGCACACATAGATCCCCGTAATTAGATCGACGCAAGCCACCTGTCCCATCAGGCAGCGACCATTCTCCAGCCCCAACACTCAACGCTAATTTGGCAAAGTCCGCTGCCTCTGAAGCCCGAGCAACGTCAACATTGCCGTCAGCTGAACCCCCTGCAATCATGACCCTTGGCTTGTCAGAGTCAAAGTTGTCTTCCCGGCCTGGATCGAGGGGAACATATTCCGCATGGTTCGGGTTCTTGCTTACACCATTTGATCCGTTCATCCACGGGTCGAATATCGAGTTAACCCAATTCAGGATGCCAGGAGCAGAGCGAAAGTTCTTACTTAGTGACAACTCGGAAGCTCCGAGAGATCGCAGCAATCCTTTCAACTGGGTGAAATCAGCTCGACGGAATCGATATATCGATTGCTTCCCATCTCCGACAACAAACAAAGCGCCGGGTGTCGGAGTACCCCTGGCTTTGGAATCGCTATCACGGTCCGCGAGTCGCATTGCCAACTTGAGCTGAAGAGGATCGGTATCTTGAAATTCATCGATCAAGATATGTGTATATCTCTCCTGAAAATAATTCCTTGCGTCGTCGTCTGAGTCGAGTAATTCACTTGAAAGGACAAGTAGATCCTGAAATTCAAGCATGCCTTCAGTTCGTCGCGTGGCAGCGTAACCAACCACCATTCTCAAAACTGCATTCACCAACGGGACAATGGTCTTCTCGCCTAGGGACTGACGACCACTTTCCAGGGTCTGGCGGGCACCTTTCAGTAAATCTCTCACTTCCTCGAGGCTGCTTTCACCGCTACTAAGTGGGTTCCAATCACCTTTACGACCACCAGTAGTTGTGAAGCCTGGCAGTTGGGTCAACGCGAGAATTTGTTCCTCGGATGATCCACTGGAAGTCGCCTCATCGATCCAATCTAACGCCATGCTGATCGCCGACTGGATATGGATCAAAAGCTTGTCTTCAGAATTCTTGCAATGAGCCCGCAAATCAAATGCTTTTTGAAGATCGACTCGTATCGATTCGAGTATGTCTCCCAGATCGATTACCTGGTCAGTTGATGTCAATGCGCCAACACGTTCGGCGAGATCGAAGTTAACATGCAATTCTTCTGCAAGATCACGGAGCTTGTCTAGAGGCTGGGTCAAACCGAGTCGCTGGGCGTTTATGACAGCAGCGGAAAACTCGGGGTTTTCAAGCTCAATATCAAGCCAGGAAGACCATTCTTCATCGAATCTTTCGTCACCTTGTACAGCGTCATATAACTCGAACACTGGTGGTAATCCAACCGGTATCGGACGCTCACGCAACAAGCTTTGTGCAAAGCTATGAATAGTTCCCACAAAGGCAGAATCCAAACTATTCAGTGCATTCGATAGCGTGATCTGAATATCACCTGGGTTCTCACCACCGTTTTTGACTACCTCCTCATTCAGACGTTTTTCCAGCTCTTCACGAACCCGTTGCATAAGCTCTGAAGCCGCAGCTACAGTGAACGTGACCGCCGCAATTTTTCCTGGTTGAACCCCGCCGTGAATAATGAGATTTACGATTCGCTCGACGAGTGCCTGGGTTTTACCCGTTCCAGCACCAGCCCCAGCGTAAATAGTCTCGCCCAGCGAACTCCCGCCTGCTCCAGTAATGCGATCTCTAACCCGATCAGGCTTGCGTGATGGCTTTCTCATGAACCGTCCTCCGCAAGATTCACATAGCTCTCAAGCGCAGGGTCAGACTCTTTTTTTGTATCCCATAACCGCGCTTTACTTTTCGGACAGACCCTAGCGTATTCGCAAAATTTACAATTCTCATGCTGCTCGCTGCTTTCGCCCCAGGCACCTAAATTACCCGGGCGAGCCGGAAAAACTCCAGTGTCTATGCCTTGGACAATAGTCCCAACAGCTTGCGTAAGCGCAGTCTCAGCTTTGTCTTTTTTATAGTCACCTGGCGGTGGTTTCAGCTCATTATTATCCGATTCTCTAACGAACCAGTATGATGCCGATATTTCCGCATCCGGATACTTCTCTCCGATCGCTTTGGAGTAGAGCGGTAATTGTAGTTTCGTACCTTTTTTTACCGGGTCATCATCGAGTTTTGTATATACCGTATGCCCACCCGACTTATAGTCGTAAACAATTATTCGGCTACCATCCGAAGAAATGTCGACTCTATCTACCTGGCCTCTAAACCTGACTACACCACCGGTTGTCGTTCGCACCTCTACGGCTGGCCCCACACCTGATCCAGTACCGTCTCCCCCAAACGAATATTCAGCTTCGACCTGGCGCATCTCAGGTTGTCCAGCAGTATCCGATTCACGCCTGAGCCAATGACGAAGGATCAACCAGGCACGGGATTCCTCGATCTTCCATGCCCCATCTGATCGACCTGGAACCGTATTTTTTAATTCTTCAATATTCTCCGCTACCGAGGTTTTCAACCATGCCTCTTGTTCAATCCTTGAAGTATTGGGAGGATTTAGCTCCATACGCCACAAGCCAAATTTTTCGAGCACATCATGAATAAGAGTTCCGAATTCAAGAGCGTTCAAGGCAATTTCCTGTTCGGGTGAATCCGTGGGCTCTATATGCAAGCGGCGTGATAGAAAATACCGATACGGACACGCAGCATAGGTCTCAAATGCTGTAGCGGATCCAACGGTTTCGGAAATTACGTTTTGCTCGCCAGTTTTCGTACCTACTGGATTAGGAGTAACATTACCGTCATACTCAGTCCAGTTATCACTCTCCTGTGCTTTCGTGAACTTGACCGAATCCTTGACCGAAGACACCACGCCAGCTAATGGAAATGACTCCGGAGCTTGATTGGCCAGCGACCAATTCCTGGAACTTATGACATCGTATTCATGCTTATCACCCGCTCGCTCAGCCGGTAACAATCTTTTATCGGACCCACTATGAATAGTCAGCCCTGAAATATCCTCGTTTGCCAACCTCCCTGCCTGAAGCAATTTCTCTCCTGAGACTTCTCGGACAGCGTCTAAGAACCAACGGGAAGGCCCAAACTTCCTCGGTTCCCCAGGTATACCGCTCGGCCAGTACATAAAAACCTGCTCAGCAGTTTCCAGTACTGAAATAAACGACTGCTCACTCTCCTCAACCCTGCGCTCAACAGTCTTAAGGACAACACCTTCAGGATCGATCTCTCTTTTTAATGAATCCGGTAAAAGAGGATTCGTCAGACCTGGACTCGGGTAACGTCCCTCTGCCATCCCAAGCATGAAAACTGTATCGAACGGGCAACCCACCGCTGTCCAAAGGGGTCCGACGTATACCCCTGCCCCTAATGACCTCAATCCGGCTGATCGTCGACCAAGTTGCTCCCTCAAAATCCCTGCGCAGTGAACATAGGAAGGCGACTTGGAACTGGGAGTTTCAAGAGATTCAAGGCGGCCGACCATATCAAGCAAGCGCTCTACTCTTGATTTCGAGGCTTCCGAATCATTGATCAAGAGATAATCGTTAACTAGCCTTCTCAGCCACTTGCCAAACCCCGACCATGAGTCCTCTGCATCAGTAGGTTTTCGCTTACCCAGACCAACAATAAAATCTTTCAGATCTGCTGCGTAACCGGCATCTGAACGGGCAGCCTCTACCTGATTGGAATTTGCTTCTTCTAATTGAACCGAGCGCTCTGCATGCCTGACAACGTTTCTTGAGTAACGATCAAGACGGGGTATCCAGCTATCTTCAACTGAAACCGTCACACCAGCGGTTCTCGATATGGCATCCCACCTGGAAGCCGTAACGCTTTGACCTGACTTCGGATTTTTGATGGGAGAACTAGCAAGCCATGCCGTTAGCTGAAGCCGATTGAAATCGCTTTCAAATACATCCAAAAGACCATTCACGAATTGGCCTTCAGGAGTGTCTATCAGAGCAGTACGATCCGGACCCGAAACAGGAATATCCGCCAGCTCTAGGGCCTCCGCAATGCGGTTTGCATAAGTGTCATCTTCGAAGACGACCGCCAGTTGATTAAATCGTTTGCCAGAGCGAGCTAGATTTACGATCTCCCTAACAACACTCCGCACTTCCATGGCGACATCAGGCACACCGATCAACTTCAATCGAAGCTTGGCATTATTCTTACTAAGCGGCTTTGAAGGTTTTTTCGGAGAACGGGCGATGTTAACGGTAACGGCGTCAGGCATCTCGCTAAGCGCATGAAACAGGCTCCTTTGTGTAGGTGCAACCGGGGAAACGTCTAGGAGCAGTACGGTTCCAAGCGCTTTTAATCGCCCCGAGGGAGCAGCGCTTCGAACCTGTTTGGCTGCTTGTTCGGCAACGAGTGCGCCTCGTCGATACGAAGCAGCCAGCTCCAAATACTTTTCAAAACGAGCCACAAGCTCACCTTGAATATCATCTTTAGCGGCAAGTGCATCCAGTTGGTGGTGATCTAATAGTTCTAATTCTCGAAAGGTGGAGTGGAGTGCGGTTTGAAGCTGGGGCGTTACCAATTCACCTCCAAGTTTCGTACCCAGGCTCACGTCACGTGCCGCCTCGAACACGAACTCCGACGCCTGAAGGTCATGAAGCAGCGGTTGCCTGAAATCATCACCCGCCAGATACTCGGCTACATCTTCGAGCCGCGTGAAATCTACGTTGAACAACCCTTCCTTAGCGAGGGCTCGACGCAGGTAAAACGACGCTTGATACGTGGGACTAACAATCGTAATACGATCGAATCTATGCTGGGCGCGAGCGTCGTTAATCAGGCGTCGCAAAACAGCATGCACGCTCATGGTGTGTTCAGCAATTTCAACCCTATTCATCGTCATTGGATTCCATCATACGAGGCACCGAAACGCAAAGTCCCATCCGATCTTCGACTCTCATAAAGATGTATCGATTTAGGTCTGCTCATACACATTACAAATCCGGCGCTTAAACGAATCCAAAGGATAATCGCTACGACCGCTGAATAGCCAGATGCAATGGCGTAGAAATGGCGCCCCCGGCGAGACTCGAACTCACGCTCCCGGCTTCGGAGGCCGGTGCTCTATCCAACTGAGCTACGGGGGCTAAATAATCTATTACGAACCGGTCAACCAATCGGCTACTTTCTCGCAGTTTGTCG
>Ga0187833_10002850_pt1 | contig 18131 bp, 14 predicted proteins | sample ETNtaG_37_FD_167968 | JGI IMG/M metagenome (GOLD analysis project Ga0187833, IMG submission 167968) | Marine microbial and viral communities from oxygen minimum zone, Eastern Pacific Ocean - ETNP2014_SV_400_PacBio MetaG (Illumina Assembly) | ecosystem: Environmental > Aquatic > Marine > Hypoxic...
CTTTCTCATTGCGCTCGCCCTACGTCGTTAATATAAGCACTTCGTCTTGTATTAACTCCTCGGCTCGGCAATGAGAAAATTCCGCCTTGCTCCACTTTCTCATTGCGCTCGCCCTACGTCGTTAATATAAGCACTTCGTCTTGTATTAACTCCTCGGCTCGGCAATGAGAAAATTCCGCCTTGCTCCACTTTCTCATTGCGCTCGCCCTACGTCGTTAATAAACAATTTAACAGCGAACAATTTCATATCCCTTTAACTTTTTAATGATTATTGTAATTTTTGTAATACTGCCTGAATGTCTATTTTCGTATATTATACATCTTGAAAAAATAAGAATCTTTCTTGTTCAGAAGCTCTTGGGGTGTTCCTTTTTCAGTAATTTTCCCACCTTGAAGTACTAATAGCTTATCACAATTCAGCACTGTCCCTAATCGGTGCGCTATAACCAAGACAGTTGTTTTTCCTTTAAGATCCTCTATGGATTTCTGGATTTCAAACTCTGATTCATTGTCTAGGGCGCTCGTTGCTTCATCAAGAATTAACAATTGTGGCTTTCGTGCTAAAACACGAGCAATGATAATACGTTGCCGTTGCCCAACAGAAAGTATAACACCACGTTCTCCAATTACTGTTTCAAAACCGTTAGGTAACTCGTCAATTACATTTTCAATATTCGCCATTTTCGCGGCGCGACGTATTTCTGTGTCTCCAATTGAGGAATCATAAAATTTAATATTATTAGAAACAGTATCATTTATAAGATATATATCCTGAGAAACATATCCAATACTTCTTCTAAATGAGTGCATGTCAATATCACTAATAGCTATACCGTCAAGAAAAATCTCTCCCGAGGCCGGGGTAAGTAAGCGTAAAATAAGGTCAACGATTGTTGTTTTACCACTCCCAGACGGGCTGATTAAGCCAATAAATTCTCCTTTTTTTATTTTAAAATTAATATCCTTAAGTATTGCACGATCTTCTGCTTTATACGCAAACGAAACATTTTTGAAACAAAGATTGTCGTTAAATTGAGCGAGAGCACTTCCGTCATCATCTTCTTTCCATTTTGTCGTTTTAAGCTGATAATCAAGAACTCCCTCCAGATAGGGAATTGCGGCAAATGCTTTGTTCATACTCCCTTGGAGTGATTGCATAAATAGAAAAATTCTATGGATAAGATACATAATTACGATAAAGGACGGTAAATTAAAATTGGATGTTTTGTATGATATAGAAAAAAGAACAAGTATAAATACTAAGCTAATCGGTTGATTTAAGAGTGTTGGAATTGCAGAGATCAATGCGTGTTTTACACGTAAGTTCCGTAGGGATATAAAATATGAATTTCCCTTACGTATAATTTGTTCACCGGCAGATATTGCTTTTATGGTTTTAATACCACTCATACTTTCATTTATAAAATGAGTGACTGAAAGAATTGTTTCTCTTAAAACATTCATTATTCTTTTTATTCGTAAGGTGATGGGGAAAAAAGCAACCGTAAGTATAGCACCAAAAATTATCGCGACCACGGTAATTAATGTAGAAATATTGAGTGCAATAAAAAAATAAACAAGCATGGTGGTAGAGACAATAATGAGCGAGCTTATGTTCTGAAGAAGTTTTGTTACTATTTTTATCTCAAAACTAATGGTTTTTTCCAAATGACCCATTTTTTGGCGCAATAGATATGGCCATGAAGACTGTATTGTTTTTTGAAAGAGCGTCATTCGCGTATTTTTTTCATAATCAGAGACAATTTTAATTTGTATATATGTTCCCGCTAATAATACCAATGCTTTCAGTAAGAAAATAAAAGCGATAAAAATAAGTAGGTTCGTAATAGTGAAATCAATATTAATAAACGCAAAAGCTCGTTCCATAAATTGTGATATGAAATCAGTACCATCATATTCCTCTCCACTTGCAAAAGAAAAAAGTGGGATTAAAGCGTTGACACCAATACCCTCAAATAATCCGCTTAAAAAACCGACCGCCGCCAAAAGGCCTATTTGAGGTTTATAGGAACCAAATGCTTGTCGAAATAAGTGTAATATTTTTACAATTTTTTTTATTCTCATGTATGTATATTCAAGATATCATTTATGGCACTTACCATGCGTTTAGAAGATTGTCCATCTAGTTTATAACAAAGTTTTTCTTTAAGTATTGCTCTCTCTTTTATTTTGGTTTGTGGATTTTGGAGATATTCGTTTATACACATTTTTAACTCTTTTGGAGAATACGCAATTGACGTTCCTTTGGTATCAAAAATCCACTTATAGTGTGTCGTCTTCGCCATCTTGCAAGAAATATCCTCCCCTGCAACAACCAAAGACCCAAAAAGCGTGTTAATAACGGGCTTCATGAAGCACATACCGTCAAGCGCAAGAGTTGAAAGAACAACAATTAGAATATCAGAATGATATACAGTATTCACAAAATCAACCACCGTCTCAGTTGTAGGATCCCACCCCTCCGTAAATGCTGGGGACATGTGATACGTATCATCATAAGCGGCTTTAGGCAAATTTTTAAATTTCAAAAACTTATCCTCACGTCCTAATTGTACAAAATAAGGACGAACGAGAAGTTGGCATGGTTTGATGAGCTCATCGCCACGAACCATATTATATAGCGCATCTGCTATTGTTTCATCATTAGGATACCATTTCCCCTGCGAACCAAAAAAGAGGATCGGGAGTGCTGGATCAAGTCCCATTCGTTTACAGTGTTCTTCTCGAGTTCGGATAACTTCTTTTCGCGCATACCAATCAAATTCCGGAAATCCAGTAACATAGATTCTGTCTTCTGAAATATCTTGTGTTTTTATAAGATGTTTCTTTAAGATTTCATTCTGTGCCAAAAAATAATCCGGAACACAATCAAAATAAGTCCTCGTAACCGTATCCCATGTTTTGGGCATAGAGACCGTTAAAATACCCCTCCTTTTTGCCTCCTTTATAAAAACAGAGTCAATTTTTGAAGTAATAGAAGTAGAAAAAACTAAATCTGGTTTATGTTCGTCAAAATATGCAGAAATATGCTCAAATTTCTCCGGGAAAAAAGTAAAACTTATCCAACGTATAAATTTTCGAGTAAACGGTGTGCTACCAAATGTCCCACTTATCACTCGCAGTATCACAATATGAATAAATGTAACGACACGTGACTTATGTCTAAAGTTAATAGTATAACGAAAATATTGTTTTGATGTATCGTTCCACAAAAAATAGCTTCCAAATTTCCCTAGTAAACTTTGCCATCTATTCACAATCCTATCCTGCCCAAACAAAGGAACAAGCACGACATTTTCACCAGCAAACTCTTTTTTCATATACTCAGGAATTTCTTTGCATTTAATAAAAATAACAAGATTGTGACCAGTCTTTTTAAACTGCTCAAAACCGCCCGAACGCAAGACATTTTTTACGATCACACTTTGAGATATGAAGATGAATATGGTTTTCATCCCGTTCCAAATAGGACGCGGGCGCCGAAAGCCCGTTGACCTATAATATTATGTGTAATGTTTAATTTAGTTATATATATCATATTTGTTGTTACGCGCCCGCGATTTGGAACGAGACTCGTGCAATTATATAACATAATAACAACACATTATGTTTCGCTCAATTTGTACAAAAATTAAAATAGTGATATTGTGTACATGTTATGAATCCCGTCAGAGGTCGCGGTTGTTTGTGACTTTTGTTGGGCTCAGAAAATAGTTTAATTAACGACGTAGAGCGAGAGCAATGAGAAAGTGTAGCGAAGCGAAATTTTCTCATTGCCGAGCCGCCGCCTCGGGCCCGGCCTCGCTCTCGCTTGTCGAGGCGGGCGAGCCTCGCCTTTGGCGGGAGGAGTTTATATAAGATGTAGTGCTTTTATTATTATCTAAATGTTCAGGTAGACAGACGGTTATCGCATGATCGCGACCTACCTCTAACGGGATGAGAAACAGAATATTTAAAATACTTACTCACAAAAACACCAGCCTGAAGGACAACATAAAATTCGCCTGTAAGCACATTTTAAAAATGTCGGGCTTTGAAATTCTAAGAGTGCCAAAATATGGTAAGTATTACAAAAGGTTTCGTTATTTTGAAAGAATATATGACTCCATTCGCAGTATCAATGGTAATATTGTTGAATGTGGTGTTGGTAAGGGAAATAGTTTCCTTACCCTTGTAAGTTTAACTCAGGACGAAAGCGCTGGAAGAGACGTATGGGGTTTTGATTCATTTGAGGGATTTCCAGAGCCATCAGTACACGATAAAAGTATTAGAAACATTAAAAGGGGCGATTTGAATGTTTCTACTGTAGATTCTATAAAAAAATTCTTAACACATAAAGGCGGTATTGACTATAAATTTCTAAACAATCACGTTAAACTTGTAAAAGGATTTTTTAATGAAAGTCTTAAAAAATACGACGGCAAACCCATCGCAATTCTACACCTTGATGTCGACATGCACGACTCATATAAAGATTGTTTAGAGCAATTATGGCCATATGTTGCTCCTGGCGGTGTTGTACTTTTTGATGAGTATAAAACAAGAGCAGCATCAACATATTGGCCAGGAGCCGCCAAGGCAATTGATGAATTTTTTAAAGACAAGAAAGTCTTTATAAGAAAAGACAATTTCCCCGGCCGTTACTATGCGTTTAAAGAACACGACTAGTCAAACTCAGAATATTATATGTTGACATAATATTTTACTAAACTTTTCTACTCTTTGATAAAAACCACCTGAACGGTGGTTTTAAAGATCATTAATTATCTTTTGCTACTGCGAAGTCCTTCAAGAAGTTGATCAAGAGTGTTGAGATGAACATGTTCCCACGCCTTAGGACTTGAGTTGCTGTTATGTGGAGCGAGTAACACATTGTCCATCTGTCTCAATAAACTGTCGCTCGGAAGAGGCTCATCTTCAAACACATCAAGAGCAGCGCCGGCAATCTCACCATCTTTTAATGCTGCTGCTAATGTCTTCTCGTCCACGCAGGGGCCACGCGCACAATTAATCAGATACGCGGTTGATTTCATAAGCTTAAGTTGCGCAGTGCTAATCAAATGATGCGATGTTGGGTTAAGATCGCAATTCAAAGATACAAAATCTGATTCGGAAAGCAGTACGTCAAGCGATACCATCTCAACCGCAAGCGCGCTAATGTGTCTTCTCTGTATTTCGCGTACATCAGTACCAATGAGTCGTGATCCAAAAGAACGCGCCCGGCGCAATACACCGCTACCAATAGCCCCAACGCCAATGACACCAATCGTAGACTCATTAAGTGCGCGGCCAGGAATTTTCTTCCATACGCCATCTTTTACGGCTCTGTCCATAACAACAATATTGCGTGCAAAACAGAGAATATAACCCATAACCGTATCCGCGACTGGCTCTGTGAAAGCATCAGGTGTGCGGCATACACGAATACCACGTGCCTCAGCCGCCTTAACATCAATTGAATCAATTCCTGTCCCCCACTTAGAGATTACTTTAAGCCTTGGCGCAGCATTTATAACCCGCGCTGTAAAATAATCATCTCCACAGACTACGCCGTCTATGTCACCGACAAGCGCCAGCAGCTCTTCTTCTGTCAGTCGTTCACGGACTGACGGTACAATAATATTGATGCCATGCTTTTTAAACCAGCCGCTGAAACGCTCAATATCTGGCTTAAGATACGAAGCAGTAATAAGGACATTCCAGGTCCTTTTTCCATTACTTTTTGTTTGTATTTCCATATTTTTCTGTTTATTAGACTAGTAAACTAAAAACAATCTGTCAATATTTAATACGAATCTAGAAACACACTTTGTGTAAAAAAGGCTTACGTGAAAACCACCAATACGACAAGGAATTTTTATTAGCGACGTAGAGCGAGAGAAATGGGAAAATGGAACGAAGCCGAGTCTGACTCGGCGAAGCGGAACTTTCACATTTCCGAGCCGAGGAGCTAATATAGGTTCAATATCTCGGCCTTCAGGCCGAGGAGTCTTTATTTTAATGGTTGCTCTTTCTCAATTGCTAGAAAAATGAGATACATTTTAATGAAATTTAAAACTAGAAAGCCGAAATTGTAGAGCAATAAAATAACAAAATACCACGCTAAAAATTTCCACTGTTCAAAAAAAATAAGAAGAGAAAACCACAAAATGAGACCGGGTTCTGAAAAAAAATTATCTTTAACAAGAACATGGCGATACAACTTTACTATACGAAAAATAAAGTTTGCTGTTCTATTTTTTTGTAAATCAAAAATATCAGAGGCGACAGTCGTATCTTGTCTATTGTAACTCATTAAAAACTTCAGTCTTTTAATGTTGATGGTTCTGTATAAAAGGAAAGAAAATGACCCAAACACGGCTACAGTAAAAATATCTTGCGAAGAAAGAACCCCTAACGTAATTCCTTGTAAAAATAAAAAGTAACCGACCGATGACGGAATAAGCGCATAGAAAAAATCCGCGCCAAGAGAATCAAGCGTCCCCCCGTATTTAGTTCTTCCTGATACTCTGGCGACATCGCCGTCGGTAGAATCAAGTACACCAAAAATAAAAATGGCAACAATGCCAGCAACCGGATATCCTACTATAAACAAAATTGCTCCAGTAAAGATTGCCCCGAGACTAAGAAAAGTAACAATATCTGCAGAAATACCCAAATTTAAAAATACAAAAGCGGAATAAGGAGAGAGGGTTTTAGTAATAATGTTAACTGGAACAAAGCGCTCGGCTAGCCTTCTAGCTCTGGGGCGAGTTGAATCATAGCGAGTTGCAAAGATCTGTTTAAAAGTATAGCGCATAATAAATTTTCAATTATTTTTTATCTTCTTAAAGATGAGGTGATTTTCAAGAATGTGAATTTGTCTTTCTGCACCCATAGACCCATATTAAGTGTTTTGAAAAAACAGGAAAATATGTGCGTATATAAACTACAAATTTATATCGCATGAGAGGTAGTTGTAGAATACGACCTATTATACTACCCGCTGCAATAAAATTATTTACTAACTTAAACATGACGACGTCAAACCTGAATCTCCATCCATAGCTTTCTATCGCTTCATCAAGCATCTCATTTGCGATTTTATATAATTTTGCGTTATGTTGGTTTCTTTCTTTAATTACTTTCTTTGTTTCAGGACTAACGAGCATTGTCTTTTTTGACACATTTTTCTTCGCGCCGTAGCAACAACCCTTCAATCCAAAATGTTTTCGAGAGTTTTGAATAAGTCCTATCCTTAAACTTCCGCCTCCTGTCTTAGATATATGTTGAAAAATTATTGTCATGAATAAACATATAGGTGATTATTCCTCATATTTCAAAAACTCATGTATTTCATAATAACAGATACTAATAAAGATTCCTTGAGGGCAGAGCCCACGAGATATTTATAAAAGCACTCCGTCTTATAATTTCAAGCGAGGGAAAAATGAGAAAATTCCGCTTCGCCGAGTCAAACTCGGCTTCGCTTCACTTTCTCATTGCGCTCGCTCTACGTCGTTAATATAAGCACTTCGTCTTGTATTAACTCCTCGGCTCGGCAATCTGAAAAACTTCACTTTGTTACGTCTTTCAGATTGCGCTCGCTCTACGTCGTTAATAATGCTTAAACCACACATCCCACAAACTGGCTTCTTTTGGGAAATGCGCCTTATGTGCTTTTATGAGTCGTTGGTCACCAAGCGCATGTTCTAAACCAAGAAGTTTAATAAAATTATTAAGGAAGCGTGGTATTTTTACGGTATTGTATGGTCTATAGTCAAAAAATTCTCCCATTCGCCATTTTGAAAGTTCCACAGTTGGGAACTGCTTAAATAATTTTCTTACCTCACGCTTGGAGTAGATTGCGGTTTTAGGGGTATTTCCATGTACTTCAGACACTTCGCTTGAAACTTTTCGCCAGTCAAAACCATGCTTAAACCATTTACCTAAAAGAATTCCGTGGATAAAGTTCCGCTTTATATAGTGCTTCCATCCTCGCGCGTACACGGTTATAATTGCTTTCCCGTCGGGTTTTAGGACTCGGAAAATTTCATCAATCGCTTTTTGTGTATTAGGCGTATGGTGGATAACACCAAAACATATCACTAAATCAAATGATTCTTCAGAAAACGGCAAATCTTCTGCATTCGCCTCTTTAAATTCTCTATATGGCAGACCGCAAAGTGTAAAATTTAATTTTGAGAGCATAACCTGATCGGATCCAAGGTCAACTCCAGTAACTACCGCTCCATGCCGCGCGTATTCTGCAAGATCTGTCCCGATGCCGCAACCAATTTCAAGAACCTCTTCTCCTGTGTGATACTCAAACTCCATTTCTTGTTTAATATATTCGTAATATATCTTATATCGCTTATATGCAAGCTCGTTAAACCATGCCAAAGTAAACGGCTCTCGTTTTGAGTACCACTGCTGGGGAATATTCTTCTTTCCCCAATAGTGCTTCACCTCCTTGACAGTAACCTTTTCGTTTTTTGTCATATATCCTCTTAAAACAAGTTCAATATACATTATGTTACACGCAATCCATTCACAAGAAAAGCCCTCGTTGCAAATGCAACAAGGGCTTCAAAATATCCTTATGTAGTAGACGGAAGGGATACAAAATCCTCCACCACTTCTCCAGCACGAAGCATGGCCTTAAACTCAGCTGAATCCTCAACATCATGCAAGAAACGCCACCCCTCAAGTACGGGATGTGTGGCATTTAATACTCCCCGTCGTTTGTTGAACAAAAAATCCTCGCGAGTAACACGGAGAACGCTAAGACCTCCGTCGTTGTCCATAAAATCAGGATATTCCACGCGTTCAGGAAGATACACAACCATTTCGTGCGTGCATGGCGCAAACTCGGCAATTTGCGGAAACGAAGGATAAGCGCGTCGTACACAGCGAGCCTTACACCCTTCAATCCCTGTCTCCTCAACAAGCTCACGTAATGTCCCAGACACTATACTTTCATTATTTTCAATGGAGCCCGCTGGAAATTCTGGAGATCCACACAAACCAAGATTAAAGGGCACTCTTCCGTCTGAAAATTCAAGGGTTCTTTCAACTAAAGGATCCCTCAATAAAAGTGGGGCTCTTTGCTCAACAATCATTAAAAGATCACCATCAGGAAATACTGGAATAATGGTTCCGCCATGAAAGATGATTCGTTTCCCATGATCTCCCATCACGCCAGTTACTGCAAAATAATTAAATGTTCCATTTGCAAACTGAGCAGTTTGACGACCATGAGACGACATAACAACAAAAAAAGCATGGCGGTTGTATGGACCAAGACCAACGACGATATGCGTATTTTCTACCCATTTGATATTTTTAAGCTCATCTAAGGTGCCACATTTTATCATTGCAAAGATACTCCTTGTGTAACTGCAATGGTTCTAGATCTGAAACAATATAAACATTTTTATTTTACCGTGTCAAGGTTTTAAGTCGCCTTTGTTTTTCCCTGAAATAGAAAGTGAAAACTGTATAGGTTTATCATTTCGTTTTTCCAATAAGCTCGTCTCATTATATTCCCCTAATGAAAAAAGTAGTCGCATAAAATAATTTTTATCATCTTTGGTTTTTAAAAAATTCACCATCGGTAAGGCGGCATACTGCGCCATGTCTGTTGTGAACACAATTGATTTTTCTTTGTCACCAATTTCAAACTCTCCATCGGTGTTTCCAAATGCTGAACGAGATGAAACAAGATGATTAATTAAATCACAGGTGATTGTGCCACAATCTTTGAGCGGAAAAATTTCTTTATCTTTTCCTCCAGAATGCGAGGCATAATAAAGGCTTGAAAGATCAAAAGCTTCGGGGTTAAAAGTTGTTATTCCAGAACGAAATGAGGACGGATAAACGTCTTTAAGCCGAAATGTGTATGTAATATCGACGCGATTCTCATCAGCAAATATAGTAATTTTCTTTTTAATAATTCCTGCACGAGTTTTGATTGTTCCAATAATAGAAACTTGGTGTACATTTTTATTTTTTTGTTTGGGATATTTTACTGTAATTTTTTCTAGATCAGTTATTTTTTGCTGCATGGGAATTTCAACAACGGTGTGTCCGGAAAAAAAGTCTTCAGCAAGCGTAATATCTTTATAGAAACCGTTAGGAAGAACACCGATTAATGGTACATTAGAAATTTTTTTAAATGCAAGGCTGTCAATTGAAAGTCCTTTTTGTGTGTTTAAAATGATATTTACACATGGAGTAGAGATTGAAATATTCCTATTTGTTTTCTTAATAATTATAGATATAGGCGACTTATTTAAGGAAGGTTTAAAAATTTTTTCTTTCGATTTTAATTTTTCTGAGGTAGCTAAAAGTTTTTTAAGACGACGTAAAAAATTTTTAAATTTCTTAGCCTCAATGTGCGTTCTAAAATCACTTCCCCACAAAAAACATAATTCCTTCCACAAAGACGGATTCTTTATATTTGAAGACTTAAAATTATTGTAGATCTCAAAGCAGGTAGTATTGATACCAACACTGTCCCTCCCCGCAAGAGCCCAGCGAGTGATATTATACACTTCTCGTTTCTTCACCTGTATAGGCTGTTCCGATGACTCAAGTGCAAGTGCATGAAATGCGTTTTTGTTTTTTTTCGCGCGTTTTATTACCTCACTTGGAAGCATGGTCTCAAAAGACCGACTATCTGCGACTCTTTTAAAAAGCGCCGCAATTCTCTTCCACTCCTCATTGCTGGTAAGAGACGACTCATCATGATACCTGCCGGTTCGAAAGTCAAAAACCTCTGCGTCAGAGCCATACAATGGGAAAAAACGATTTGTTTTTCCGGTATGTAATTTAAGATATTCAATATATTCCCCCTCGCTAAGCTCATCATAGACATGGCGTTGAAATTTTTGGAAAGCGGTTGAATTGTTCCAGAGGATGTTAATTTTTCTTCCGCACGCGCCTTTAACAATTTGCGGATAATATTGCCATTCGTTTTTCCATTCCGGATGATTTTTACGCGGATTGTTCCACTCCATCATAATAGTGTCATATCCTGCATCAATATAATGTTTCACTAAACTCGCTGAATATGCTTGCTCATTAACAAAAGCAACACGTGGGCATTTTCCGAGAAGTGATTCATACACATCATTCCCAATGGAAAGATTTGCCGCATTTACATCATGCGGAACAAGGGGTCCGATAACCTGGGCATATCCGCTGCCGACAAACTCGCACTTTCCTTCTTCAATCAATTTCTTTAGTTTAGAAATCCACAGGGGATCAATTTCTTGAATTTTTTCAAGCGTATACCCTGTCGCCTCAATGCTAATTTTCGCGCCAGTCTTTTCAATAATCTTAAGAAGCGGCCAATAGCATTGCCTTACAATATCCTGTAATTTATTTTCAGGAATTGAAGAATACGCGAGATTTAGATGGAAAACGGAATAAAGAAAAAGTTTTGACTGTTTCTGCTTCATGTTAGATATATAACATATAGTATATCGTTTAGGTTAGTTGAATAGAGCATGTCTGAAAACCTCCCCAGCACCATGCCGCTGCGGCGACAGCTACGGGGCAGGCATTCTGGCTAAAAATTTTCAGATTTTGCACGAAAGCAAGTTTCCAAACACGCTTTAGAAAAATCCGCCCTGAGGCGGATTTTATTTTTGTATTTCTACAACAATGGATTTCTGTTAATCGTATATGCCGGATCAAAATCTATAATTGTTCCCGACATTGAACGAGAGCCACCATCTGCAAGCCATACTATGAAATCAGCAACGGATTCCGGTTTGATAAGCCGGTGAGAAGGAGTCTTTGACCTTACTGCATCTAAAAACTCCGGATCAATCTTGGTAGATTTCATGAGCCCTTCAAGGTGCCCCAAACGGATACCATGCGTAAAAATCTCATCCTCTCCCCACTCTACAGCAAGCGATCGTACCAGTCCTTCAAGCCCCGCTTTTGAGGCAGTGTACGCAATACGATTTGGGTACGGATGAGTAACCATGATAGAGGAAATAACTACAAATGTCGCGCCTTTCGCTTTTACCATTTTCGGATATGCGGCACAAGCAAAAAGGAAAGCCCCAGTTAAATTAACCGCCAAAACCTGATTCCATTCTTCAAGTGTAAGCTCCACTGCTTTCTTCACTATATTAATTCCAGCGACATATACCGCGCAGTGAATTTCCTCGGGAAGATTGTTATAAGACTCTGGTTTAGTCGCATCGGGACGATCCGAAGACAACCAGACAGGATCAAGCACAAAGCCCTTGTTTTTGAGCGCTCTTGAAACAGCGCCCCCTAGATTGCCAGTTGCCCCAACGACGACTGCATTTTTTTTCTTTTCCATCATATCTTCTCCCAACGTTTATGTTTTGCGAGATATGCCCACACATAAGAGACATGGACGCCCGGCTCTCCGACAACGGGGTGATATCCCATTGGAACTGTTCCGAATGTCTCATTACTGACCGGCCACACACCATCAACCTCTTCACCATCGTGCCACATTCCACGACCAACTTGAACAGCTTTTTGTGTTCCATTCTTGAGAATGTAGAAAAAAACTTCTTCAAATCCTGGTTCAGTATTCAACTCAAAATCATGTGGAAGTGACGACCACGTCCCGAGTCCACGATGATGGGTAATCCCTAGACGCATGGTTGGCGCTGGACCACCAGGCTTCAAGAAATGAACTACATCTCGTGTTTCATTTTGACCTTCACCAACAACAATACAATGAGCCTCATCTTTTCCAATTGTGGCTTCAGTTATTTTTTGGAAAGAGTGGTTTTCGTCTATTAATGTACCGCCTTCTGTTGAAAAAATTACTTTTTCAATATCGCCAATATCAAGGTCAAGATGGACTTCCGCTCTCTCAAGCGGGGCCTGAAAAATTAACACATTGCCTGACATTTCAACTGTTAGTTTGTCGAGTCTTGATTCATTACTCCAAGTTTTCATGGCAAGAATCTCCATAATTATTAACGTTCTTATTTATCTAACCAAAAAATTACCACATAGGTTGTTGTCAGGCAAGGAAACAAAGGGTCTGTTTGTGAACTATGAGGACCATTCTCCACCTGTGGGAAATTCAAATTTATCAAGACTTTCTTGGTGCATCGCGGAACTATATCCAGGTATTTCAGGGATTTGATAGTGTCCATTTTTAATCCGGACAGGATCAAGAAAATGCTCATGTAAATGCTCAACATATTCAAGAGTGCGATTTTCAAGTGAACCACTGACACAAATATAGTCAAAAAGCGAAATATGAAGCGCTGACTCGCACAACCCCACTCCTCCTCCATGCGGACACACAGGAACTCCGAATTTTGCTGCCAAAAGCAAGACTGCAAGTACTTCATTTACACCACCGAGACGAAATGTATCAAGCTGACAAAATTGCATGGCATTTTCTTGAAAAAATTGTTTGAACATAATCCTGTTGTGCGCATGTTCGCCCGTTGCAACACCAATAGGTTTTATTGCTTTTGCTATTGTGGCATGCCCCAACACATCATCAGGATTTGTTGGCTCTTCAATCCAGTGAGGGTTAAACTCGGCAAGGCGGCGCATATTTTTGATTGCATCACCCACCCCCCACACTTGGTTTGCATCAACCATGAGTTTTCTATTATCTCCTATCTTTTCTCGTATTAATTTCATGCGACGTATATCATCCTCAATATCTGCCCCTACCTTCAACTTGAAATCATTCCATCCATCTGCTATCGCTTTATCGCAGAGTTTTTTTATTTTTTCATCTGAATAGCCAAGCCATCCGGCCGCGGTTGTATATGCGGGAAATCCTGTTTTTTTAATTTCTGCCTCACGCTCTCCTCGTGTCGTGTGGAGTTTATTAAGAATTTCTATTGCCTCCTCCCTCGTGAGCGCATCATCAATGTAGCGAAACGGAATACATGATACGAGTTTTTCTGGAGTCATGTCAGAAAGAAGTTTCCACAATGGTTTTCCTTCACTTTTTGCATATAAATCCCAAACTGCATTCACAACGGCAGATGTCGCAAGGTGTATCACTCCTTTTTCCGGACCAAGCCAGCGCAATTGGCTATCCCCTGTCATCTCGTTCCAAAAAGCACCCATATCTGACGTGATAGAATCAAGTGTTTTTCCCACAAGTTGGAGCGCTAGAGCATTAATCGCGGCAATACATATTTCATTTCCTCTGCCAATGGTAAACGTTAAACCATGACCCTCAAGGCCTTTCGGGCTATTTGTGTGTAATACGACATAAGCTGCAGAATAATCCGGGGCTTCATTCATCGCGTCAGAACCAGTAAGACTCTTTGATGTTGGAAAACGAATATCGTGAACAGTAAATCCTGTAATTTTAATATTTGAATTATTTTTTTGATTCATATGGGATAATATAAAATAACATAACATCTCCAACATTAGTCCCTGTTGGATGACCAATATAAATATTTGAATTAATCTGACTCAAAAGACTGCCAGTTCTGTGTCCATCTAAAAAAGAAGGTATTGAGCCATCCAATCCTCTATCTTTTAGAAGTCTCAACGATTCATTGTCTATGATACCACCTGCAGAATCTGCAATAAAATCAATTCCATCTGTCCCAGCTGAGGCTATGCACCACTTTCCCTTAAAAGGTTTTTCATAAAAATAATTAAGACATGAAGCTGTAAATTCTTGATTTCTTCCCCCATTTTTTTGAGGTTGATTAAGAGTAACTGTTGTCTCACCTCCATAAAGAAATAGCGTTGGTTTAGTAATTGTATTTTTATAAATGTTTTCGCATATTTTATACGCAACATCTCGTGCTTCTCCATGTACTTCTAATTCCATAACAACATCAATGCCTTCATTTTCTGCTTTTTCTTTTATAGAGAGTAGCGCATCTTTATTTTGAGCAACAATATATTGTGAGACTTCTTTTCTTTTTTCTGATAACGGTATTTTTTCATTTTGCACCTTAAGAAAAGAAAGTATCGACGGCGGAGCTACATCCATTAATTTAAAATTTTCAAAAATTTTTAACACATCATCGCGTGTAACAAAACTTTCTGAAAATGGTCCGGACGCTGTCATCTCATGTGTTGCCTTTCCGTTATCATCCGAAATAATAAGCGAAAGGATTGATGCTGGTGAAAAATGCTCCGCAAGTCCTCCACCTTTTACTTTTGAAAGCCATCTTTTAACTGTCGTATTTTCATATCCGCTTGCACCGCTAGAAATAAGAAGCTCTGTCATTTTTTGTTTATCAGAAAGTGTAATGCCTTTTGCTGGAGAAATAAGCATTGCAGAGCCACCTCCTGAAATAAGCCCAACAATAAGGTCATTTTCACCAATATCGTATTTTCCCTTAAGAGCTAGTATTCGCTCTGTCCCTTTTAGGTTCTTTTCTGAGGGAATCGGGTGATCTGCTTTTATTATTTCTATTTTTTTTGTTTCTACACTTGTATCATTTGAAAGGACAATGCCCTCTACAATTCGTTCCGCACCAATAATTTCTTCAAACACTTTCGCCATAGAGGCAGATGCCTTACCTGCTCCAACAACAAAAATTCTTTTCTTCTTTAGATTATATTTTTTATTTTGAGTAGAAAGAATATCTCCTTCGATGCTAACAAAATTTTTAAGCGCGTTATCAGGTAAAACACTTAAAATGCCAGCCTCAACAAAAGACATGACAGTTTTGCGCTCTTTGTTTGTAGCAAGCTCATTATAATTTTTTATTATCATACATTATTTATCTACAAAAATATTTTGAGCCTTTTGATAGTCATTTTCCGTGTTTATATTAATCCACCGAGAATCATTGGAGAAAAATGGCTCTATTTTAAAACTAGAGGACATACTCTGTAGCGGAATAAAAAAACCGCCCCTGGCAGGACCATCTGCAAACATTTCTTCCGTAATAGAGAAATATTTAGAACTCGCAGATCTGGAAAGTTTGTACATACCAAATGAGTTTCCGTGTGATTCATTTTTTATATCATGTTCTATTTCAAAGAGACGACCATTTTTAATGTGAACAGAGACAGGATTTATTGGATTATTTGCTTTATCCACTATAATTGTGTTTTCTAGTTTGGATGCAAGAAAATTTTTCAATATATCTGTGTGAAAAACGGTGTCTCCATTCAAAAAAAGCATTTCACCTTTTATATGTTCTCTTGCAAGATACATTGAATATAAATTGTCTGTATTTTCAAAATCCTCATTTTCAATAAAAGATACAGAGCAGCCGTGAGAATTTTTATTAATAAAATCCTTAAGAGTCCCTGCTTTATGCCCAACAACAACTATAACCTCCTCTATCCCATTTTCGGAAAGACTTGAGAGAATGTGCTCAATAACCGTTTTATTGCCCACAGGCAAAAGCGCCTTAGGGTACCCATCCGTAAGGTGTGCGATTCTATTTCCACGTCCTGCCGCACATATAATTGCTTGCATGTACGCTATATAACAAATATTTATAAAACAACGTTGTATTCTCTCACCCACTGCTCAAGGGTGGTTAACATCCACACATTAAGCCCATGCCTATTATTTGAATTTGATGGTTTGTATTCAAGGAATTTTTCTAAATTTTCTGTGTTAAAAAGAGGTCGTAACTTAGAATCTCTTGCAAGAAGTAGCTCTTTTGCTGAAGCTTTGAATTCTCCACCGAACCAATCATTAAGAGGCGCAGGTGGCCCTAATTTTTTACGATTTATAATATCATCCGGTAGATAATCTTTAGCCACCTCTTTAAGAATATATTTAGATATATCGTTCGTCTCACTTATCTGATCACTATTTAAAATCTCTGCTTCTTTTTTATCTTTGTCAGATTTCCATCTCATTTTATATGAAAGTGGAAGTGCTGAGACATATTCAATAAGTCTATAATCTACAAATGGTTCCCGAGCCTCAACTGATTCTGCCATTGCTGAATTATCTAATCGATTAAGAAGTCCAGGTAGATGAACTCGTTCAAAAACATGCATGATTTGTTCCTCTACAGAAAGCCCTGAAACACGAGAAAATGCCTCTCTAAAAAATGTTTTATTCAGAAGATCGTCATTTTCTTGAATAAAATTAGATTTAAGAAGTTTTCTTTTTTGTTCAATTGAAATATAGGAGTATTGTTCAAGAAAATGATTAACTATGGATTTGTTTTTCAAACCTTTATATTTTAATAAAAGATTTTCTTTTAATAGTGCCCTGTTTTTTTTATTAAGAAATTCATGAGAAGAAAGCACTCCAATCCTTTTAAAATCATAACCACTTCTAAAAATACGGCCATATCCTCCAAAAAGCTCATCTGCCCCTTCTCCGGCAAGAACAACGGTAATGTGTTTTTTTAATTCTTTTGAAAGTAGCGCCCCTGAAACCTCAAACGGTACGGCAAGCGGGGCGTCTTTAAGACGTATGGTTTCTTTAACAGCATCAAGGTACTTACTACCGCTGAGTAACAATTCATGATGTTCTGTATTAAATATCTTTGAGACCTTACGTGCATACTTAAATTCATTAAATGCTTCTCCAGAAAAACCAACTGAAAAAGTTTTTACCGGTTTTTCAGAAAAAGACGCGGTCATGGCAGTGATGAGACTTGAGTCTAATCCTCCACTTAAATATGTTCCAATAGGAACATCACCTATCATTCTGTACTTAACCGAGGACAAGAGTAAATCTTTTACTTTTTCTTTTGCCTCTTTTTCTCCTGGATCTTCTTTATTTTTAATAACAGGCAACTTCCAATATGTAACTGGTTCTGGAGTCTGTTGAGATTTAATAACAATATAACTTCCTGGCGAAAGAGAAGAAACTCCTTCAAACATTGTTTTTGAGCCCAAGGGATACCTAAAGCTTAAAAAATCTAAAAAACTGCTCTTATTCATTTTTCTTTCTATTCCAGACATCGCTAAAATTCCTTTTATTTCAGATGAAAAATAAAATACTCCATTTTGAGATGTGTAATAAAAAGGTTTAACACCCAATCGGTCACGTGCAGCAAATAATCGCTGTTTTTTCTTATCCCAAATAGCAAACGCAAACATACCATTGAATTTTTGAAGGCTTTTTTCTCCCCAGACAATATATGCTGCAAGAAGTACTTCTGTGTCAGTTTTAGTTTTAAAATCATATTTTCCTTTTAGCTCTT
>Ga0187833_10002851_pt1 | contig 18130 bp, 19 predicted proteins | sample ETNtaG_37_FD_167968 | JGI IMG/M metagenome (GOLD analysis project Ga0187833, IMG submission 167968) | Marine microbial and viral communities from oxygen minimum zone, Eastern Pacific Ocean - ETNP2014_SV_400_PacBio MetaG (Illumina Assembly) | ecosystem: Environmental > Aquatic > Marine > Hypoxic...
TAAAAATTCGATCGTTTTAGATAGTAAAAAACTTAACAACACAAAAGATATATCTTCTATTGCCGTCAAAGATGTTTTGAGTGCTGCGAAACAATTAAACTTTTAGTAGTTATTGATAAAATTGATCCCCTAAAGACTTTAACATATATACAAAGCTTTTTGAACCATTATACATCTTTCTCTGTTTGGTTGATCCTGTGTCTTGATTTAATATTTCTTCTATTGTTTTAACATATTTTGCTGAACCCAAAGAATTAAAAGCTGGTTCAACTAGTGTGTAAAGATTTTCGATTGCTTTCCTCATAGTTATTTTTTGAATTGTTTTAGGATCAACAAAAACACCCTCAAGACCATATCGTGCAGCTTGCCATTTGTTTGATTGAAGTATCTGAATATGAGTATCGGGAGCATAATCTGTTTTTGCCAATGTAACAACAAGTGCTTGGATTAGGGCAACCAAACAAAGAATTGCTTTATAATTTATAGGAATATCACAGACTCTTATTTCCACTGTACCAAATCCAGGATGAGGTCTAACGTCCCACCAAAGATCTTTTACTGATTTTATGATACCAGCATTTTGTAATTGTTCTGTTAATTTTTCAAAATGATTCCAGTCATTTAAATAATCAGGCATTCCTGCTAGTGGTAAGGCTTCGAATATTTTTGTTCTGTATGAATGTAGTCCGGTATCCTCTCCTTCATAAAACGGCGAGGATGTAGAAAGTGCAAGAAGCAACGGTAAATATATTCTTAATGCATTGTTTACCAGAATAACTTTTTCGCAATTATTTATACCGATATGAACATGAAGTCCTTGTGTAATAAAACGTTTTCCGACAATCTGAAGATCTTTCATTATTCGTTTATAACGAGGGTTGTCCGTAACAATTTGATCCTTTCCCAGAGCGAATGGATGCAAACTGGTACAGTTTAAGAGAGTTTTATGATTTTCTAAAATATTTTCAAGATGTTTTAAAGTTTTGCTAATATCTTTTTCAACATCCTCAATAGTTTGACAGATATTAGTATTAATTTCTATCATTGAATCCATAAGTTCGTATTTAATATTATCTGAAAACTTTTCATCTACTTCGGGTAGCGCCTTGGAGGCTGCATTTTTTAAATTAAAATTATTTTTGTCAATTAATTGAAGTTCAATCTCAACACCTATTGTTGGATCGGAGCTTGAGTTAAATTTTATCATTTAAAATTTATTGGCATATTTCATACCTATATTGCAATCTTTGTACCCTTCTTTAATTGTATTTAGATAACTTTTTGGTGGTTTTTTTTTAAAACATTTTTTCATAATATAAAACATTATCTTTTTACCATTCAAATAAAAATATTTTTTTTGGTAAGAATTAGGAAATTCTTCATATCTATCTAATATTTTTTCATGTTTTTTTGTGATTTTCCAAATTGCTCCGGGAACTTTAGACCCTTTTTTTTTAACAATGTTACCATATCCGTACTTATTTAATTTGTTTGGATGGCAGAATGATAATTTGTAATCTTTAAGAAAAAATGTCCTCAAATATTTAGATCCTATGCACCTAATAATTTTCATCTGATAATGATTAAGATTGCTACCATATGCAAAATAAAACATTTCAATTATTTCCTTTCTAAAATTTTAATCTTTTTTTTTTTGATAAAGTTTTTAATTTTATTGCTACATTTATTAATTAAATTTTTTTCTGTGGATCGTATCACTATAGAAACGCCAACTTCACCTTGTTTGATAAAAGGATAACTGCCAATTTCTGTATTATTGAATTTTTTTTGAATTTTCCCCAGAGGTAATGCAATTTCACTTTCGATAGTTTTTAGATTTATAGTTTTGCTTAAAATTTTTTTTCCACCCACAATTTTATTGCTTAATTCTCCTAACATTGATTTAAGAATAGAAGGAACGCCTGGTAAACAATAAACATTATCTACAATAAATCCTGGAGCAATACTAGATGGATTATTTATCAGCAATGCATTACCTGGCAACTTTGCCATTTTTTTTCGTCCTTCATTAAATTTTCCTGCTCCATAATATTTTTCTAATATTTTATAAGCCTCTTTGTGATATCCATAAGATAATTTAAATGCTTTAGTAATTGATTTGGAAGTAATGTCATCATGAGTAGGTCCTATACCTCCAGTGGTAAAAATATACTTAAATTTTTTTCTTACATCATTTATCGTTTTTACTATAGAATCTTCTAAATCGGCTATTACTCTTACCTCTTCAACTTTAACACCAAGTTTGTTAAGCCATTTTGATATAGATACAACATTAACATCTTGGGTTCTTCCTGATAAAATTTCATTACCTATAATAATAATCGCAGCATTTGCTTTTTTGTTAGCTTTTTTCATATTCTAATAATATTCATATCAAATGAAGTTTAAAGAGAAACTATTACAGGGAACTTTAATTAAAAGATATAAAAGATTTTTTGTTGACATAGAATATAAAAATAAAATTATTACCTCACACTGCCCCAATTCAGGATCAATGATGGGTTTATTAAATAAAGGTAATGATGTCTGGTTTTCCGAATCTAACAACGCAAAAAGGAAATTAAAGTATACTCTTGAAATAGTTAAGTCTGGAAAAACATTAGTTGGTACAAATACATATTTAGCCAACAAAATTGTTTTCGAAGCTTTAAATCAAAAAAAAATAAGAAATCTTAATAAATTCAATAATATTAGAACTGAAATAAAATTCTCTGATAAAACTAGATTTGATTTTTTAATTTCTAGTAATAAAAAAAAATGTTTTCTTGAAGTAAAAAATGTTACTTTATCAAGAAAAAACAAAATTGCAGAATTTCCTGATGCAATAACTTCTCGTGGTACAAAACATTTAAAAGAATTAATAAATGCTAAAAAAAAAGGTTTTGAAAGTTATATATTCTATTTAATACAAAGAAATGATTGTATATCTTTTAAAATTGCCAAAGATATTGATCAAGAGTATAAAATTGCTTTTGATGAAGCTTTAAAAAATGGAGTTAATATACTTTGCTACGATTGTAAATTAAGCAATGAAGAGATAAAGCTTAATAATCAAATTTTTTATGAACAATAATTATAAAGATTCTTTTGAACAAATTAAAATTGCAGGTGCCTTAGCTGCTGAAACGCTTGATGAAATCACTTTACATGTCAAACCTGGTGTCACTACTGATAAATTAGATAAAATTTGTTATGAATTCATTAGTGATAATGGTGGATATTCAGCACCTCTCTTTTATAGAGGTTTTCCAAAGTCTTGTTGTACATCGGTTAATCATGTTGTGTGTCACGGTATCCCAACTGACAAATATTTAAAAAAGGGAGACATAGTTAATATTGACGTTACCGCAGTTGTTAATGGTTGGCATGGAGATAGTAGTAGAATGTTTTTTGTTGATGATGTATCTGTAAAAAGCAAAAAATTAGTCTCAACAACCTATGATTCTATGATGAAAGGTATTTCTGTAATAAAAAATGGAATACATTTGGGAGACATTGGAGAAGCCATTCAAACATACGTGGAAAAAAAAGGTTTTTCTGTTGTAAAAGATTATTGTGGACATGGTATAGGTAAACTATTTCATGAACCTCCAAACATATTACATTACGGAAAAAAAGCTGAAGGAATTAAATTAAAAACTGGAATGGTATTTACTGTTGAACCAATGATAAACGTAGGTACATATAATACTAAATTACTTAAGGATGGTTGGACTGCTGTAACAAAAGATAAATCATTATCAGCACAATTTGAACATACTATTGGTGTAACAGAGAACGGATTTGAAATTTTTACAAAATCTAAAAAAAATTATGATCAACCTCCTTATTCTATATGATTGAAAGATATTCAAGAAAAGTAATTAAAAAAATTTGGGATGAAAAAAACAAATACCAAATATGGTTAGATATTGAAATAGCCGCTGCACAAGCCATGGAAAAATACAAATTTATACCTAAAGGTGTTTCAGCAAAAGTTCGAAAAAAAGCTGTAATAAATGTTGAAAAAATTCATAAAATTGAAAGTAAAGTGCACCATGATTTAATTGCCTTTTTAACTTCTGTTACTGAAAAGGTTGGTGCTGAAGGAAAATTTTTACATAAAGGTATGACTTCATCTGATGTTTTAGATACCTGTTTTAATATTCAGTTAGTGCAGGCAAGTAAAATAATCAATAAAGATATTGATGAAATCTTAAAAGTTCTAAAAAAAAAATCCTTAAAATATAAAAAAACTTTTTGCATTGGTAGAAGCCATGGTATCCATGCTGAACCAACTACTTTTGGTTTAAAATTAGCAAGTTTTTATGAAGAATTTAAAAGAAACAAAAAAAGACTTGAAAGCGCAGTCAAAGAAGTATCTACATGTTCAATCTCTGGTGCAGTAGGAACTTTTGCCAATGTTGATCATAAGGTAGAATCATATGTAGCCAAAAAATTAAATTTAAGAATTGAACCTATATCTACACAAATAATACCAAGAGATAGACATGCTTATTATTTTTCTGTTTTAGCTATCATTGCAGGATCTATAGAGAGGTTAGCTACTGAAATACGAAATTTACAAAGGACTGAATTGCAAGAAGTAGAAGAATTTTTTGCAAAAAAACAAAAAGGATCTTCAGCAATGCCACATAAAAAAAATCCTATTCTAAGTGAAAATTTAACTGGTTTAGCTAGAATGGTTAGAAGTTATGTTATTCCTGCAATGGAAAATATTGCTCTTTGGCATGAAAGAGACATTTCTCATTCTAGTGTTGAGCGAAACATTGGTCCTGATTCCACTATTACGCTAGATTTTGCTCTTAGTAGGTTAAAAAATATCTTGGAAAATATGAATGTTTATCCAAAGAAAATGTTACAGAATTTAAATATAACAAATGGTTTAATTTTTTCGCAAAGAATAATGTTGGAGTTAACAAAACATGGATTTTCAAGAGAAAAAGCTTATACAATAGTACAAAAGAATGCTCAAAATTCATGGAAAAAAAATACATCTTTTTATAAAAGTTTAGCTAATGATGCATTGATTAATAAAAAGATTTCTAATAAAGAATTAAGTAAGATGTTTGATCTTAACTACCATATAAAAAGAATAAACATAATTTTTAAAAGAATTTTTAAACAAGCATGAATAAGGGAAAAAAACTTTATGAAGGAAAAGCGAAAATCCTTTATGAAGGACCTGAAAAAGGTACTGCCATACAACATTTCAAAGACGATGCTACTGCTTTTAATAATCAGAAAAAAACTATCATTGAAGGTAAAGGGGTATTAAATAATAGAATTTCAGAACATATTTTGAATAATCTAAATCAAATTGGAATAAAAACTCATTTGATCAAAAGATTAAATATGCGAGAACAATTAATACGACTAATGACCATATTTCCTGTTGAATTTATTGTTAGAAATATAGCAACAGGTTCGTTAACAAAAAGATTAGGCATTCCAGACGGAACGGTTTTATCCAAACCATTAATTGAATACAGTTACAAAAATGATGATCTGGGCGACCCTCTTGTAGCTAGAGAACATATTTTGGAATTTAACTGGGTTCCACATGCTGTTCATCTAGATCTGATTAATGATTATTGTTTTAGAATAAATGATTTCATGCAAGGTATGTTTAGAGGCATTGGAATTAAGCTTGTAGATTTTAAATTAGAATTTGGAACTGCAAATATTGATGGAAAAAATGAAATTTTATTAGCTGATGAAATAAGCCCAGACACCTGTAGACTATGGGATGTGGTAAGTGAAAAAAAATTAGATAAAGACAGGTTTAGAAAAGATTTGGGAAATATTATACAAGCATACCAAGAAGTAGCAAAAAGACTTGGAATTATTCATGAAGAAGGTAATATCAGTGAAGTCAAATTCGGTAAACCTAGAGCCGTAGACTTAATGAAAAAATAAATTGAAAATATCAGCAACAGTCACGTTAAAAAAAGATGTGCTTGATCCTCAAGGAAAAGTAGTTAGCCAAACATTAAAAAATATGGGTTATAAAAATATTATTAATGTTAGACAAGGAAAGTATTTTCAAATTGAATTAAATGAAACAAATAAAGAAAAAGCAAAAAAAATAGTTGAAGAAATTAGCAAAAAACTTTTAACGAATATAGTTATTGAAGATTATACAATTAATTTGGAGTAATGAATTCATCGATAATAGTTTTTCCTGGTTCAAACTGTAATAGAGATGTTGCTGTAGCTCTGGAAAAATTTCAAATTAATCATCAAATGGTTTGGCATAACGAAACTAGTTTACCTAAAACCGATTTAGTAATTTTGCCAGGTGGTTTTTCATATGGCGATTATTTAAGAACTGGCTGTATAGCTAGTAAATCGCCTATTATAGAAGATGTAATTAAACACGCAAGAAAAGGTGGTTTGATTTTAGGTATATGCAATGGATTTCAAATATTAATTGAAACAGATTTGCTTCCAGGAGTTTTGTTGAGAAACAAAAAACTTAGATTTTTATCAAAAAACGTTTTTTTAAAAGTAATTAATGTTGAGAATCATTTTTGTACAAATTTTAACAAAAAAAATATTATAGAATTACCTATAGCACACAACGAAGGAAATTATTTTGCGGATAATAAAATTTTACAAAATCTTGAGGATAACAATTTGATAGCATTTAAATATTGTGATGAAAAAGGTAATATAAATAAAGATTCTAACCCTAATGGTTCGTCGAACAATATTGCTGGAATATTAAATAGTAATAAAAATATTTTAGGTATGATGCCACATCCTGAAAGATTAATTGATCCCATATTGTCTGGTGAAGATGGTTCAATGATGTTTGAAAGTTTACTTAAATCTTAATAAATGAAAATTACTCCTGAAATCATTAGCAAACACGGTATTAAACCGGACGAATACAAAAAAATAATTAGTTTAATTGAAAAAAAGCCAAATCTATTAGAATTAGGTATTTTTTCTGCAATGTGGAATGAGCATTGTTCTTACAAATCATCAAAAAAATACTTAAAAACTCTGCCATCAAATAATAAAAAAGTAATTCAAGGACCTGGTGAGAATGCAGGAGTAATAGATATTGAAGATGACGATGCTATAGTGTTTAAAATTGAAAGTCATAATCACCCATCATACATAGAGCCTTATCAAGGGGCAGCAACAGGTGTTGGAGGAATACTAAGAGATATTTTCACGATGGGAGCTAGACCGATAGCTACGCTCAATTCTATTCACTTTGGAGATCATAAACATCCAAAAACAAAAAATCTTTTAAATGGCGTCGTTTCTGGTGTTGGAGGATATGGAAATTGCATAGGTATTCCTACTGTTGGTGGAGAGGTAAAATTTGATTCTACATATAACGAAAATATTTTAGTAAATGCTATGGCAGTAGGATTGGTTAAAAAAAACAAAATATTTTATTCAAAAGCAAAAGGAGTTAATCAACCAGTAATTTATGTTGGATCTAAAACAGGTAGAGATGGAATACATGGAGCAAGTATGGCTTCAACCGAATTTGACGAAGATACTGAAGAAAAAAAGCCAACCGTTCAAGTTGGTGACCCTTTTACAGAAAAACTTCTTTTGGAGGCATGTTTAGAACTCATGAAGGATGATTCAATTATTTCAATACAAGATATGGGGGCAGCAGGTTTAACTTCTTCAAGTGTTGAAATGGCCTCAAAGGGTAATTTAGGAATTGAAATAAATCTAGATAGTGTCCCATGCAGAGAAGAAAATATGACACCGTATGAAATAATGCTATCCGAAAGCCAAGAAAGAATGTTGTTAATACTAAATTCTGAAAAAGTGGAAAATGCAGAAAAAATTTTTAGCAAATGGGGACTAGATTTTTCAATAATAGGAAAAACTACAAATTCAAAAAATTTAGTTTTAAATTTTAACAATGAAGAGGTAGCAAATTTGCCTCTAACCTCTTTGTCAGTCGATGTACCTATATACGATAGAAAATGGAAAAAAAATATAGTTCATAAGAAAAAAAATTCACGAAAAAATTTTAATTCTTTTAATATAAGTGACTCCTTAAAAAAAATATTGATGAGTCCCAATAATTCAGAAAAAAGCTGGGTATGGGAACAGTATGACCAAACAGTCATGGGAGACACAGTTCAAAAACCAGGTGGAGATTCTGCTGTAATTAGAATCCATGGAAAAAATAAAGGTGTAGCAATAACAGTCGACTCTTCTGCTCATTATTGTTTAACAAATCCAATGGAGGGAGGTAAACAAGTAGTTTGTGAAACTTGGAGAAATCTTATCTCGGTAGGCTCAAATCCAATAGCTATTACAAATTGTTTAAATTTTGGTAATCCAGAAAAAAATAAAATAATGGGTCAGTTTGTTGAAAGTATTGATGGTATTTCTCAAGCTTGCACTTATTTAGATTTTCCTGTGGTTTCTGGAAATGTTTCTTTTTATAACGAAACAAAAAACAAACCAATCTCACCGACTCCAGTTATTGGTGGTGTTGGTTTAATAAAGAATTTAGATGATATGATGACCAAAAATTTTAAAAAAGTTGGAAATTACATATTAATAATTGGCAAAACCTTAGGACATCTTTATCAAAGTGAATTCTTTAGAGAAGTTGTGGGAATAAAAGACGGCCATCCACCTGAGGTTAATCTATTTAATGAAAAAAATAATGGTTTGCTAGTTCAAGCTCTTATTTCAAAAAAACTACTAAGTTCTGTTCACGATATATCATCTGGCGGAATGATTGTGACTTTGTCAGAAATGTGCATTCCTGGTAAAATTGGCGCTAAAATAAAAATTCCAGAAAATGGAATTGGTTCACATGAATATCTCTTTAGCGAAGATCAAAGTAGATATCTGATAGAAGTAAATAAAAAGAACAAAGATGAAGTATGTAAAATATTAGAAAAAAATGGTATATTCTATGAAATCGTTGGGAAAACGCAGAAAGACTATTTGGAATTAGACAAAGAATTTAATATAAAATTAACAGATTTGAGTGAATTCAATTCGTTTTGGTTTAAGAATTATTTTAAAGAAAATTAATAGGCTATGAGTTTAAAATTAGAAGAAATAAAAAGTTTAATAAAAAAATCTATACCTGATGCAGAAATCAACATTAAAGATTTAGCTGGTGATGAAAATCATTATTCTGCGACAATTAAATCAAAAATTTTTTCTGGAAAAAGCAAGATTGATCAGCATAAACTGGTATATAAAGCTCTAAATGGAAAAATAGGCAACGAACTTCACGCCTTATCACTAAATACAATTGAAAGTTAAAAAATGAATGAAACAATTAAAAAAAGAATAAGTGATCTAATTGAAAAAAATGAAGTTTGCTTATTCATGAAAGGTACCTCTGATGTTCCTCAATGTGGATTTTCACTAGCAGTGGCAAATGTACTAAAACATTTAAACGTAAATTTTAAAGGAATAAATGTTCTTGAAGATAACAACATTAGAGAAGGAATAAAAGAGTTTAGTGATTGGCCTACCATACCTCAACTTTATATAAATAAAAAATTTATAGGAGGTTGTGATATTGTAAAAGAAATGTTTGAAAAAGGTGATTTGCAAAAAATATTAAATATTAAATGAAAAATTATATATATAAAATCATTATAGCCACAATAGCATTAATTATAGTCTTTGAGTTTACAATAGGTAGAAAATTCAACCAAATTGATGAAATTTCTAACAATTTTTTGACAAAGGAGGGTAGAAAAAGAATGATAAATTCTATTAAAAATGAGATGGAAAAAGCTACTGAAAAAGAAAATTATCTTACAGAAGATGAAAGAATTTTAATTAATAAGTTTATTTCAAAAATTAAGAAAGAACTTAATACTACAAAAAGTAATTAAATACATTTAATTAATTTACCAGTAATAATATCTTCATTAGAAAATAAAAAATTGAATTTACTTTCATAAATCAAGTTACATTTATAAAACTTACTTCTTTTTAGATTCCTTACATTTTGTACAGCCCAAAAAGGTCTTGCAAAGCCCGAGTCTATATCTTGCAAAAGCCCATAACATGAATATAGTTTTGAGTCTAAAAAAGGTTTTATTAACCAAGGTGGGCTAACAAGTATGCAAGGTTTTTTTAGTGATTGTTTGTGTAATATGGAGATATTCTTCGCTAACTCTCTACCGCTTAATCCCCAGTAATCTAATTCAAAATTTTTACTTAAATTTAAAATTCGTGAAGGCGTATTAAACCATACGTATTGATGAGGATAAATTTTTATATTTTCAATCAGAAAAATAAATAATGTAACGAAAGTTAAAAAATAAAATATTTTTTTTGAGAAAACATACAATGAGACAACTCCTAATATAAAAATTAATGGAATTAAAAACAATATTTGCCTTAGTTCATCATATAAATGAACTTTCAATAAAATTAAAATAATTGGTATGAAAAAAGATGAAAATAAAAGAGTACCGAAAGCAATATTGTTAATTTTTCTTATAAATATTTTTTTTTCTGTTAGAGGTAACAACATTAAACCAATTAATATTAGTATTGGCAATTTTACAGAAAGCCATATTGGTATATAAATAGGATCAAGATTTTTAGAATACATGCATTTAGCTAATGTTAATGTGCAAACATCATTAAAGTGCTTACTCATATAATTAATAGCATCAATAAATAACAGAGGATTTTTCCAAAAGACTGGATGGAATAGATAAATAAATAACGCAGTTAACAAAAAAAAGAACAAAAACTTTTTATGAGTAGTTTTTAAAAAAGAACCTAAGTCCAACGTACTAGTTTTTAAAAAAATTATTAATGTAGATAAATATTGCAGAAAAATCAGAACGCCAGTGACTCTTATGGATATTAAGAAAGAACTTAAAAAGGCAAGCAACAATACATCTAGATATTTAAGATCCTTACCATTTAGTAAATTGTGAAATATATTTATTGATACATATGTACATATAATCCAAAAACATAAAAATGGAATATCTTTAGGATTAAATAAACCATGACCCAACAAATAAGGATAGAGTAAATATAATATGGTAGCTGTAATACAAAAAGTTGAGTTGCTTATAATTTTTGAAATAGTTAAATAAACGAAAAGACCAGATGTAAAAAAAGCGACAAATACAACAAAATGTTTTGCAATCAAATGGGCGCCAAAATTATTAATATCTTGAAATTTTAAAATAATACCCGACAGAAAAAGTTGTATAGGTTGTGATAATATTTGAAAACCTATTCCGTAGTACTTGTCACCATAATTCTCAAATATAGGATCTAACTCTTTTTCAAAAAATATATGTTTAAATAATGCGACATTATACTCCCAATTTCTCTGTTCTTGCCACTCGTCAAGAGATAGGCCTGTATTTACAGAATAAAAAGCACCCACAAAGAAAAAAATAAATAAAAATATTATAAAAAAGTTTTTCTCTGAATGTGTAATTTTCATTTTTAATAAAGTTTATCAAAAAAATTCGAATATTACAGTATTTGAATTATCAATACATTAATCCTCAAAATTAATATGTATATGTTAAAATATAGTAGTAGAGTAAAAATTATCTTGAATAATATTCAATGACCAGATTTGGTTCCATGATGGTTGGATATGGTACTTCTGAAAATTTTGGAACTCTAACAAATTTAACTTTCTTATTTTTTTCATCCATTTGAATATAATCTGGAATTTCTCTTTCCTTGCTCACTAAAGATCCAATAATCATTGTCAAATCTTTGGATTTGTCTTTTACTTCTATGGCATCTTCTTCTTTAACAAGATAGCTTGGAATATTTACTTTTTTACCATTTACCCTTATGTGTCCATGATTAATTAGTTGTCTAGCAGAAAATACAGTTGTAGCAAATTTTGCTCTATAAATTACTGAGTCTAACCTTCTCTCTAAGAATCCAATTAAATTTTCCGAAGTGTTACCTTTTTTGTTTAAAGCTTTACGATAAACATTTCTAAATTGTCTTTCATTCATATTTCCATAATAAAACTTCATTTTCTGTTTAGCTTCCAATTGTGTACCATAATCAGAAATTTTTCCTCTTTTTGTCTTTCCATGTTGACCTGGTGGATAATTTCTTGAGTTAAAAGGACTTTTTGGTCTCCCCCATAGATTAACTTTAAGTCTTCTATCTACTTTATGTTTAGACGCTAATCTTTTTGTCATACTTTTACAACGTGATTTATAAACGATGAGGTTCTTTTGTCAATTCAGCTTTCCTTATTAAATTCATTTAGTGTTGAGAAAATTCCTAGCAAAATACGTATTTCTTGTACTGATAGGTTCATCCTATGAAATATATTGTAAATATTTCTAAGCATACTTCTTCTTTTGTGCTTTGGCTGTAAAAAACCTTTTTTATCTAATTTCTTAATAATAAAGTTTAAAAATTTATTTATCTGAGATTTGTTGGCAACTGAACTTTTATAAGTAGAATTGTAAATAACCTTTTTATTTAAAAAAAATTGAAAAAGTTGAAAACAAAAAATTATTACACTGTGAGATAAATTTAAGGAACTAAATTTATTATTGGTGGGAATTTTTACCAAATAATCTGCACAATTAATTTCATCATTAGATAGACCCGAAGCTTCAGGACCAAAAATTATTCCAATTTTTGATTTATTTTTAATTTTTTTATTTATATCTAAAATAGAAATAATTTTTTTATTGACTTTTCTTATTCTTGATGTGCTAGCTAAAACTATATCCATATCAGCAATTGCTTTTTCTATAGAATTATAAATTTTTGATGATTTTAAAATATCTTTAGCTCCGACAGAAGTTACTAGTGCTTTTTGATTGGGCCAACTACATCTTGGGTTAACTATTTTTAAGTTTTTTATATTAAAATTTTTGATAGCCCTAGCTACGGAACCAATATTTTCTCCCATTTGTGGTCTTACTAAAATGAAACAAACATTCTTTAAACTCATTAGATATTTGCAGGAGCTTTTTCTTTATAAAGTTTGTAATCGAGGCTATCGATTAATGCTTTAAATGAAGCTTCAATAATATTTGGTGAGACTCCTATAGTGAACCAACTTTTGCCACCGCTATCTGTACTTTCAATAGACACACGAGTTGTGGCACTGGTTCCTGTATTTAAAATTCTTACTTTATAATCGACCAATTTCAAATCTTTCAAATATTTTGAATATTTACCAACTTTATCAACATTAGTTCTAATTGCGTTATCTAGCGCATTAACAGGTCCATTTCCTGACCCTTCACAAATAATTTCTTTACCATCAACCTGAATATGAGCTTTTGCAAAAGAATTTATTTTATCTTTAGATTCCTTTTTAACTGAAACATCATATTTAGAAATAGTTAAATATTTTGGTATTTCTCCTAGAAGTCTCCTTGCTAATAGTTCAAATGAAGCATCGGCACCATCATAAGAATAGCCAACAAATTCTCTATCTTTAACTTCATTCAGTAAAGCTTTAATTTTAGGATCATTTTTATCAACCTTAATTCCGTATTTATTTAATCTCAACATAATATTTGATCTGCCGGCTTGATCGGAAACAACAATATTTCTTATGTTTCCTACTAAACTTGGATCGATATGTTCATATGTTTTAGGATTTTTTGAAACTGCAGAAACATGCAATCCTCCCTTATGAGCAAAAGCTGAAGGTCCAACATAAGCTGCTCTCCTATTTGATTTTCTATTTAATATTTCGTCCAATAGTCTCGAACATTCCGTTAAAGTTTTAATTTTATTTTCATTTATTTTTATATCAAAATTATCAGAAAAAGATTTCTTTAAAACTATAGTTGGAATTAAAGATATCAAATTTGCATTTCCGCATCTCTCTCCAAGTCCATTAATTGTACCTTGAACTTGACGTACGCCAGCCAAAACAGCAGTTAAAGAATTAGCTACGGCATTTTCTGTATCATTATGAGCATGTATTCCAAGATTCTTTCCTGGAATTTTTTTACTTACTTTTGAAACAATTTCACCTATCTCATTGGGCAAAGTACCTCCATTTGTATCACAAAGAACAATCCATCTTGCGCCTTCATCATAAGCCGTTTTGATACAACTTAGCGCATATTCTGGATTTTTTTTATAACCATCAAAAAAATGTTCTGCGTCAAACATAAATTCTTTTTTATTTTTAACAAATAATTTTGCTGATTCTTTGATATTTTCTAAATTTTCTTCTTTGGTTACACCTAAAGCTACATCAACATGAAAATCCCAAGATTTTCCTACCAAACAAATTGAGGAAGTTTTTGAATTTAGTAAGGATGAAAGTCCTGGATCATTTTCGGCACTTCTGCCCGATTTCTTTGTCATGCCAAAAGCAGTAAGAATTGTATTTTTTAATTTTGGTGGATTATTAAAAAAAGTTGTATCTAAAGTATTTGCACCCGGCCATCCACCTTCTAAATAATCCACTCCAAGATTTGATAAAGCTTTTGCTATTTTATTTTTATCGTCAATAGAAAAATTAACCCCTTCAGTTTGAGCTCCATCTCTAAGTGTAGTGTCAAAAATATATATCTTTTCTCTGCTCATTTATATTTCCACAAAGTTTCTTCTTGTTTATCTTCAATAATCACACCGTTATCTTCTAATTCTTTTCTTATAGCATCTGCCAATTTATAATTTTCTTTTTTTCTAGCATCGTTTCTATCTTTGATCTTCTGGTTAATAAAGTTTTCATCAACTTGTGCTTTAAATTTTTTAAAATTTTTCCATGATTGCTTGTCTTCTTCAAGCAAGCCAATTTGTTTACATCCGGCTAAAAATTGCAATTTGGAAATTTTATCGCCTTTGTATGCTTTGTCATAAAGGTAGTGTAAATGAGCAATATATTCCGGTGTATTTAAGTCCTCAAAAAGTGGATCCATATAATTAGTATTTACACTATATATTTCCTTGGGATCAATTTTTTCATCGTATAGGTCATACCATCTATTTAATGTATTTTGACTTGCTTGTATTAATTTTTCATTCCAATCAAGTGGTTGTTTATAATGAGAACTTAAAAGTGCAAATCTTACAACTTGTCCATTAACTTTTTCTTTTAGCTTGTTAACAGTCACAATATTCCCTAATGATTTTGACATTTTTTCTTTATTAAATGTTACAAAACCATTGTGCATCCAAAAATTTGCAAAATTCTCAGTTTTATTTGAACAACATGATTGGGCAATTTCATTTTCATGATGTGGAAATATAAGATCAAGACCACCTCCATGTATATCAAATTGTTTGCCAAGAAACTTTTCACTCATAACAGAACATTCTAGATGCCAACCAGGCCGACCTCTTCCCCAAGGAGAATTCCAACCCGGATCTTGCTCATTTGAAGGTTTCCAAAGAACAAAATCAAGTGGATCTTTTTTATATTTAGAAACCTCTACTCTTGATCCGGCAATAAGCTGTTCAGAATTTTTGTTTGATAATTTTCCATATTTTTTAAAAGAGGAAACTGAAAAATAAACATGTTTTTTGTTTTCATAGGCATGATTATTTTTTAATAAATTTGAAACCATGTCTATCATTCCCTTTAAATGTTCTGTTGCTTTTGGTTCATTAGTTGGATTTAAACAATTTAAATAAATGCAATCCTCATGAAAACTATTAATTATAGTTTTGGTAAGCTCTTGAATACTTCTTTTATTTTTTTTAGCAGATTCAATAATCTTATCATCTATATCAGTAATATTTCTAACATATGTAACATTAGTTACTCCCCATAATTTTCTAAAAAATCTAAACAAAACATCAAACACAACTAGTGGTCTAGCATTGCCTATGTGAGGAAAATCGTAAACGGTTGGTCCACAAACATACATTCCAATTTTATGTTTATTTATTGGGAAAAATTGTTCTTTTTTATTAGATAGCGTATTAAAAAAATTTATAATTTTACTCATCTTTCATTTTGCATACAGGAATAGGATTCATTTTATGCAAATTCCTTTTTCTTATTTCCAAATACTTTTTGCGATTCTTGCTTAAAGAATCTTTCATAGCTTCTTCCAATTCTTGATATGACATTCCTAATTGTTTTACATCAGTTCTGGCATCATCCCATAAGCCGTCTGTGGGTTGTGCTTCAATAATTTCTTTTAATATACCTAAATCTTTTCCCATTTCCCAAACTTGAGATTTTGTACAGTCCGCAATCGGTGAAATATCTACGCCACCATCACCGTATTTTGTATAAAATCCAACACCAAAATCTTCTATTTTATTGCCTGTACCCACAACAATACCATTATTTGAAGAAGCTGCTTGGTAAAGAGTTGCCATTCTTAACCTGGCTCTAGAATTTGCTAATCCATGCTCATTATCAAATTCACTTAATGAATTTTTAAATGTTTTAAATAAATTGTCCAAGATAACTAAATAACTTTCTACATTTCTAAATTTACTTTTAAGCCACTCTTGATGTTTTAGACTTAGGTCTTGTTGTTCTTTTATTTGATTTATGGGCATCGAAAGAACTATTGTTTTTTTTCCTGTTAGTGCAGAAATTGTGCTTGTAACCGATGAATCAATCCCTCCAGAAATACCGATAACTAAAGAATCTGGTTCCTTAGGCATAGATTTGCAATAGTCGGTTATCCAGTTTTTTATATGATCTATTCTTTTTGATGTTTGCATAAATATTAATATCCTGTTTCTTAAAATAGATCTTAATAATTAAAATTCAATTATTAAGATGCTGCTTGAATAATATTCTTTGAATATTGCGAATTTTTCTTAATTTCATCTGAAATTAGAAATGCAAGTTCTAGAGCTTGATTCGCATTAAGTCTAGGATCACAATGAGTGTGATATCTATGCGATAAGTCTTTTTCTGATATTTTTTGAGCGCCACCAGTACATTCAGTAACATTTTGTCCAGTCATTTCTATATGAAGTCCTCCAGCATAGCTTCCTTCTGTTTTATGAACAGCAAATACTTTCTTAACTTCTTTTAATATATTATTAAAAGGTCTAGTTTTAAATCCATTTGCAGATTTAATTGTATTTCCATGCATTGGATCACATGACCAAACAACATTAAAACCTTCTTTATTAATTGTTCTAATTAATTTAGGTAAAAACTTTTCAACATTGTCATAACCAAATCTTGAAATCAGCGTAATTCTACCTTTTTCATTTTTTGGGTTTAAAATGTTACAAAGTTTTATTAGCTCTTCACTTTTTAGTGATGGTCCACATTTGATACCTATTGGATTCTCAATTCCTCTACAAAATTCAACATGTCCTCCATTAAGTTGCCTTGTTCTATCTCCAATCCATACAAAATGGGCTGAAGTGTCATGATATGTTCCCGTAGTAGAGTCTATTCTTGTCATTGCTTGTTCGAAAGGCAAAAGCAATGCTTCATGTGAAGTAAAACAATTTACAGTTTTTAATCTTCTGTTAAAATCTGAGTTAATTCCGCACGCATCCATGAAAGAAAGCGCGCCAGAAATTTTGTCTTCAAGTTCTTTAAATCTTTTACCTTCAGAACTTTTTTTTAAAAAACCTAAATTCCATAAATGAACTTTGTTTAAATCAGCAAAACCTCCTTGTGATAAAGCTCTAAGTAAATTCAATGTTGAAGCTGACTGAGAATATGATTTAAATAATCTTTTTGCATCTGGTTTTCTAAGTTTTTCAGAAAATTCTACACCATTAATATTATCACCCAAATAACTAGGTAGTTCTTTGCCATTTTTTATTTCCGTAGGCGAACTTCTTGGCTTAGAAAACTGACCAGCTATCCGTCCGACTTTAACAACCGGCATGGCAGCTGAATAAGTCATTACTAAAGACATTTGTAAAATAACTTTAAATGTATCTTTAATGTTATCTGGATGAAATTCAGCAAAACTTTCAGCACAATCTCCTCCTTGAAGCATGAAAGCTTTTCCATCTGATACATCCGATAAATAACTCTTTAAAGTTCTTGTTTCTCCAGCAAAAACTAAGGGTGGAAAATTTCTTATTTTGTCAAGAACCATATTTAATTCTTTTTCATCCTCATATTTAGGGATGTGCTTAACTGGATAATTTCTCCAACTATTTAATGTCCACTTTTTCATGTTCAACCTAAGGTATATATAAAGTATACCGACTA
>Ga0187833_10002852_pt1 | contig 18129 bp, 19 predicted proteins | sample ETNtaG_37_FD_167968 | JGI IMG/M metagenome (GOLD analysis project Ga0187833, IMG submission 167968) | Marine microbial and viral communities from oxygen minimum zone, Eastern Pacific Ocean - ETNP2014_SV_400_PacBio MetaG (Illumina Assembly) | ecosystem: Environmental > Aquatic > Marine > Hypoxic...
ATATCCAGGTCTTATTATTTTAACATTCTCTAAACCTTTGATTTTACTACATATTTCATGCTGTACTTCACTTGGTAAGGAAGTTGATATTCCATTTGGGTAGATTGTATTATCATTAAGTCCTTCCGGTTCTAAAAATATTTGATGCCTCAGCTTATCTGAGAACTTAACTATCTTATCTTCTATAGATGGACAGTATCTTGGACCGACTCCTTTGATGCTTCCTGAGTACATTGCACTTCGTTTTATGTTTTTAGAAATAATTTTGTGAACTGACTCGTTTGTATAAGTCAACCTACATGATATTTGCTTGTTTAAATTTTTTTTAGTTAAGAAAGAAAAAAAGTATGGATTCTCATCTGCGAACTGTTCTTCTAAATTTTTGAAATTTATTGTTCGAGAATCTAATCTCGGAGGAGTTCCGGTTTTTAATCTTCCAATTTTAAAATTAAATTTTTTTAATTGATCACTTAAACCTGTTGTAGGTTTTTCATTGTACCTTCCGGCAGGTGTTTTTTTTTTTCCTACATGCATCAAACCATTCAAAAAAGTGCCTGTTGTTAGTATAAGCTTAGATGTTTTAATTTTTTTTCCTGACTTAGTGATAAAACCATTTATAGTATTTTTATTAAATATGAACCCAATTACAGAATCTGAAAAAATTCTTAGATTACAATAGTTTACAAGTTTTTCTTTCATATATTTCTTATATAATGATCTATCGCTTTGAGTTCTTGGTCCTCTTACAGCTGGTCCTCTACTTCTATTTAGAAGTCTAAATTGTATACCCGATTTATCAGCTACATCACCCATCACTCCATCTAGTGCATCTATTTCTCTTACAAGATGACCTTTGCCTAAACCACCTATTGCAGGGTTACATGACATTTCACCAATTGTTTCTATTGTGTGGGTGAATAGGGCAGTGTTGACTCCTAAACGTGCTGAGGCTGCAGCAGCTTCACATCCCGCATGCCCTCCTCCTATTACTACCACATCAAATAGTAAATCGTTTTTCATGAATTAAATTTATATGCGATATTAATATTTACAAGTCGAGAGTATTTTAGCTGAAATAACCTATGTTTATCAACAAAAATTAAAATAATACTCTAAAAAACCAATAAAAATGAAGCTATTTTCCTATGCAAAAATCGTTGAAAATACTGCCTAAAATCTCTTCAACATCAACTTTCCCAACTATCATTCCTAAGTGTCTAGTTGCTAATCTAAGATCTTCTGCAGCCTTATCAAATTCCTCTGTTTCATTTTTATTACTGAAACTTTCTAAATGCGAAACACATTGCTCTAAATGTTGTCTATGTCTTTCTCTTGTAATTAAAATATCTTCAGAATTTATAAACTGATTTTTTAATTTATCTTTTATTTCAAAGATTAACTGATCTAGATTTTTTTCATTTTTTAAAGAAATATAAATTGGATTATACTTTTTAAATTCATAAGCCATATCTTCTAAACCAAGATCTGATTTATTTACAACTAGAATAGATTTGGAATTATTGGTTAATTCTTTCAAAAAACCAGTAAAATAAGCACTTTTTGGCTCTATAATCACTAGATTTAGGTCTGCATCATATGCGCTTTTTAATGCTAACTTTATACCTTTTTTCTCAATTTCATCCTTTGAATCTCTTATCCCAGCGGTATCAGAAACTACAACAGGGAAACCATCAATATTTAAATGAGTTTCAATTACATCTCTAGTTGTTCCGGCTATTTCAGAAACAATTGCAACATCTCTTCTTGATAAATAATTTATTAAAGATGATTTTCCAGCATTAGTCGGACCTACAATAGCAATTTTAAAACCTTCTCTAATTCTTTCACCAACTTTTTGATCATTTAATATTTTTTGAATTTCATTTTTAATTTTATCAGAATTAGCTTTTATATTATTTAAAATATCTTTAGGTAATTCTTCGTCTGGAAAATCTATTTTAGCTTCTATCTTTGATAAAATTTTTATTAATTCTTCCCTCCATGAATTAAACTTATCTGAACTTTTGCCAGACATAATTTTAATTGCTTGCTGTCTTTGAATTTCAGTTTCAGATGAAATTAAATCTGAAATGCTTTCAACTTTAAGCAAATTTATTTTTCCATTTTGAAATGCAATTTTTGTAAACTCACCTGGTTCAGCAATTCTACAATTTTCAACTTTAGATATAGAGGCGTGTATAGCTTCTATTACCGCTCTGCTACCATGAACATGAAATTCTACCATATCTTCGCCTGTGTAGCTCTTAGGGCCGGGAAACCATATAACTATACCTTCATCAATAAGTTCATTTGTGTTGATTTTATTGATCTTTTTAAGTGTAGCAACCTTAGGTTTAGGAAAATGTCCTTGTGTAAGTTTTGATATAATATTTTTTGTTTCTGGACCAGAAACCCTTATTACAGATACACCAGAAATTCCAGGGCCAGATGATAGAGCATAAATTGTCATTAGAATAATTATATCTGTAAAATATTTTAAATATATATATTATTTTTTAATGGTCATGTGGTTGGCTTCCTGTCCCAGAAGTTGGAACACTTAGGTTCGATTTTTTTTGGTAAGTATATTGTATTCAAATGAAGAAAAATTCAATTTGGAAATGAAGGAATTGGGTTATTTATAATTAAGATATTCTTTATCCAATTTTACAAAATATTTTTCTAAATAATCATAATAATTTTTACTAAAATTGACAGAACTTTTATAGATCGGTCTTCTGGCTTCCGTTATACTTACAGTGTCTATAGGTGTTTTCAAATTTTTATAATGTTGTAAACAACTATCATCCCATTCTAAATCACAATAATTTAATATTTTTTTAATTTCATTTGGACTATCAGAAACTAAAGTCTCATAACTTAAATTATAAATTTTATTTTTATATTGTTGATTCCAAAATTTCATTAAACTTGAATATAAATTATAGTATTCTACTGTATTTTCTAAATTACTAGACCAAGACATGTTTTGGGATGGAAAATAATTTTTAAATAAAGAAAGCAAATTATCCTCTGCTTTTCTATAACAATGAATTATTTTACAATTAGGAAAAAAATAATTTATAAAACCAATCCAAAAGAAATTAGCTGGAGCTTTATCTATTATTATAGATGGGGTGTAATTATGAAAATTAAGTAGCTTAAAATATTCATTATTTAAAATATTTTCTTTAGATTTAAATGAATCTTTAATTTTTTTTAGAATTATTTTTCCATCTTCGAAAAATAATTTTTTTATTGTATGTTCTAAATAAGTTAATTCACCGGCACCAACAACTTTATTGTGTGATGCTATAATTTGTTGGACCAATGTTGTTCCTGATCTTGGCATCCCACATATAAATATTATTTTTTTTATAGAACAACTTTTATTAATATTGTCAAAATTTTCTTTTTGAAAAATATTTTTTAATTCTTTAGCAATCTTACTAGTATAAAGTAATTTTTGATTGTTGGACATATCGTAATTATTAACTTCGTCTTGGATTTCATTTGCTTTAATTAAATATTTGTATGATTCATCATAATTATTTTTGCTTTCATAACCCTTCCCAATTGCAAAACATAATTGGGATCTATCTAGTTTTTCTAAATTTTCTTGGTTTAATAAATCAACTAACACATTAAGGTGTGTATTATTTTTTTTATAATCTATTAATTTACTAAGTTGTATGTGAGCCACAACGTTATTTGGATTCTTTTTAATTATATTAGTAAAAATTTCTTTAGCTTTGCTGAATTCTCCTAAATTTGCATAGTTGTTAGCCATATTCAATAGTGCTATAGTTTTATTTTCTTCGGAGTCTAAATATTTGATAGATTTTTTATATAAATCTACCGCTGATGAAAAATCTGATATTTTTTTTTTTATTAAAGCTAGATTTGAAAGAACTACTGGATTATTAGGAAACTTATGTAATATTTCTTTATATAATTTTTCTGCTTCTTCAATATTTCCAGATGATTTATAAGAATTTGCAAGATTATTTTTACAAACCATATCGCTAGGATTAATCTCGCTAGCTTTTTTAAGATATTTAATAGAAAGATTAATATTTTTAATAGAAAAATAAGCCAATCCACAAATTTGATGTAAAATAAAATTATTAGGATTTTTTTTAATTAGTTTTCTACATTCTAATATTGCATCATTAAATTTTTTTAACTTTAAATTTTTTGCAATTCGTTTTAGGTTTTTATCTATGTCCACATTTTATTTTTAGATTAAATCAAATAATTTATAAACAAATAATTTTATGCTGGTTTATTCATCGAGTTAAAAAACTCGGCATTATTTTTAGTGTTTTTTAATTTAGAATTAATAAATTCTATTGCATCCATTGGACCCATAGGGGCAATAATTCTTCTTAAAACATTCATTTTTTGTAGATCATTTTTATCAAAAAGTAATTCCTCTCTTCTTGTTCCGGATTTGGTAATGTCAATAGCGGGGAAGATTCTTTTTTCAGATATTTTTCTATCAAGTATAGTTTCACTATTTCCCGTACCTTTGAACTCTTCAAAAATTACCTCATCCATTCTACTTCCGGTATCTATTAGAGCTGTAGCTATAATTGTAAGCGAACCACCTTCTTCTATATTTCTTGCTGCACCAAAAAATCTTTTTGGCCTTTGGAGTGCATTAGCATCTACTCCACCTGTTAAAACTTTTCCAGAACTTGGGACAACAGCATTATAGGCTCTTCCCAATCTTGTTATGGAGTCTAATAAAATAACAACATCTTTTTTATGTTCAGTTAATCTTTTTGCTTTTTCAATAACCATTTCAGCTACAGCGACATGTCTTTGTGCTGGCTCATCAAAAGTTGAGCTAATAACTTCTCCTTTTACAGTTCTTTGCATATCAGTAACTTCTTCCGGTCTTTCATCTATTAAAAGAACCATTAAATAACATTCAGGATGATTGGCGGTTATTGAATTTGCAATACTTTGTAATATCATTGTTTTCCCGGCTTTAGGTGGAGAAATAATTAATGATCTTTGTCCTTTGCCTATTGGACTCACTAAGTCAATTAACCTTGGTGTTAAATCCGGTTTTTTTTCAATTTTGTTGCTTTCAACTTCCAACACTAATTGCTTATTGGGATACAATGGTGTCAAGTTATCAAATGCAATTTTATGTTTTGATTTTTCAGGTTCTTCAAAATTTATTTTACTAACCTGTAAAAGAGCAAAATATCTTTCTCCATCTTTTGGTGCTCTTATTGGGCCTTCTATAGTATCGCCTGTTCTTAAACCAAATTTTCTAATTTGATTTGGGCTAACATAAATATCATCAGCTCCAGGCAAATAATTTGATTCCATTGCTCTTAAAAAACCAAAACCATCTTGTAATAACTGTAAAACTCCAACAGCTGTAATCTCCTCACCTTTTTCCGCAAGTTTTTTTAATATTGCAAAATATATTTCTTGTCTTCTAAGTGTGCTAGCATTTTCGATTCCAAGTTTTTCCGCATCTGAAATCAGTTGCTCAGAACTTTTCTTTTTTAATTCCTGTATATTCATGTTGTTGGATTGTTATAATTAGATTTAACAAATATATACACTCTTAGTTATTTTTCAAGGTCTAGAGGGGCTTGAAAATAACAATAAAAACTATCAATATTAGCAATATTGTAGGAACTTCATTAATTATTCTGTAAAATTTAGAAGAATTTAGATTTTGATTTATAGAAAAAAGTTTCACACATCTTCCTAGATAAAAATGATAAAATGTTAATAATAGTACAAAAACTACTTTTGCTTGCATCCAAAATTCTAAAAACACTAAAAATCCCAAAGAAGAAACCAACAACAAGCCAAACAACCAAGTTAAAATCATTGCTGGCATCATTATGTAATTAAATAATTTTTTTTCCATAGTTTTAAAAATTTCAGAAGTGTTTTGATGATCTTTCTTTTCCGAATGATAAACAAAAATTCTTGGTAAATATAATAAACCAGCCATCCAAAATATTACTGATATTAAGTGTAAACTTTTAAACAATAAATAGATATTCATATTTTAATTCAAACAATAACATTTTTTAAAATTCGATGGACATTGAATTTTCGGAGGATAAAACTTTTCGTTAAGTTTATATTCATCTTTGTTTATTATTAATTCTGACATGGTTTTTATAAAGTCCTCATTTGTACCTAAAGCGGGCACTCTTGTATATCCGTTACATCCATTGTTAGTTGCTAATTTTTTATATTCAATATCAAGTTCGAACAAAGTCTCAGAATGCTCTGACACAAAAGCTATAGGTACTAACACAATATGTTTTCCAATTTTGGAATTCTCTATAATTACATTGCCTGTTGAGGGACCAATCCATTTTAATGGTCCAACTCTACTTTGATAACTTAAAATCCAATCTAAATTATCGTAATTTAGGTTTTTAACTATTTTATTAACAGACCGTTCAACTTGCCACCGATATGGATCTCCTTGTTTAATATTTTTTTGTGGTAGGCCATGAGCAGAAAAAATTAATTTAAAATTATATAAAATTTTTATTTTTTTATTAATTTCTTTTACATGGGCATTAATAAAATTTTCATCTGTTGGATAACAACAAATAGTACTGGTTTTAATTTTACAATTATTTTTTTCACAAACTTTATTCCACTCTTTAATTGAAGAGCCAGAAGTTACCGCGGAATATTGCGGATAAAGAGGCATTAGTATTATTTCACTTGGATTATACAATTTAACATTTTTAATCACTTCTTCGGCTCTTGGGTTCCAACATCTCATAACCACAAAACATTTATATTCTTCTTTTAGCTCATTTTGATTTAAGTTTTTTTCTAAAGCTGCCGATTGATCTTCCGTCAATTTAAGTATTGGTGAAGATCCTCCTATTTCTTTATATATTTTTTTTACAATAGGGGCTCTTCTGTTTGAAATTAATTTGGCTAACGGATATCTAAAAATAGCAGGTAGATTTAAAATAGCAGGATCATTAAATAAATTAAAAAGAAATGGTTCAACGCTTTCTAGTTTATCTGGGCCCCCTAAATTAAATAATATTACTGCTTTTTTCATCTTAATAATCTTTTACAAGTTTAACCAAATAATCAACCATCATGGGGTCTGTTTCTGGTAAAACACCATGGCCCAAATTAAACACATATGGATGATGTTTAAATATGTTTAAATATTTTAGTGTTTCTTTTTTTAAATTATTTTTGTCTGATAATAATATTTTTGGATCAAGGCCCCCTTGGACAGGTATTTTTATTTGTTTAACTATTAATTTTGGATCAATTTTATAATCAATATTAATAGCATCTGGTTTTACAATTTCACAAAAATTTTTGTAATCTTTTATTTCTCTTGGAAAGCAAATTGCGGGCACATCAAATGATTTAATGTAATTAACCAAACTTGATGTTGGTTTATAAACATAATTATCTAAATCTTTTTTTTTTAATAAACCGGCCCAACTATCAAATATTTGTATAGTTGTTGCCCCATAATTAATTTGTTGTTTAATGTGTATTTTTAAGAATTTTTCTAAAATTATTAATATTTTATTAATTAAAAACTTATTTTTAAAAAAATTTTTTATTAATTTTTTTTTAGGTGATGTTTTGTTGATCATATAAACTAATAATGTCCAAGGGGCTCCTATAAATCCAATTACATCTTTATTGTTAGTTAAACTATTTTTTTTAACTTTTTGAATAGACTTATAAATTGGCATTAATTTTTTTAGGAAATTTTTTTCATTAATTTCAGAAATTTTTTTTAAATTAATGAGTCCTAGATGGGGACCAAAATTTTTTTTAAAATTAACAGTTTGATTTAATCCATATGGAACCATTAATATATCTGAAAAAATTATTGCTGCATCTAAATCAAATCTTTTTAATGGTTGTAATGTAATTTCTGAAGATAGTTTTTCATTTAAACAAAGTTTAATAAAGTTAGAATTTTTTTTTCTTATTTTTCTAAACTCTGGCAAATATCTTCCTGCTTGTCTCATTAACCAAATAGGTTTAACCCTTGTTTTTTTTTTTTTGATACAATCTAAAAGTTGACTCATATAAAATAGTAATAAGAATCTTTATTATTTGTTATATGTCTTGTGAATAACAATAATTATTATTTATCAACACGTTACTAACTTTATATTCACAATTTTTATAGTTTAAAATTCAATTAAATACTGCATTTTATGATAAATTAACAAAATATTAAATTATATATATTAATTTTAAACATGTTTAAGTATGTTTATTAAATCCTAGTTTTTCATACCTCAAAAAAATAAAACCTCTCATAAACTCTTTAGTTGATTTATTAATAATATATAAACATTATATACATGAATATTACATACCAAATTTATCTAATATCAGACTCTACGGGGGAAACGATAGATAGAATTTTTTTAGCACTTAAAGCGCAGTTTAATAATTTTAAATATGAAGATAATCAATATTCTTTTGCAAGAACAGAAAACCAAATTTTAAAAATATTAGAATTGGCCAAAAAGCAAAAAAATCCAATTGTTCTATATACAATAGTTGATAGTAAGCTTGCTAAATTTTTAGAAGAACAAACCCGAAAAAAAAAAATACCTTGTTTCGGTGTTTTAGGGGAACTTATATTAAATTTTTCAAAACTTTTACATCAAAAAGCATCTCATATTCCAAGCGGACAACATAAATTAGATGATGATTATTATGATAGAATTGAAGCCATACAATTTTCAATGAATCATGATGATGGAAACTTAATTGAAGAAATTGGAAAAGCAGATATAATTTTACTTGGTGTTAGCAGAACCAGCAAAACACCAACATCTGTATACTTGGCAAACAAAGGATTTAAAACTTCAAACATACCTTTGATAAATGAAAACTCCATACCAAATTTTCTTAAAGAACACCCCCAAAAAAAATGTGTTGTAGGACTAACAGCAGAACCAGAAAGACTTATAGATGTAAGAAAAAATAGAATGACCCTATTAAATGAAAAACATGGAACGAATTATACAAATCTAGAAACAATTAAAAATGAAGTTGAAAAAGCAAAGAAAACATTTAAAAAAAATAAATGGCCAACCATTGATGTTACTAGAAAGTCTGTTGAAGAAACAGCGGCTTCCGTAATTAAAATTTATGAAATAAAAAAAAAAAATGCATAGAGTTGTACTTGCGTCCAAAAGCGCAATTAGAAAAAAAATTTTGGAAGAAAATGGATTCAGCTGCACCATTGAACCGTCATATGTTGATGAGAAGCTAGTCAAAGAGAACCTACTAAATGAAGGAGCAACACCCGAAACAATATCTAAAAATTTAGCTGAATTAAAAGCAAACAAAGTAAGCTTGAAAAGAAATGGTGAACTCGTATTGGGTGCCGACAGCATAATTAATCTAAACAATAAAATTATTTCAAAACCAAAAAATAGAGACGAAGCATTAAAAATATTAAAAGAACTAAATGGAAAAACTCATTATTTGATAAGCTCTGTGTGTATTTCAAAAAATGGCTCAATGCTTTGGAATTACAGCGACAAAGCATCATTAACTATGAAAAAAATGACAGATGAAGAATTAAAAAAATATTTATCAATAATCAAAGATGAGGCTTTATATGCTTATAATGTTTATCAAATAGAAGGAGAGGGTAGAAATCTATTTTCCAGAATAGATGGAGAAAAAGAAACAATTATGGGTTTGCCTATAAATTCAATAAAAGAGTATCTTATTTTACAACAATAACCCAAAAAAAGATGAAAAAATTTTTAGTTATAGGAAATCCAATCGAGCATTCATTATCTCCAAAATTACACAATTATTGGATCAAAAAGAATAAACTTGATGCGTTCTACGATAAAAAATTATTAAACAAGGATGATATTGATAGCATTATTTCACTGGTCAAAAATGAAGAAATTACTGGCGTGAATGTGACCGTTCCGTTCAAAAAAACAGTAATACCTTTTCTTGATGAATTAAGTATTGAAGCAAAAGAATCTCAATCAGTTAATACTATCTATAAAAAAAACAATAGAATTGTTGGCCACAATACAGATATCGCTGGCTTTGAACTGGGGTTAAGGCATTTTAAATATAATGTTTCAGATAAAAAAGTTTTTATTTTGGGAGCAGGAGGCGTTGTGCCGTCAATTATTTTAGCTTTAAGAAGAATGGGAGCTTCCAAAATTATTTTAGCCAATAGAACCAAACAAAAAGCAGAAGACATAAAAAAATCTTTTTCAGATATAGAAATTTTTGATTGGGGGAAAATACCAGAATTTGACATGATTATTAATGCAACAAGCGTTGGTTTAAAAAGAGATGATGAAGTTAAATTAAATTATATTGATTTAGGCAAAAATAAATTTTTTTACGATGTAATCTATAATCCAAAAGAAACAAATTTTCTAAAAAAAGCAAAAATGGAAGGAAATCAAATTGAAAATGGAAAAATGATGTTTATTTATCAAGCACATCAAGCATTTACTATTTGGCATAAAGTTATGCCTGAAATTGATGAAGAAACTATTAAACTATTAGATAATGATTAAAATTGCGATAATTGGAGATATTGGTTCAGGAAAAAGTTTTATTGCAAAACAGTTTGGCTTTCCTATATTTAACGCAGATAAAGAAGTAAATAAAATTTATAAAAATAATAAAAATTGTTACAAAAATTTAAAAAAGCAACTCCCTAAATATATTTTTTCTTTTCCAGTTAAAAAAAATGAACTTGGTAAAGCAATTTTAGATAGTCAAAATAATCTTAAAAAAATTGTTAAAATAGTTCATCCGCTTGTAAGAGATAGTATGAACAGTTTTCTAAAAAAAAATAAAAAATTTTTAGTATTGGATATTCCTTTACTTTTAGAAAATAAATTAAATAATAAAAATTTTATTTTAATTTTTATTAGTGCAAAAAAAAAAGAAATTCAAAAAAGATTAAGAAAAAGACCAAATTATAATCCAAAAATATTTAATAGATTGAGGAAACTTCAACTACCTTTAGAATTTAAGAAAAAAAAATCTAATTTTGTAATTAAAAATAACTTTAAAATAAAATCTGTCAGAAAAAGTGTTAAAGTATTAAAAGGTAAAATTTTAAATATATAATTATGAAAGAAGTTGTTCTTGATACAGAAACAACCGGTTTATCAGTAAAAGAAGGTCATAGAATTGTGGAAATAGGTTGTATTGAGCTTGATAATCTTGTTCCTACTAATAATCAATTTCATTGTTATTTAAATCCAGATCGAAAAGTTTCAGAAAAAGCGCTAGAAGTTCATGGATATACAGATGAGTTTTTGTCAGATAAAAAAAAATTTATTGAAATAGTAGATGAATTTTTAGAATTTATAAAAGGTAAAAAGCTTATAATTCATAATGCAGATTTTGATTTAGCTCATTTAAACAATGAATTGAAAATTGCTAGAAAAGGTAAAATTGATAAAAAAAATACGATCGATACATTAGAGATTGCTAGGAACAAATATCCTGGTTCAGGAATAAGTTTAGATGCATTATGCAAAAGATATAGAATTGATAATTCAAAAAGAAAAAAACATACAGCCTTAATAGATTGTGAATTATTGTCAAAAGTTTATATAAATTTGATTGATCAAAGAGAGCCAACTTTAGATTTTAATTCCGAAATTGAAAATACAAAAAGTTTCAAAACTGATAAAATTATAGATTATTATAAAAAAATAATAATACCAACTTCAGAAGAATTAAAATCACACAAAGAATATATTAAAAACTCATTAAAAAAAAATAATTTTAATTAGATCTTTGCTGATTGTATAATTTTTCAAAATCAATTTTTTTTTCTATTTTAATAATTGGATAGCCAGAATCTTTTAGTAAATTTTCAAATATTTTTTCTAAATTTGGAAAAATTTTATTTTGAACTTCACACAAAATAATTTTTTCCATTTCTTTCTTATCTTTAACTTCTTCTTCAATCTTCACAATAGTTGCGTATGTAATTTCAAAATTTGATTTTTTTTTAGAATTTCCCTTATCTGTAAAACTTAACTTTGTATTTACTTCTATCAATCTATTCTTTAAGGGCAGACTTGTTATATCTATATTTAGATTATAATTTTTTAAATAATCTTTAACATACAAATATGTTTCAATATCCGGCGTTTCACTTGATAGATCTTTTACAAATTCTGTAATTATTTTAAATTTTTCAGACATTATTAATTTTTATCATCTATATCTTCGTATTCTCCATCGATAAAGTTTTTTTTTTCATCATTATTTTTATGGTTTTTTTTTGAAAATCTTTTAATAAATAATTTTCTAGTATATGGAAAAATTAAAAGAATTCCCAAAACATCGGTTACAAATCCAGGTAGTATCAAAAGAATCGCAGCAAAAGTTAACGTTGCACCCGAAATGATTTCATAAATTGGAAGTTCGTCTTTCTTAAGTTGAGATATACCAGATTTTAAAGTATTAAAACCCTCATGTCTTGCATATGCGATCCCAACTATCGCTGTAATTAAAATTAATGAAATTGTATTTAATACACCGATTTGTGATCCAATTTTTATTAATAGATAAACTTCTAATATAGGCACGCCAATAATAAGAATTATAAGTGTGTTCATTTGTCTATAATGTAAATTGCAGGTTGAAATTAAGCAATATAGTAAATATTATTACTATATGAGCTATAGCTTTGAATACATTGATATAATACTTCTTGCAATGATTGCGGGCTTTATTTTTCTGAGATTAAGAGGAATTTTAGGAAAAAAATCAACTTTAGATGAAAATATATCATCAAACTTTCCTCATGAATTTCCATTTAAAAAAAAAGAAGGAAAAATAAATGAAAAAAATTTTGATGAAAATGCAAAACAGGAATTTTTGAAGGGAGCAAAAACTGCGTATGAAATGATAATTACAAATTTTGCAAACGGCAAACTTAAAGAAATAAAAACTTTATTGGATAAAAAAATATATCAACAATTTGATGAAGCAATAAGAGAGAGAATATCCAAGAATATATTATCGGAAACTACTTTTATTGGAATTGACTCTGCTGAAATAAAAGAACATCAGCAAAACAAAAATATGTTGGAAGTAACAGTAGAATTTGTTAGTGAAATTATTTCATGCTTAAAAGATAAAGATAATAAAATAATATCAGGCGATCCTAAAAAAATTAAGAAAGTGCATGATACTTGGAAATTTTCAAAAGATAGTAGATCAAATAATCCAAATTGGTTTTTAATTGATACCCAGGCTTAATTGAAAAAAAAAATTTCAGAAAAAGATAAAAAAGATTGGCTAAATTTTATAAATAATAAAGAAAAATTAGCTGATAAGGAAATCTCAGAAAAAAAAAATAAATTATTTTACAAAGAAAAAACAATTGATCTTCATGGTTGTTCCTTAGAGAATGCCAATAAAATTGTTGAAGAATTTATTTTTTTATGTTTTTCAGAAAATGTAAGCAAGATTAAAATTATAACTGGGAAAGGATCCAGATCAAAAAATAAGGAAAATCCATATTTATCAGAAAACTTGAGCATATTGAAATATTCTGTACCAGAATTTATCAAAACCCAACCCAACCTTATGAAAATGATAAAAGATATAAATTATGATGATGTGGAAGATTCTTACATAGGAAGTTTTGATATTTTTTTAAAAAAAATTAAAGAATAAATTTTGATAAATCGGTATCTTTAACTAGTTCACCTAAATTTTTCTTTACATATTTTGAGTCAATAACTATTTTTTCACCATTTCTATCAGTTGCAGTAAAACTTATTTCATCTAAAACTTTTTCAATAATTGTATGTAATCTTCTAGCTCCAATATTTTCTACTTTAGAATTTACGTCATATGCAAGATTAGCAATCATATCAATGCCATCTTCTAAAAACTCTAAATCAACATTTTCTGTTTTTAAAAGTGCTTTATATTGTTTTATTAAGCTATTATCTGGTTCTTTTAATATTCTTTTAAAATCATCACTATTTAATGCATCTAACTCAACTCTAATTGGTAACCTACCTTGTAGTTCAGGGAGCAAGTCTGAAGGTTTAGCTAACTGAAAAGCACCCGATGCAATAAATAAAATATGATCTGTTTTAATAGTTCCATATTTTGTGCTTACGGTAGTTCCTTCAATTAAAGGCAATAAATCTCTTTGGACACCTTCTCTTGATACATCGCCGCCAACACGGTCAGTTCTTGCAGAAATTTTATCTATTTCATCTAAAAAAACTATTCCATTATTTTCAGTTGAATTTTTTGCAGCTTTGATAATTTTGTCTTGTTCAATTAGCTTATCAGATTCTTCATTTATTAAGATTTCATGAGATTCTTTAACTGTCATTTTTTTCTTTTTAGCTTTGTTTCCCATTGATTTTCCAAGCATATCTGAAATATTTATCATTCCAATATTAGCACCTGGCATTCCTGGTATTTCAAACTGAGGCATTTGCCCACTATCACTAATTACAATGTCTATTTCATTATTATCCAAATCTCCATTTCTTAACCTTTTTCTAAAACTTTCTCTTGTTGCTACCGTGGCTTTATTTCCTACTAGAGCATCAAGAACTCTTTCTTCTGCAAGTTTTTGTGCTTGTGCGTGAACTTTTTTTCTCTTTCTTACTTTTTCCATGGCAATGGCTATTTCTAAAAGATCTCTAACTATTTGTTCGACATCTCTCCCAACATAACCAACTTCTGTAAATCTGGTAGCCTCTACCTTCACAAATGGAGCTTCAGCTAGTTTTGATAACCTTCTTGATATTTCAGTTTTTCCAACTCCTGTTGGCCCAATCATTAAAATATTTTTTGGTAAGACTTCGTCTTTCATTTCACCTTTTAGAGCTTGTCTTCTCCATCTATTTCTCAAAGCAATAGCGACTGCTCTTTTTGCTTTATTTTGACCGACGACAAATCTGTCTAGTTCAGAAACTATTTCTCGTGGAGATAAAGAGTTTAAAATTGATTCTTGTTCTGTTTTTTCTTTAGGTACTAGTGGTGTTACGTTTGAATTTTCCATTATATTTTTTCAACACTTATATTGTTATTTGTAAATACACAAATTTCAGATGCTATTTTAATTGCTTTTTTTGCAATTTCTTCAGCAGTCAAATCAGTATCCATCAAGACTTTAGCAGAAGCTAAAGCATAATTTCCACCAGACCCAATCCCAATAACATCTCCTTCTGGTTCCAAAACATCACCCGTGCCTGAAATTATAAAACTTTTTTCTTTGTCACCAATCGCCATTAATGCTTCTAATCTTCTTAAATATTTATCAGTTCGCCAATCTTTTGCGAGCTCTACAGCTGCTCTTGTAAGATTACCGGCATGTTTTTCTAATTTTGACTCAAGTCTTTCAAACAAAGTTAAAGCATCTGCGGTTGATCCAGCAAATCCAGCTATCACATTTCTTTTTTTAATTCTTCTAACTTTATTAGCAGTGCTTTTGATAATAGTATTTCCCATACTAACCTGTCCATCACTAGCAACCACAACATCATTATTTTTTCTTACTAACACTATCGTTGTCATGCTTGATAGATGGATATTAATTTTAATAGTTCAAGTACTAGACACTAATATTGATATAAGGAAATAATGTATATATACGTATAAGTCTTATGAAGAGAAAAGCTAAAATTTCAAGAAAAACAAAAGAAACGAGCATAAGTGTTGATCTTAATATCGATGGCAAAGGTAAATATAAAATTGATACTGGAATAGGTTTCTTAAATCATATGCTGGAACAGTTGGCTAAACACTCTTCAATAGATCTGAATTTAAAAGCAAAAGGCGATACAAATATTGATCTTCACCATACTACTGAAGACACAGGTATTGCAATTGGAGAATGTTTAATAAAAGCATCTAATAGATTTATTGGAATTAAAAGATATGCGCACGCAATGATACCAATGGATGAAACATTAACGAGGGTTGCTATCGATGTATCCAATAGACCTTATTTAATTTGGAACGTGAAATTAAAAGTTGAAAAATTAGGTGAAATGGATACTGAATTATTTAAAGAATGGTTCCAAGCATTTTCACAGGCAGCAGGAATTACAATTCACATTGAAAATATTTATGGTGACAATAGCCACCACATAATTGAATCATGTTTTAAAGGATTGGCCAGATCATTACGAGCAGCTTTAGAAATGGATCCAAAAAACAAAAATACAATACCCTCAACAAAGGGTTCTTTATAAATTTGATGAATGTCACTATTGTTGACTACAACTCAGGCAATATAAGTTCTGTAATAAATTCATTTAAAGAAGTTGCTCAAAATAAGGTAAATATTGAAGTTACTTCTGATTTAAACAAAATTAAATCAGCTGATAAGATTATTTTACCAGGCCAGGGATCATTTAAAAGTTGTGTAGATGCTCTAAATAATATTGATGGTTTAGTAGATAGCTTAAATGACTTTGCAATAAATAATAAAAAACCTCTTTTTGGAATTTGTGTTGGTTTACAAATGTTTGCGGATATTGGCTATGAAGAAACTGAAACTAAAGGATTGGGTTGGATATCTGGCAAGGTATCTAAAATTGATAATCAAGATAGAAAATATAAGCTTCCTCATATTGGCTGGAACCAAATAAATATTATTAAAGAAAGCAAAATTTTTAAAGATATTAAAAATAGCTCTCATATGTATTTTGTTCACAGTTATGAGTTTATACCAAATGATAAAAATGTAATTTCTGCAACAACAGATTATTCAACAAAAATTGTTTGCTCTGTAGAAAAAGAAAATTTATTTGGAACCCAATTTCATCCTGAAAAAAGTGATAAAATAGGACTACAAATTATTCAAAATTTTATAAATTTATAAATATGAAAAAACTTTTAGGGATCTTGGTTCTATCCTATTTCCCACTACCATTCTAGACGATTGGTTCAAAATTGCGTTACTGCTAAAATACTTTTTATGAGAAATTTTTTTTATATAAAGAAATTAAAATCTTTATTTTTTCTTCTATTGATAAAGATTTATTTGACATTTTATAATTTGCTCAAAATATTGTATTGTTTTGTTCTAAATTGAATTTGCTCTACTAGTTTTTTTTCTATAGTTACAGAATTAAAATCACTGTTAGTTATTTTTTTATAGCTTTTGTCATTTATATGCTTTGAATAAACTAACCAGTTTCGAATAGTTAATATATCGTGAATACTAATACCATTGACTGTTTCTCTATAATTTTTTATCTTGGCATATCTTGGGTAATTTTTGTCAATTTCATTTTCTTTCTTTTTCCAATTTGGGTTATATTTTAAAGTTTTTTTATCATCATTTATCTCATTATAGTTTGGGTAGACTTCAGCAAATTCAGAGCAACCTCTTTTAATGCTTGTTAAAATATTTTCATTGATTGTTTTTTTTAAAATTTTGCTAATATTGTCAAAAATAGTTTGAGCTTCTTTTTTGCTAGAACAAAAAATATATCCTTTGTAACATCCTTTTATATTTGGCCTCATTTCAATCATGCATTTTCTATGATAATTTTTATCTAATTTTAAATTGTCAAAAATTAAATAAAGCTTAATAAGATCTACAACATTTTTTGGTTCAATTAACACTTTGTAACATCCAAAACAATTTTCAGGTATTACATTATATTTGTTAAAAACAGCGACATGGCGCTTACAGTTTAAATCTACAGTATTTTCTCTATATGTTTGTTCATCGTCTAAATCTAAATTCATAATATATTTTGGGATTATTTCAAAAGATTTTTTTATAAATTTTTTTATATCTTCATCTAAAATTTTATAAGTTGAATTATATATAAATTTTAATTTTTTTAGTTTTTTATTAGTATTAACAAACACATTTGTCTCATTAGAAACAGATTTTACTCTTGAAAGAGATTTAATTAAATTAGAATACGCATGTTTCTGACCAGGATTATATTTTAAAGCTTTAATAAATTCTTTTATAGCCTCCTCAATCTTTTGCTGGTGCATTAATACTACTCCTATACCATTATAAGCTTCTGGATAATCTGGTTTAATATCTATTGCTTTTTGATAGTTTTTTATAGAGTTTTCATATTGACCAAGATTGAAGTA